>Ga0315284_10016906_pt1 | contig 10333 bp, 13 predicted proteins | sample YL17G09_16_MG_FD_203696 | JGI IMG/M metagenome (GOLD analysis project Ga0315284, IMG submission 203696) | Sediment microbial communities from Yellowstone Lake, YNP, Wyoming, USA - YL17G09_16 | ecosystem: Environmental > Aquatic > Freshwater > Lake > Sediment | place: USA: Wyoming | collected...
CACCGGTGGTAGGTCCTCCGATGACGTTTCCAGTGACATTCAACGTGCCCGTGCTGGTGATGTTGACACCAACCGCCGTTGAGTTTGTGCCGCCGGTTATGTTCCCGACTATGCTCGCCGAATTGCCGCTGGTCAGTGCCGAGGTGACACAGTTGGTCGACGACGTGCTCCCGCCGTAGACATTCGCGGTAAGCGTCACTCCATTGTTCAGCGCGAATGAACCGCCCGCTGTCGCGCTGCCAGTGGTGTCGCAGCGTACCTCCCCAACGGTTGGCGAGATATTGACCGTGACCGTCTTGTTGTTCGCCATGCAAACATCGCCAGCACCCGGCGTGACGAACGAGCCGCTGCCGTTGGCGACGGTGTTCCACTCGTTCGCCGCGTCCCAGTTGGCGGATGCTTGGGCGAAAAGATTAGCCACGATCTAAAGCCTCAGGCAGCGCGATCCGTGAGCAGCGTCTGCACCACGTCCAGCAACTTGGTCAGCGACCTGCCGAGCGCCGCGTCAGTCTGCGACTTTTCCGCGAGCTGGCCGACCGCCTCGTGGTAGGCGCCGGCCTCGTAGGTTTCGATCACGTTGTTGATGATCCGGTACGGCACGACGCGGATGTTCATCGCATAGTCAACGGTGTTGCCGGTGATGTTCGGCGACACGTTGAGGTAGAACATGCTCTTGTCGTAGGGCACGGCCGGGCTCGGGATCGAGCGCGGCTGCATGGTAACGGCGGTACCTGGCTTGGCCATAACTGCTCCTATGCGGTTGACGGATTGGCGTGCGCGTAGCCAAGAATGTCCGCCGCGAACAGCGCGCGCTCGACGACGCGACGGAAGTCCGCGGCGCTGGCGTCCGGCAGCAGACGCACCAGGTTTTCATGCAACTCCTCGGCCGTGCTCGCGGCACGGATCGCGGCTTTCACGGCGGCCTATTGCGAGAGATTGAGAGACATGGGTTATGGTCCTGACATCAGATTCACGACGAAGCGCCGAACCGTTGCCGGCCCGGCGCTTGATCGTCATTCGCTCACGCGACCCAATAATCAGGTTGTCTTGCCCTTGATCAGCACGCGCGGCCGGGTGCAGTAGTTCAGCGCATTCATCTGCATTTCAAGTATCACGCCCTTGTCGTTCGGCATCGGGTACTGCTTCGCGTAGCGCGGCAGACCAAGCGTATTCACCGTCTCGATGTAGTCGGCCGGTGCGTACACGGTGCGAAACAGGTCAGGCACGCCGACCGGGAAGAAGTGCGCTTTGTTGGCATCGATGAAACCGGTCGCCTCTTCCGTGCCGACGCCACCGCGGTATTCCTCGAACGTGATGCCACCGAAGTTCAGCGCTTGGTACGCGACACCGTCGCGCAACTGCGACGCCTCCTGCTGCGACAGATACGAGGCGCGCACTTCCACGTTGGCGATCAGCGCGTCCCAGAACTCCGCCGAGCACAGCGCGTGCACACCGGTGAACGGTTGACCGCCGAGCGTCTTGGCGATCATGCGGATCACAGAGCTGCACGTCGTTCGCACCGCACCATTGGCCGTCGCGCCATCGAGGTTGAAATCGACCTCTGATTGCTGCGAGACACTAAACTCGGTAAACAGGTTGTATAGCGTCGAGCCGTCGCCATTGAGGATGATGCCTTTGATGGCACCGACGCGCTGGTGTTCGAGTGTCACGTCGAAGTCGCGCGCATGCTCGGCAAGCCTGGCATTGACGACATCCATTACCGTTTGTACCTGGCTCTCCTGGCCGAAAGCGCGAATGCCCTGCACTTCGTCGGCCATGATCCCGTCGTCGCGCTGATAATGCGGGACCGTAAGGTTGCGCAACGTCCGCTTCTTCTTGCTGATGTCATCACCGGGGCCGCCCCGAGCGGTCGGATTGACCAGAGACAGCACGCCGTTGAGGTTCTCGATGGCGATGGTCGTAGTCGCCACGCGGGTCAATGACCACCCGGCAACTTCGCCAGCGCGACCGCGGCTAAACGGCTGCTGGTTGATCGCATCGGTCAGCGTAACGACCCCGAACGCATCGGAGCCAAAGACATCCAGAATGCCGCCCAGTGCAACCAGCACGACGCCAGCGCCAACGGCACCCTCCTGCGTGAACAGGCCCGGCAGCAGAATCTTGGTGGTGTGCGGATCGACGACCAGTCCGATGCACACCGCGAGCGCGGCCAACGTCACCGCGTAGAGCTTGAATTTCGAAGTCATGATTGCGTTCTCCTGTCTGGCGTGGTGGTTGGTAGCGTTACCGGATGATGATGCCGACGGCCAACAGGTCGGCGATGCCGGCGTTCAGATCGAGCGGGCTGTCGTTCGGCCAGGTCAGCTGGTCGCTGTTGACCTCCGCATCCCGCGCGATCACCGCGCAGAGCGCGTCGCCGCCTGACGCGTCGATCGCTGCGTACAGGATGCCGCCCGCGACGTTCGAGCCGTCGCTCAGGTCGTTGTTGTACTGCGCGTACTTGCCCGAAGCCGTGATCTTGCCGACGACGGTGCCGGCGGCGAGGTTCTGGCCGCTGATCAGCGTCCCGCTTTCGCGCGAGCGGTTGCCATTGGCCTCCGAGATGATGAAATCTCCGGCGTGGGTCGTTTCGGTCTTAGTGGTCATTTGGGATTGCTCCTATCAGGGATGGGTGGGCGCCGACTAGCGAGCGCGGTTGGCTTGTCCGCTCGCGCGAGCAAAGATCGCCTTCGAATCGATGACGACGGGTTTCGCCTCCGCATCGCCGGCCGACCCAGCCCCGACTTTAGGGTTGGGGATACCGGCCATTGCCTCCGCCAGGGGGTTTCCCGGCGCCGCAGGCGCGGCCTTGTCCGCCGCGGCTAGCAGCGCGACCGCGTCATCGACCGAATGCGCGGTCTTGAAGGCGAGGTGATTCGCGAGCTTCGCGCGGCCTTCGGCTTCCGCATGGGTGAGGATTGCCGAGATGCGCGCGCGCTCGGCGTCCTGCGCCGCTGTCACCGCGGTTGCGGCTTCTGCCGCCGAGGCGGCTTTGCCCTCGGTCACGCCGGCGGCGCGCGCTTCGGCTACTTGTGCCGCTTGCGCGGCGCGTTCTGCATCAGTCATTTCCAGTTCTCCTTTCGACAGTGATGGGTCCGGCGTAGCCGGTGCAGCCGCGCGCGCACTTGCGGCGGCGCGCATTCCGTGAATCCGTACGTGTTGCGCCTCGGCGGCAAGCGCGGTAAGCGTCTCGTCGAACGACTGGACGCCGTCAACGAAGCCGGCCTTCACCGCGGCCTCCGGGTTGAGCAGGCCGGCCTGCGTATCGCGCACAGCCTGTTCGTCGATGCGACGTTGATCGGCAACCGACTTGACGAACAGATCGTAGACGCGGTTGACCTCTTCCTGCGCGATCGCCATCGCTTCATCGGACAGCGGCGCATGGGACGAAAAGTCGACTTTGCGTGCGCCGGCGAAGATCGGCGTGTAGACGAGCCCCGACTTCGCATCGCGCTGCGATTGATCCACGTGGAGCATGACCACGCCGACGGAGCCGACCATTCCGGTCTGTGGCACGAAGAGCTTCGTACCAGCAGAGGCCAGCCAATAGCCGGCGGAGAACGCCTGCTCGTTAGCGATCGTCCATACCGGCTTCTTCGTGCCGGCGGACCGAATCTTCTCGGCGAGATCGATCACGCCGGCCGCTTCGCCACCGTTGGAATCGATTTCCAGCATGATTGCGTCGACGCGCGGATCGTCCAGCGCGGCCTGTAGCTGCCCGGCGATCCGGTTGTAGCCGACCAGGCCGGAGGCAGCATCCAGCGAGTCGCCACGCTGCACCAGCGTCCCGATGACTGGGATCAGTGCTACGCCTTGCGCTGTACGCCAATAGCCGGCATCGGTGCGCACCATGCCCGGTGCAGCCAGCTCGACGCGCTGGACCGCCTCCGGCGCCGGCGACAGCAGCGCGGCACGCCCTTCCTCGTGCGCTCGGAACACGCGCTCGATCTCCGCGGCCTTCGCCTGCGTGACCAGGAGGGGGCAATTATATAAACGGGTTGCGAGTCGAAAGTGGTTCATCGCGCCGCCCCCAAGAAAGCGGCCCGCTTTTCAGGGCGGGCCGCAGGGATCGCCAAGGAGAAGAGGAGGAACCTCCGCGGCAGCGATCTACGCATCGGCGGCCGCGCCCCCGGGCTGGTTCGTCGGCGGCGTCTTGCTCGGTGTCAGTTCGGGATCCTCCGCGTCATCCGGCGCCGGTTGCGGCGGATTGGCAGCGCGGATGGCGGAGTGATCCGGCAGGCCGAGGCTCGCCGCATACTTCCGCTCGGTCGCGCGTTGACTCAGCAGCTCACGCCAGTGCATGCCGCGCTCGGCGGCGATGCGCATCAGAGTGTCGGTGTCGCCGTCAAGCATGATCTGGTCGCCGTGCGCTTCCTTTACCTTGTCGACATAGCCACGGCCGGGCCCGATCCAGATGCAGCGCAGATACGCGCGGCGCAGCTGGTAGAAGTTCGGCGCCTCGATCCGGCCGGCGTTGACCATTTCCTCGGCGAACAGTCCGTTGATCGGATCGAGACAGCCGGCACCCAGGCGGTCGCGCTTGCGGTTGAACGACCGCCACACCTCGTTGAGCGCCGCGCGCGTGTTCGAGTAGTTCGAGTCGGAGAAGTCTTTCATCGCCAGCTCGTAGGGCATGTCAGCCCCGACGGCGATGATGCGCGCGACGTTTTTCAAGAACACGCCGAACTGTGCGGCCGGGCGCGCCGGCATGAACGGCTCCAGCTTGTCACCAGGGAAGAGGGTCGCCAACGTCCCTGACTGCATGCGCACGGCGTGACCCTCGCGCGCCTTCATGTAGCCGTCCTCGTTGCCCTTGAACAGCTCAACGATCTCCTCGTGCTCGAGCGGCGTGGTAATCGCGCCCCAGATCATCGCGTTCATCAGCGCGGCCTGGATCTCCGCCTTGATGTAACGGTCGATGTTTTTGAACTGGTCGAGCACGGCGGATAGCAGCGGCTTGCCGCGCGTCTGGTCCGGGCGCTCGCCGTCGAAGGCGTGAATCACGCGCAGCCGGCCGAACGGCGTGTAGCGCGGGATGCGCTCCCAGGTCGCCGAACTGAAGTCGGTCGACATGAACCGATCGCCCGGGTGACCGCGGCGGATGTTGTAGGCGAGCGGCATGCCGTAAGCGTCGAACTCGATGCCGCCCCGCAGCCGCGCGGTGTCCGTCGCGTCGTTCGGATTCGACAGGCGATCGATTTCGACCGTCTGCAGCTTGGTCGCGAACCCGTCGCCGCGCTCCGGCAGCCACAGCGGCAGGATCAGCGCCGCGCCGCTGTTCGACTTCGAGTACATGAACTCTTCGCAGAGCATGTCGCCGGTCTTGGTGTCGCCGGCGTGGCAGGCGGTCGACCACCACCACTCGTGGAAAAGCGACTCGTAGCGCGCGCCCCACTCGTCCGCCCATTCCTTCGTGTATTCCGAACCAAGCGCCGCCTCGATTGCCAGATAGTCGGGTTGCGCACACAGTCGCAGACCTGTCCCGACGATGTTGTCGACGCCGGTCTGGACGATGCTGTGCGCGAAGCCATTGTTGCGATGGATGTCGCGCGAGCGATACTGCAGCTCGGGCAAGTCCGGCAGCAGATCGGCGTCTGCCGAGCCGCGGGACGCGTGCCAGCCGGCGACGTCGCGCAGCGTACGCGAGGCGCCGTGGTGTGCGCCACCCCAGCCGGTGAACGCGGCGCCGGCGGCGGGCATGGCTTCGCCGACACCCGCGCGCAGTCGGATGTGCGGTTTGGCCATAAGTGTCTCAGCAGTCGACGGGCATGAAACGGATCGCACCGCCGCGGCGGCAGCCGTTGCAGCGGTCGACGTGGCGCTGGGCGATCGCGATCTGCGATTGCAGCGCCTGCAGGTTGATGTCGTTCTTGCCCAGACGCTTCTCGCCGTCCTGGATCATGTTCACCTTGTCACCGGTCAGGAACTTGAGCTCAGCGGCCTTGAGTGTCGCAAGGCGCGTGGCCCATTCGGCGCAGGTGGTCATGATGGTGTGCCGACCCTCGCTGAAGTGGGCAGGAAACCGCCGCCGATCCGCAACGCGATCTTGCCGAGCGGCGAATCGACCGGCCTGGCGGGTTGCCCGGCGTCGGACGCGGCCTTCGGCTCGTAGAGCTGTTCGAGGCGCTGCCAGTCGAGCTCGCGGTAGCGGTGCACGGCCACCGTATGATGCTGTGCGGAGGCGATGGCGAGCACGATCGTGTCAAGAGCCTCGTTACGGGAGTAGACCTTGAACCAGCCGGCGCGCTCGTCGTAGCGTTCGGCGGCGAGCTGGCGGCACCAGTCGTCGCTCAAATCGACCGACAGCCGGACATGGCGATCGGCCGGACGCACCGGCTTTTCGATCGTGCCGGCGTCGGCGACCAAACGGGAATACAGCCACTTTTTGATCATCGTCACGCCGATCTGATACTGCTCCGCGCCGCGCTTCTGCGCCGAGCCACGGAAGTTAACGTCGATCAGTGTCGGCTTCCCGATCGGCTGGCGCGAGCGCACCGACGAGCCCTTGCCGGCGAAGATGCCCCGCGCCTTGCGGGTGCGGGTGAAATTGATAACTTCCTGCTGCCAGTTGCCGGAGTCGAGCATCGACGCGGCGAGCCGCATCGGGACGCCGAAACTGTTGACGATCGGCTGCGCCAGCCAGCTGTCGAGCCACTGCCACAACTCCGACCGCGTCGGGTCGCCGTACTGCACGACGTAATCGAGGACGGTGATGCGTTCGCCGCGACCGATGCCGATGATCGCGGCTTCGAGGCGATCCGCCTGGAAGTCCACCCCCGCGGTCAGCAGCAGATTGCCGGCCGGTATGGAGCGCAACGTGTACGGCTCACGCCGCGAGGCGATGGCCTCCCACTCCACCTTGACCTTGTCGTTCTTGACGATCTCGCCCATGCGCGTGTTTTGGAACACCTGGACGCGTGCCGGCGAGCCCTGCGCGCGATCCCATGCCGCGGCGTGATTCGCCCACGTGCGGCCGAGCCCGAGCGGGGTCATGAGCCCGTTGGCGTGGAAGCCCTTCGTTTCGGCCTCGCGCTCCGGATGCTCGGCGCGCCACTCGCCAGCCGCCAGCATGTCGGTCTTCGCGTGCTCCTCGATCGTGCAGCCTTTGTCCTCGCATTCGTAGACCGCGGCCGACGGTTTCCCGTCCGGCCAGCGCAGCGCAGCGAAGCGCAGATACTGCATGTGGCCGCAGTGCGGGCATGGCATGTGATAGCGGTCCATGGTCGAGCCGAGCCACAACGGCCAGATGCGCGAGATTTCCTCGGTCGTCGGCGTCGAGTTGAAAAACGCCTTGCAGCGGGAATCGAACGCGGCCAGGCGCGCCAGCGCCAGCTCCACCGGGTCGCCCTCGTCGTCGATCACCGGCGGCAGGCGGTCGAGCTCCTCGACGAAAAGGTAGCGAACGGAGATCGACGCCATGTCCGACGGGATGTTGCCGCTGCCGGTGAACAGCACGCCGCCGGGGAATTGCACCTGCGTCTGCGTGTTGCCGGAATCCGCCTTGCGCCCGCGTGGGATCAGCGCGCGCAGGACCGGGATTTCTCCCACCATCGGATCGAACCGAACCGCCTTCCACTTGCGGCCCTGCTTCTCGTTCGGAAACAGCACCAGCACGGGAGCCGGATCCTGATGGATGATCTGCCCGATTTTATTCATGTACAGCGCGCTTTTCGCGATCTGCGCCGAGCCGACAAACAGGACCGTCTTTGCTGGGTGCCCCCAATCCATCGCGTCCATAATCCCGGCGAGGAACGGCATGCGCTCGGTGCGCCACGGGCCCGGCTCGGCCGCGCTCTTTCCCGACAGCACGGCGTAGCGGTCGGACCAAGCACGGGTGCCCAGCGGCCGGCGCGGCGCCCACGCCTTCGCCATCTCCCGCAACGCCAGCGCGTAACCGGAGGGGCCGTCGAAGGGCATGGCGTTAACCGGCCGACAAACGGTAGCTGTTTATTGAAAATATCGCTTGCATTATTGCACGCATAGCGTATACTGTAATTATGCGATCGACGATCGCGCCGCGCCTCGGGACCAGGGGCTTAGGAACCGAACCATGAACAAATCGACCTTCGCTGAATGGATGAAAAAGGTTGACGCTCTCGTATGGACGCGCGCCGGCTGTTCCGTACACGACCTGCCGGACTGCTGCTTCGGCGATTGGTTCGACGACGGCCTGACCCCGGGCTCGGCAGCTAACGAAGCGATTCTCTGCGCACAGGAGTAGACAATGAATAACCTGTTCCCGCAATTCAACGCATCGCGGCCGGCGCAAGTCGGAGTCTCCCATTACCCGTGGATCGCCGGCTGGCGCGGCCGGATTCATCAGGAAACCTCGGGCCGCGTATGGGCCGTCGTCGAGCACGCCAGCGCGTCCGGCAAAATGCGGCAGTGGATTGGCATCGTCGCCGCCGACATCGCAACCCGCGCCGAAGCGGTGGAATTCGACCCGTACAACGACGCGGCATACGCGCAATACATGATCGAACTCGCGCGCTGCGGGCTCATCCGCGCCGAGCAAACGCAGCGCACCGGCCAGCGCAAGGCGCGTGACGGCGGTTTCGATCTGTATGCACTATGACCGCGCACCAAAACCGCGGCCGGTCAACGCCGGCCGCAAATCCTTCCCCGGAGACTGTGCGCGCAGCTCGCGCCGCATCCGGGCTGACCCAAACTGCCGCCGCGCAAGTGATCTACTGCACGCTTCGCGGCTGGCAGGATTGGGAGTCCGGCGCGCGGCGAATGCACCCGGCGATGTTTGAGCTTTTCCTGCGCAAAACATGGGGGCCACAATGGCGGCAGCATCAGCAATAGCAGTACGGCGCAAGCGTGCTGTCGAAAGCTTCAAAACGGCCGCCGACTGCATCGGCACCATCGAGCCCGGCACCGCACTGTTCGCCGTCACCCGTGGCCAATTCTCGATGATCGATGCCATCCTTGCCTGCCTCGACCAAACCGGACCCGCCGACGTGTCGTTGTGGACCTGGACCGTCGCCGAGTACGAGATCGAGTGCATGGACCGGCTGCGCAAGGACGGAAGGGCACGCTCCGGCAGGCTCATCATCGACGCCGGCGCGCGCGACAAGAATGCTGGCCTGATCCGCCAGTGGCAAGGCAGATTCGGCGCCGACTCGGTTCGGTACGTCGTGAACCACGCCAAAATTGCAACCATCGAATCCGACACATTCCGCCTGCTGCTGCGCGGATCAATGAACCTCAATTTCAATCCACGGTTCGAGCAATTCGACCTGACCGAAGGCGGCGAGGATTTCGACCTCGTGCGCAGACTGGAGCTCGAATTGCCGGTGCTACCAGACAACATCGGCGGCGCCGAAGTGTACGCGGCAAGCAAGGTCGCCGATGCGTTCGGGTCGGAAAAGCTGGCGATGTTCACGGGCTTGAAGGTGTGGGCGAAATGATTGACATCGAGGAAGCGCTGCGCAAAGAGAATCCCAGCGCGCTGGCAATGGACATCAAGCTTTACGCCAATGCCCTGCGCACGTACCACGAGGCGACGCAGAACATCCTGAAAAACGGCGCCGTTGTCGCTCACCCAAGGACCGGAGCGCCGATCGAGAATCCATACCTTAAGGTCGCCACCCAAACCGGCGCCGTTCTGGCGAAAATGGAATACATCCGCTCGGCGTTGGTGATAAAAGCGCTCGACGAAAACTCACTGCGCTGTACTTCCTGACCGCTCGATAAGCGCCAGGCAGAAGTCCGCCACCGCTTGCCGGCAGGATGCAATCTCGTCGGCGAGCAACATGCGCGCGGCGCGCTCGTCCGGCGCGGCGCGCAGGCGGGCGACCAGGCGTTCCGGGAGCCCGTCGAATTGGGTTAGCGCCGGGGCGATGGCGGCAATGGCCCGGGCGACTTCGGCGGATTCGACCAGCTTGCCGACGGAGCGCTCGTACTCGAGCTGCTTCGTCTTCGCCGAAAAAACAGCGTCGGCGGTCTTCGCCCGGGACATCGGCGTGGTGACGTAGCGGCCCTCCTGCATCGGCGGGTCCGGCTCGGCGGCCGGCGGGGCAGGGATCTCGGGAGGCGTGGAATCGGCCAATCCAGCGCGCTGGCGGCGCGCAGCGTGCGCGGCGACTACCGGCGCCATATCCGGATCGGCTTGGGCCGCCAGCGCCGCGTCTGCTGCCGCGAAATCGACGATGCCGTCGGCGCCGATCGGGAGCTTCCCGCGCCGTTTCATCTGCGAAACGTAGGCTTTCGAGACCCCGCGATGGGCGGCATAGGCGGCCTGCGTTCCGGTACGATTCATGCCTCTACGCCCCTGGAGTTAACATGTTAACTGCGCGGCGACCTGTCCGAAAACGGCGGTGTCTTCGCC
>Ga0315284_10016908_pt1 | contig 10332 bp, 8 predicted proteins | sample YL17G09_16_MG_FD_203696 | JGI IMG/M metagenome (GOLD analysis project Ga0315284, IMG submission 203696) | Sediment microbial communities from Yellowstone Lake, YNP, Wyoming, USA - YL17G09_16 | ecosystem: Environmental > Aquatic > Freshwater > Lake > Sediment | place: USA: Wyoming | collected...
CGATAAACATCGTGCCGAAAATCGGCGTATGTACTTTGACCCAGTCGATGGTTTTATGACCGGTAGGCGTCTTTTTCCAGGCGCTCAGGCCAAGAAACCCCAATATGCCCAGTGTGACGGCGGAGGCTAAAAACGTCGGGTTGGCCAGCAGACCGCTGAAATTGACCAGAAGCTGTGTCAGTGCCGGAAGCGCCGCGCCGCGGGATTCATAAATGCGGGTAAATCGCGGCAGAACGAAAAACATCAGCGAGCCGGTCGCAGTGACAGCCATCAACAGCATAATCACCGGATAAATCATCGCGCTTTTGACCTGCTTGCGGGTCTCGGCCTCGGCATTGAGATAGCCGGAAAGAACATCCAGCATGTGGGGCATCCTCCCGGACGCCTCGGAGGTCTTGACCATACTCACAAACATCGTATTGAAAATCCGCGGATAGGCCGACAGAGCCGAGGAAAAATTGTCGCCGTTTTTAATGCGGTCGGCCAAATCTTCAATCACGGTACGGAATATACAGGGCTTCATCTGCTCGGCAATGGCAATGATGGCGTCGCTGAGGACGACGCCGCTGTCGAGCATCACCGCAACCTGGGTGGTGAATAAAATCAGGTCCTGCCGCCTGACCGCGGCATTGGCGTAAGGAGACGGTTTCGGCGCGGCGATAGCAGACGCCCGAAGCGTTCCGCGACCGATATTCTCGCCGCTTTTTCGGCCAGTTCGTTCCAGAGTGTTTGTCGAATCATATAATGCCATATCCAGCGTCCTTATTCGCTCACATTGGCCACGCGGAGAATCTCGTCAATCATCGTAATGCCGGCGGCTACTTTATCAACGCCGTCCAGATGCAGCGGCCTCATCCCCATCTCCAACGCCGCGGCACGCAGCGCCTTGAGCGTCGCCCCCTGCACAATCATTTCCTGGACTCTGTCGTCCGGCGTGAACAGTTCGTGAATGGCGATTCGTCCGACGTAGCCGGTGTTGCGGCACTTTTTGCAGCCGATGCCGCGATAAAATTTCAGCGTTGAACCGTTCCATTGTTCCACCATTTTTCGAATTGCGGCCGACGGCTCGTACTCCTCCTTGCAGTTGGGACAGATTTTCCGCACTAATCGCTGGGCCAGAACGCCGACCAGCGACGCGCTGACCAGGTATGGAGCCACGCCCAAATCGACCAGCCGGGTAATGGCGCCGGGCGCATCGTTGGTGTGCAGCGTGGACAGCACCAAATGGCCGGTCAGCGCCGCCTGCACAGCGATACTGGCGGTTTCATGGTCGCGGATTTCACCCACCATCACAATATCCGGGTCCTGACGCAAAAGACTCCGCAGCGAGTTGGCGAACGTAAAGCCGGCGGCCTCGTGCACCTCAAACTGGTTAATGCCGACAACGTTGCATTCAACGGGGTCCTCAACCGTACAGATATTGACCTGTTCGCTGTTCAGTTCCGACAACACGGCGTACAGTGTGGTGTTTTTCCCGGAGCCGGTCGGGCCGGTCGCCAGAACAATGCCGTGGGGGGAGTTGATGATTTTACGGAATTTCCGCAGATTCTCATAGCTGAAGCCCAGCGACTCCAGACTGGTGAGTATCCGGCGGATGTCAATAACGCGAACGACCACCTTTTCGCCCCAGGTGCCGGGCATAACCGAAACACGCAGGTCAACGGGCCGGGACTGCATCAGCACGTGAATGCTGCCGTCCTGCGGCAGCCGACGCTGGGCGATGTCCAGACCGGCCATAATCTTGACGCGAGAGACAATCGCCGCGTGCATCTGATACGGAGGATGAATTTTCTCATACAGGCGACCATCGACGCGATAACGCACGCGAAGAATCTTCTCGTCGGGTTCGATATGAATATCGCTGGCGTTCTCGTGAACGGCGGTGTAAATCAGATAATTGACCAGCTTGACCACGGGGGATTGTCCCGCGACTTCCTCAAGATTGGAAATGTCCTCGGGAAGATTTTCAATCATTGCAAAGTCGGCCACCGCCGCATCGTCGATAATGTCATCAATGACAAATACGTTGGCCGCGGGCATATAAATCTGCAACGTCGCGCGAATATCGTGAGCCGTCGCACACACCACCTGGATGCGGCATCCCGCCAGACGCTCAATCTCGTCAATCAAAAAAACGTTGGACGGTTCGCTCAGCGCAATGGTCAGAACATTTCGCACCTTAAACAGCGGAAGAATAATATGCTCTTCGAGAAACTCTCTGGGCAGTAATTCAACCACCGCCGGGTCGCAAAGTTTCGGGCTGACCTGCGCATACGGAACGTTGTACGTCTCAGCCAGCGCCGAAGAGATCTGGTTTTCGGTGCAGTAGCCCATCTCCACCAGCACTTCGCCAAGCAGCTTTCTTTGGTCCAGGGCCTGTTGACGAGCCAGCGCACGCTCAATCTGCTCGGCGGTAACCACTTCCCGACTGAGCAGAAGCTGACCTAACTGCAACTTCTTGTTCGCCGTGGTTTCAGTCATCGCTGGATGATTTCCTGTTGTCTGTTGCTAATTTCCGATTCTGAAAATTCCAAATACCAAATTCCAAACAAAGTGCTTCAGGCGAAACTCTTGACTGCCTCGGCCAGTTCGCCATAGGTATCAAACTGACCCAGAAGCCGAGTGACCTCGAGAATCTTTCGACAGATTTCGTCCAGACCCGCCAGTTTGAGCTGCCGGAGACGATCCCGACAGCGATCATTGAGTTCCAGAAGCGTTTCGAGCGTGGTGCTGTCGAAAAGAACGACCTTGCTCATATCCAGAACAATACCGGTGATTTCAGACTCGGCCAACAGCGAACTGACGGCATCTTCAAAGGGCTTGACCGTTTCATGCGTAAATTCGCCCTGAAGGCTGAGCACCGCAATCTGGTTATATTTCTGCACATCCATTCTCATCGGATTAACACTCCTACGGCCTGGGTACCGTACTCAGAGAAATTGCTGTAATCCCAGTTTTCAATAAACCCGTCCTGAATAATGCACCAGAGTTTGTCAACGTCGCTGTCGAGAAATACCTCGGCAATTTGAGGGTCAAACTGTGTACCAATACCTTTGTGAATCTCGGTCTGAGCATGTTTGAATCCCATCGCATCGCGATAGACGCGTTTGGAAGTCATCGCATCGAAAGCATCGGCTAAGGCGATAATTCTTCCCAGCAGCGGAATGTCCTCGCCGGCCAGACCCTGTGGATAACCTTTCCCGTCGTATCGCTCATGATGATGCAGGACGCCTGGAATAATCGAATGCATCTGGGGAATCTCGGATAAAATCGCCGCGCCGACGCGTGGATGCGCAAAAATAATTTCGCGCTCCTGGTCGTCCAGTTTGCCCCGTTTCCGCAGCACCGTCTCGGCGACGCCGATTTTACCGATATCGTGCAGCAACCCCGCCAGATAAACATGATGAACCAGATTCGCAGGCAGCGTACAAACCTGCTGGAGATGTTCGGCAATCCAGCGGGAGACAAAGGCAACCCGTTCGGAATGGCCGCGGGTGTAGGGGTCTTTGGCGTCAATACTGCCGGTCAGGGCCTTAAGCGAACCAATGAATAATTCCTTCAGATCGGAAAAAAGCCTCCCGTTTTCAATAAAAACGGCGCACCCATTGGCGACAGAATTAAACAGCTTGATATCGGTGCTGTCGAAATCCGATTTGCCCAGCGGATTGGTGGCGACCATAATGCCGATCATATTTTCACCGCCCTGTAAGGACACGGCCAGGATATTCTTCACATTGTCCGGCCAGGCGTACTGAAACGGGCCGTGGACGCCGCCGTCCAGAAACGCCTCTTTCCCGGCGGCCAAATCCTCCATCAGATGCACCTGCACAATATCAGCCAGCGTCGCGTCAATCGAGACATAGCCGCAACCGGCGGTGAGAACCAGTCGTTTCTGGCCGTCGATCTTCTTCTCAAGAAAAACCGCCAGCCCTTCCACGTTCACCAGGCTGCGCAACTGATCGCAGGCGTATTGCAGAAACTCGGCGTTGGTCTGCGTCACCTTCATGTGGGTGCTCAGGTTGTACAGCAGAACAATCTGCTCATACATCTGCGAAAGCTCGGTGGTGAGTTTATCTATTTGACCGGCGTGTCTGACAGAGGCCTCAAACTCCGTGGCGAAGGTTTCCAGCAGATGGGCTGGATAGCCGCCTTCTTCTGTTTCGCCTGTCAACAAGGCCGTGAATTCATGCTCATCGAGACCATGGCGGATACAATACTCCCGAAGTCTTCCGTCGAGGGTCTGAGACGGCAAACCCTTGTCCAGAAAAACAACGGCGACAGGCTGACCGTTTTGACGCAAAAGAGACATTAGGAACCGGTGGTCCTGTCCGCAGGAACGAATCCCGGTGAAAGGCGATTCAAACGCTTCCCCGGCCAGTTCACGCAATATTCCGCTGTCGCTGGTAAAACGGCCCCCTTCCGCCTGGAAAATACACTCCCGCCGGTTGTCGTACACCGCCAGGTTGATTCCAAGCCGATTCACACCGTGTGCAAGGCGATTCAACATCGCCTGTTGCGAAGAAGTAAAAGTCTGTCCCATCACGCTGCTCATTTATTTTTATTCCCCTGTCTGCGAACCATTCGAAGTTGTTTTTCCAGCGTCATCACTCATCCACTTACACGCCGGCTGTCTGACGAAGGACGTCTTCAACCGTCTGGAAAACCTCCCGTGGACTGAAAGGCTTGCTCAGACAGACATTGACGCCCAGTTTTTCTTTTTTCTGTTCATCAATGGCAAAACCGCGGGCGGTGAGCATAATGACCGGGATTGCCGCGGTTTCGGGTGTGGAGCGAAGTTTTTCAATCAGCTCCAGTCCCGTTAAACCGGGCATTTGGTAGTCGGTAATCACAATGTCCGGTTTGTGTTCACAGGCCAGGGTGTACGCGTCGGCGCCGTTGTCGGCGGTTATAACTTCAAAACCGTTGTTGCGAAGCTTGATGGCGACAACCTGTACAATGTGAAACTCGTCATCTACGACCAGCGCTTTTCTATCGGCCATAATTTGTCTCCGATCAATGGGGGTTAACGACAGCCTGCCCGGCTGCGGCCAGCGGCAAAACAAAACCAAACGTACTGCCCTTGCCCTGCTGACTGCGCACGAAGACCCGTCCGCCGTGTACTGTTTCGACAATTTGTTTGACGAGGTTAAGACCCAAACCGGTCCCTTTGGCAAAATTTTCATTGGCCTCCACCCGATAAAATTTCCCGAATAATTTATCGAGGTCCTGCTGGGGAATGCCGATGCCGGTGTCGGTAATACTGACGGTAATCGTTCCTTCCACATCGTTGACTTCGCTTTGCACCGTAATACTGCCGCCGACAGGCGTATATTTAACAGCGTTGCTGAGCAGATTCACCACCACCTGCGTCATCATATCCTTGTCCACGCAAACCCGGTCATATAGAATCGGTAGCGGCGCCTGGACGGTAATGTCCTTTTCCTTTGCGTAGCTTTGCATCATTTCCAGCGCGTCGCGGAGAATCATCACCAGGCTGTGGGGCTGCCGGTTGACCTTGACCAGACCCGATTCAATACGCGAGATATTCAATACATCCTCAATCAGCCGATTGAGACGATTGGCCTGGCCCTGAATGATTTCACAGAATTGACGAACCGTCGCCGCGTCCTGCGCCTCGCCGTCAACCAGCATCTCGGCATAAGCGTTAATGGAAGCCAGCGGCGTTTTCAGCTCATGCGAAACGTGGCTGACAAAATCATTTTTGGCGCGGGAGATTTCCTTTTCGCGCGTGATGTCGTGCAGAACCGCCACCACACAAGCCGTCTGCCCGGCATCATCAACTACACAGGAAAGCACACAGTCAAAACAAATGTTTCCGTCATCTCTCGCAACGGTCAGTTCATGACGGACATGACGAACTCGGGAACCGAGGGTCTTGAGTATCATCTCCAGCAAAGAAGATTGTTTCAGGACATTCCGCACAGACGGCGGCTGGGAGGAGTCAAACTTAAAATCAAAGAGTCTTTCCGCCGACGGGTTGGCCAGAATGAGTCTGTCCTGACTGTCGCAAACTAATACGGCGTCCTGAATGCTGTTGAGGATCGCCTCAACGCCGCTTTTACGCCGGCGGAGAAGCTGAAACTGCAAATTTAACTCCTGATTTTCCAGACGAATCTCCTGCCGCGATTCGTAAATCTTCCGCAAGGCCGAGATTAACCCGTTTGTCAGCGGTTTGAGTAATACGCTGCTGCTGGCGATAAAAGGAGTTTCAGCGGAAAGCGTCCTGGTGATACTCTGCAGCTCTTTTTGTATCCGCCAAAAAAGAGACCCCAGCCCTCCTGCTGCAGCGCCGCCAACAACGCCAAGACAAACCAAAACGGCGGTTGGCATCAGGCCCGCCACCACACAGCAGACGCTGAGTAAAACGAGGATGGAAAAACAAATCCAGATTGAATATTTCAAATTCATCGCTGATTTTCAGTTTTTGGTTTTGGGTTCGTTCAGAAACATTGCGACCAGCGGGCTTTGCGGATTTAACTGGGCCGCTTTTTCCAAAGCCGCCTGCGCCTGAGCGACACGTCCCAGTTTCAAATAACATCGTCCGGCCATAAACGAGGCAAACCCGCCGAGTTCTTCATGATTCATTAACGGGATAAAAGATTCCAGCGCCGTTAGATATTTGCCGTCCAGATAATTGGCACAGCTAAGTACCATTCGCGCTTCAAAACAGTCTGTCCTGAAAGACAGGGCCTTTTGCGCACAGGTCCTGGCCCGCTGAATATCCGAAACACCCAGGGCCGCTTCAGCCATTCCCAGCCAAATCTGCGGGTCTTTTCTGCGACACACACTTAACTGGTCAAAACACTCCAGCGCCCGGCGAAAACGCCCGGCGTTCAGAGAACTGTCGGCAACCCAATAAAGGTATTCTTCCTGTTTGTTTGCTTCGACCAGAGACAACAGTTTTTCAAACGCATCGGCGGCATTGTTCCAGTCGCCGCAAAAAACGTATGTCATCGCCAACGCATTTAGAATCTGCGGGTCCTGGGGACGAATTGTCGCGGCGCGGCGATATAGAGAGACGGCCTTGTCTGATTCTCTGAGCCGGTTGGCCAAATTCGCTGCGGCGCAAAGTAATCTCGTATCGGAAGGATTGTCGGTGATTTTGGCGTCCAGAAGCTGCACAGCCTCCTGTCGGCGTTCCAGGATTTCCAGCGTGTTGGCCACCGCCAGAATGGTGTCGGTATGACTGGGATTACACCCAAGAGCCTTTTGATAGGATTCGAGCGCTGCGGTGTGCTTATCGGACGCCTGGGCGACGACACCCAGCCCAAACCACGCATCAGCCAGCCGGTCGTCGAAAGACAGGGCTTTTTCAAACGCCAAGCGGGCGTCGCCGTATTTTTGCTGTCCGAGCAAAATCCGTCCCAGCAATAAATAGGCGGCGGCATTTTCCGGCTCGGCCTTGAGGATTTCATCGACGGCCTGTTGTGCCGATTCGAGTTGACCCTGTTCGAACATAGTCCAAACCGCGGTCAGCTTGACCGGTGAGGCTTTTTTGTCATACTGCTGCTTAAACACAGCCTTTTTCTGCCGCTCTGTCTGACAGCCGCAAAGGACAGCCAGTATCATACAGCCGCACAGAATTTTTCGCGTCGTCCTCATAACTTTGTCTCCTGTCTTTCATCCTTTTATCACCCAACACTCGAAAAATCCGAAATTCAAATATCGAAATCCGAAACAAATCTAAAAATCCAAAATTCAAAACGTTTTAAACATTTGAGTTTTTGCATTCGAATTTGCTTCGTATTTCGGATTTCGAGTTTCGAATTTCTTTATCGTCTCAGCCACTTGCCGGATTCTTCCTTTTCGAGATTGCCGAGCATAATGCGTTCCATTTGGTTAAGTTTATCCGGCTGTTTCTCGCGCAAGATACGTTCTTTGAGCCGCACGGGATCCATGTAATTGCGGTCGATGCCCCAGACTTCCTGGGTTTCCAACTCGGTCAGAGCATCGTCGAGTTTGCCTTCGTTGTAGAGTTTGACGGCCTTGGCGTATCGCTGCTCATCGAGCTTGGCCCGGCTCATCCACGTCAGATTCTGCCGAGCGTTGTAAACCAGACGACGGACGTCCTCCAGCCGGGCGGCGCCGTCAGCCTGCTCAGGTTCACTGACAATATGAGGCGTAATCAGCACAATCAGTTCTGTGCGTTTGGACTCATCATCCGTACTGCGGAACAATTGCCCCAGAACAGGAATATCGCCCAGCAAAGGAATCTGGGTGATACCGTGGCTGGTTTCTTCCTGGAACAGACCACCAAGAACAATGGTCTTGCCGTCTTTGACCATAATGTTGGTCTTAACTTCTGTCTTGGTTTTCTGAGGCAGCTCACCCACCACTTTTCCGGTGCTCTGTTCGGGACGAATTTCCATCCGGATTAGTCCGTCTTTACCGACAAACGGACGAAATTCCAGCACCGTACCGCTTTCCAGCATTTGAACCGACGAAGTTAAGGTATCGCCGCTCCCACCCTGCCCGACTGTTTTTGAACTTAGGTAGCCGTCTTCACGGCCGATGAGAAGTTTGCCGGCTTGTTTGTTTAGCGCCAGAATTTTCGGATTAGCAAGTACGGTGGTGTCCGTCACCGTCTCGAGGGCACGGATGAAGGCCTCCACATGATCCTGCAAAATCCCCACTGTCAGACCGCCTGTATCCACCACAGTGGCAAAACCCGTCTGTGAAATACCTTCGCTGCCGATAGCTGTGACAGTATTATCCAGTGTATTGAAATTGATCCCAAACTGCGTAGCTTCGGTCAACTTGGCTTCCAGCACGGTCACCTCAATCAGCACCTGAGGCGGAGGCACATCAACATCGGCAATGACCTGTTTTATTTTTTTAACGACTTCAGGATAATCGCTGACGACCAGATGGTCGCGGATGGCCAGCGTATTGCCGCCTGTGCCGGCTTCGGTGTCGTTCTTGGCAGCCGTGGTAATACCGATGGCACCGACTTCACTGAGAAGAGGTTTGACTAATTTTTCCGCTTCCTCGGCATTGATATAGTACAAGGGGATCGTCACATATTCCTGACGAGTCTTGTCGGCCTTAAACTCTTCGTTGGTATAGACACGGACGAAGTTGCCCTTGATTTCGTATTTATGGGCGCCCAGAATCGCCTGCAGGGCTTCCTCAAATGTTACATCGTACAGATTGGTCACCGTCACTACGCCGTCAACTTTGGCTGAGGGTACAATGTTCTTCTGATACATCTGCGCCAGCATTCGCATCGCGTCTTTAATCGGCATATCTTTCTTAAAAGCGATTGTCTGGAGAGACTGAGGCGCCAGCGGCTCAACGGCCGGGGACGTTTGAGCGGCGGGCTGCCGGCCCTGCGGCGAATCAGTCTTTGATTCAGCGGACTGTGATTGTTCCGCAGCAGCGGTTGGCTGTGAAACAGCGGCTGGTTGAGATTGTTCCTGAGCGGCGTAAACCGTCAAAACCGGCATTACGCAAAACATAACACCTGCGACGACTACAGCATAAATGCCATTCTTGTCATTTCGTTCAAAATACATAAAACACCTTCATCCTTTCTTACCAACCTGCTCCTTGATCGGGCATTTCCAGCGTAAGGGTATAATCCCGCCAACTCAATCGGACGCGGGTCGGTTCAATCGCCGCGACTTGGACGGCATACATTTCGTTCCGCACCTGGACCTGCAGCGTCGAACCGACGGCTACAACCGTGCCGTTAATGCAGGCCTTCTCGGCGTTGCCCTGCGCGTTTTTGATAATCGCTTCCAGCGCAAACGCCTTGCTCAGTTCGTCGAGCATCCGTGGATTCTCCCCCAGTCGAGGGGAATGGGGCGAGGAGGATTGTCGGTCTCCGCTATACATGGAACAGCGATCGGCTCTGAAAAAATCGACGGCAATCGTATCGTGCCTGCCGGCAACCACCGCCAGCGGGATGGCTCGAATCCGAATTTCGGGTTTGACATTTTCCTGCCGCGTATTCCCGGCGGCGATTGTCGTCGCGGCGTTGGCCGAAGTGGGACCGGTTCGGGAACGCAGAAAAACACGCCCCCACAGAACAGCCATAAGAGCCGCCAGTACCACCGCCGCAATGGTCTTTGGCCCGATATTGCGAATCAAACCGCTGACCCGTATGGAACCGACTGTTTTAGTTGTCTGTTTGGTACCCATAATTAAAGTATGACAAATCTTTCCTCGTTCAGCCCGCCTTGCGATTCGGCGGCGTCCGATAAAACACCTCCGCCCTGGCCGAAAACGTCAACTGCCCCGTCAAATCTTTGTCATTGGTCAGTTCCATCTGTTCAATGCGGACCAGACGGTCCATTTGCTCCAGGGAAC
>Ga0315284_10016910_pt1 | contig 10332 bp, 8 predicted proteins | sample YL17G09_16_MG_FD_203696 | JGI IMG/M metagenome (GOLD analysis project Ga0315284, IMG submission 203696) | Sediment microbial communities from Yellowstone Lake, YNP, Wyoming, USA - YL17G09_16 | ecosystem: Environmental > Aquatic > Freshwater > Lake > Sediment | place: USA: Wyoming | collected...
CGGGTGCCCATCTTTGTAAAAGCCATCCTCCAGCCAGAAGTCAGCGGACTTCCTGGACGTGATCAACTTGGGAGCTGGCCGCGCCGTGGATGGAGCAGGCGGGTCAATTTCTAATTTGACTTTGTTGGCAATCTTGTCAAGCCAATTGCGAACTACAGAATCCATAAGCCCCTCTCCTTCTTCTTTCCTAGTTTCCGGCATGCATCAGACTCGTAGATTGTTTTGAACCGGTCCCCCATTCGATCTCTCTTGAAATTCTATGGGGGTAAGATAGGGGTGGAAAATTCTCAGGGATGGGTAATGGTAGAAAAAATGAAAACCGACCTCGGACGTGTAGATCCCCTCGGCTTGATCCCCTTCTGCCACCATCTGCGCGCGCAACGGCTCTTTCCGCGCCTCAGGTCTGGCGAGCTCCAACTCATCCTGTAATTGGAATTGTTTCTCCCATACGATCTTTATCGAAGTTTCGTGGGGGTAAGATACCGTGGGGGAATTTTCAGGGGTGGGATATGGTACAAAAAGTGAAAGCCGGCCTTTAATGTGTGAATCTCCGTGGCTTGATCTTCTTGTGTGACCCTTTACGCCCTCAACGATTTTCCAGCTCCTCAAGGCTCGCAAGGTCTAATTCCCGGAATACTTTGAAGCGGTCCCCCATTCAATCTCTCTCGAAATTTCGTGGAGGTAAGATAGGGGTGGAAAATTCTAAGGAAGGGCGTATGTGAGAAAAAATGAAAGCCGACCTGGTAGGGTCGGCTTCGGGTAAACGTGCGGCAACTACGGCTTGATTTTTCCGCGTCGCCGTCTGCGAGTTCGTCTTATATCATTGTATACATCCATGATCGGGATTCTGAGTCGGTTGCTTATCTCTGCCGGATTGAATCCGCTCTCAAAGAGATAAGCCACGACTTTACGCCGAAGGGGAACTAACGCCAGTCTGAGATGGGTTCTTCCACGATCATCTTTCTTGGCAACCCCGTCGAGAGCATAGAGACACTTGAACGCGGTAACCAGGTCGGGAATAAACCGCCTCAGAACTTCTTCAACGCTTTCTGCAAACTCCTTCGCTTCATCGGACTGTCTTGGCATTGCCTTTACTCTCCCCTGAATAGCTTCTATGTGAACGTCTGACTTGTGACTGCCTTGCGAGGAATACTCTTGGTGACGACCTTGCATCCATTGGCGACAACCTCGGCCGGTTCACGTTCATATCTGACAAATCCGGCCTGATCTAAAAAGCTCCAATGTATCTCCGCATCTATCGGGGTTTCACCCTGAGCGTCTTCGACAGCATTGAGCACCCGGCCTCGGGCCAAATACTCTTCGGTTGCCAGAATACCCCACAACGACTTTTGCAAATTATCGCGGCTGGCAGGGTCTAATTCACCAAAGACTTTGAAGTGGTCCCCCATTCAATCTCTCTCAAAATTTCGTGGGGGTAAGATAGGGGCGGAAAATTCCGAGGATACGTGCATAGGGGGAAAAGTAAAAAGCCGCCCGTAGAGCATCACGGACGGCTCGATGAGTCGGCTGAGCGGCACTCTCAATCGGTTGGCGATTTCGGCGCAGGTCAAATTACTGAGGCGAATAACGGCGATCCGACGAATATGAACGGCGTAAGGTCGAAAGCTTGTCCTCCGCCTCGCATCCTTTGGCAATCGTTCTTCCATTGCAATGAGAAGCTTGCAGGCTTGTACCAAATCAGGAAAATAGAGGCGCACAACCTCCGCCACACTCTCCAATGACTCGTGCGACTCTTCTGAAATCTTTGGCATGTAGTCTCATTCTCCCGCCCTCCTTATTTGGTCTGTGTGGTGGAATGGCTGATTGATTGAACGGTTGAAAAAAGAAAAGCCTCAGCGCGCGACGTCTCCCATTTTTCTGTCATCGCGGTGAGGCTTGACTCACCGAAAGTTGCGCTCTGTTACTTGGTTCTTGTTCGATAGTTTTTGGTTTTTGTATCTACATGTAAGATAACAATCCACGGTCAATTGTCAAGAAGAATTACGCGGGTGATTTCTTCTGCGAGTTGTGTACTACATTGCTCTACATCAATGCACTTCAATCTACATCAATCCACGTGAACTTGCGTAACGCTACGTTGAATTGCCAAGGAGAATTGCGCCCTATTCCTTCTGGGACTTGAGTCGACTGCATTGTGTATCAATTTATATGAATCTACCTGACTCTACGGGACTCTACGTGACGCAACGTTGAATAAGAAGACATTTTTCAAAGAGTGCAGATTTTCAATTCCGCGGTTCAGCTTTCAGCTCTGGAGGACCTGCATGTTGCTCTGCTCAGTCCATCTCCTTGCCACCGATGGCAGAAGGTTGGAAGCTTCATGACGACCTTGAGAATTGAAGTTGCCAGCATGTCGTCAACCGTGTGACTTTGTCTACTCGACGCAATGTTCCTGATGAGCGGTTCATTTAGGAGACCAAATTGACCTGCCCCCCGAAAAATGATCCAAGATTTGGTTAGGAAGTTTCATATTTTGGAAGAAAGGAGGCAGCAATGGGTAGACAGAAGCATACAGCGGAGCAAATAATCAGCAAGTTGCGAGAAGCAGAGGTGCTGCAGGGGAAGGGGATGTCGATGGAGGAAGTACTGCGGCAACTCGGGGTCAGTGATGCAACGTATTACAACAGGTCATACCCTTGATTACTTCTGTGAGTGTTCAAGCCAAGAAAGGTTTTGCAGGAGGGCCAACGACGGCAAACTCCTTATTTGTTCGCATGAGTTCTTCATCTTTTCAATGGCTGTGATCAAGCACCTCGCGAATCTTCCGCAAAATAACATTCGTTTCATACGGCTTCTGCACAAACTCTTTTGCTCCTGCCTTGAACAACTCTGACTTGAGTTGTGGTTCAAGAAAGCCGCTTGCTAGGATCACATTTAAGTTCGGGTTAATCTCCCTCAAACTCCAAAACACCACGGCTCCATCAAGTTTTGGCAGTCCAATATCCGTCAACACAAGATCTATCTTCTCTTTCGATTGCATGTATTTTTGAATTGCCTCTACCCCGTCTTTCGCTGTCAAAACATGATAGCCTTTGCTTTCAAGTACTGTCTTCAGTAACTCAAGCAAGTTTTCTTCGTCTTCCACGAGAAGAATGCTCTCTGTCCCACCAGGAACTTCCACTTCCTCGCCCTTCTTTCCACGCAGAGAACTTTTTGTGAATTCCGAGGCAGGGAAATATAGATGAAAGCTTGTACCTTTTCCTATTTCACTCTCGACCTCAACAAAACCGTCGTCACTATGTACGATTCCATAGACCACTGCTAGCCCCAGTCCTGTTCCTCTTCCAGCTCCCTTTGTGCTGAAGAACGGTTCGAAGATTCTCTGCTTGGTCTCCTGGTCCATGCCCACACCTGTATCTGAGACACTGACCTTCACATACTGTGACAGAGATCCCTTCTGAAAGTTTCTCTGTACTTCGTCACCTTCAATCACCGCAGTGCTAATGGACAGTGTACCTCCTTTTTGCCCTATCCTCTTCGGATCAAGCATTGCATCGCGCGCATTGACACACAGGTTCAACAATGCCTGGTAGAACTGACTTTGGTCCATCGTAACAAATGGAATCTTCTTATCAAGTTGAAGCGAAATGGTGATTGTCTTGGGGAAAGCTTCAAGGAGCATTTTCGAGAGTTCCATTACAACACTGTTCACATCAGTCGGTTGAAGCGAAACCTCGGTCTTCCGGGCAAATGAGAGAATTTGCCGAACTAGGCTAGCGCCACGTTGAACTGCTTTTCTAATCACCTCTGCGCTTGTCATCAAGGCAGTGCGATCAGTCTCGCTACGCTCTATCAGTGATGCATGCGCAAGGATGATGCCGAGAATGTTGTTAAAGTCGTGTGCTATGCCTCCTGCAAGTGTTCCAACCGTCCCCGTCTTCTGTGCTTGGATGAGTTGCGCTTCCAGATTCCTGCGTTGCTCCTCGGCTCGCTTCCGTTCAGTTATATCGCGTGAAATAGCTGCAATCGAGACAACATTTCCCGCAGCATCCCGAATTGGTGAAACAGTTAGACTAGCTTCAAATGAGCTTCTGTCTTTTCTTAATCTGATTGTGTCATACCCGATAACTTTTCCCCCAGCCTTCACCTCATTAAGGATCCTGTTTGCATCAGACACCAAATCCCCAGGGATCGTTGGCATCTGCGTCCCAACCACTTCTTTTGCAGACCATCCATAGATAGTCTCAAAAGCGTTGTTCACATGTAATACAGTGCCATCTAAGTCGAATATGGCAATTGCATCACCTGTGTTGTTGAAGAACGACTCAAGTCTCTCCTTCGTGGACCTCAGCTCCACTTCAGCCTGCTTGAGCTCAGTGATATCTTTCACTATCACAAGGAATTCATCAAATCCGGGCAGAACTGAATGAGAGACAAAGCAATTCACCAATGTCCCATCTGCTTTCACCACCTCTGTCTCATAAGTTCCAAAGATCCCTGCATTGATTTCTCCCCACTTCTTCAGCATGAAATCCCTACGCTGTTCGGGAATAAAGTCCAAGAACTGTTTTCCTACAATCTGTTCCCTTGTATAGCCAAAGGTATTTCCCAACTGGGGATTCATGTAGCCAAACATCCCATCTTTTTTTACCGTGAAAATCAAATCTAATGAGTTCTCGAGAATGCTCTCTAAGTATGATTTTGCTCGCTTGATTTCTTCCTCAGCTAGCTTGCGCTCTGTGATGTCATAAGCTGTCCCGATGGTAACCTTCTCATCAGCGTAATCAATCGTGCTTGCAGTGAAGTCCACCCAGCGATCTCCACCTTTTTTCGTAAGCAATCTGAATTCAAATCTAGAACAAGCCTGTTCCACTCCTCCTGCAAAACCTCGTTCACTTACCATGTCTCGATACTTTGGATGAATAATATCCAACAAACTCATCGAGGAAAATTGCTCCTGCTTATATCCTGTCAATATCTCTGCAGCAGGATTAACATAAAGAATTTGATCTTCACGATAGATGAAAATAGCTGCAGCAACTGTGCTGGCTAATGTTCGAAACTTTAGTTCACTTCTCTCCAATTCCTTTGTTCTGGCTTGAAGCTGTGAATTGCTATACTCTAGTCTCTCGACAAGTCGCGCACTATATTCCTTCAAAGGTCCTGATTTTACCTGAGCCTGGGGGACTTTCAATTTGACCTTTTTCTTTCCGGCAGCTAAGTCCTGGAGCGTTCTTAACATCACATCCTCAGGTATAGGCTTCCTGAAGATAAAGTCTGCACCTGATTCCGCTGCATTCTTTTCATCTTCTGACGAAGTAAATATGGCTGAGTACAAAATGATTGGAAGCTTTTCGAATTCCTGCATCTTTCTGACCTCATAACAGAGCTGATAAGCGTCCATCCTCGGCATAAGAACGTCTGAGACAAGGGCGTGAATCTTCTTATGGCTCAAGAGTTCCAGAGCATCTATTCCGTCACCTGCTTCGAAAACAACGCATCCTTGGGACTCAAGTCTTAGCTTGAGCGACTTACGATACGCTTCGTCATCATCAGCCAAAAGGATATTCATAATAGTCTTTCTCGTCGGACTTGAGAGCTGGTTCTGTTTCTTAACGTGATGCAAGCTCTCTTTGATTTCTAGAGACACCCTCATTTGCCTAGAACCTATCTCAAAAACCCCTTCGGAAGAAAGGAAGGTTTCACGCCAAGCCGCAAAGGTGGCCAAGAATATATCATTCTTTCTATGCGTTGCGCCTTAGCGGCTTTGCGTGAGTATTTTTGAGATGGCTTCTATTTTAGCTCTAGCTTACTTGGGAATTTGGAATTAGCTGTTATCCGCAAAATGTCAACTCAATGATTGATCTCTGCGAAGTCAGAACATAACTAAAGCAAGCTTGAGAGCTAATTCATACCGCTACGAACACAAAAGTCTGCTGGAGAAGAATCTAGACGAGCTTATCTCGCTACAACAAAATGATTCTGCGTGGGTCCATCGTGTGCAGCCAACAAACTTCTTTAAAAGCTCAACAAACAACGCGCGCCTCACTGTGCCTTCAATCACATTTGGATTGCCTTGGACAAAATAAATCTGCAACGAACCAACACGCGTCTCAAGAATGTTTACTGGTATCACTCTCATTATACCTGAGCCGCTTAAACATCTCGCTCAACGCCCGGACGCGGTACAAATCAAATGGGTCTTCTGGCCAGTCAATGTCGTACATGTCAAGTATCTTCTTGACCTGAAAGCCAATGCTTGAGCGGTGAGCGATGATCGCGCTCAAATCACCCTTGTACTGATCAAAAAAAGGTAAGAGGTACTTGCACACTGGTTCACTCAAGAGTATATCAACTGCTTTCTCCAGGCTGTTTTGTCCTGAGACATTTTGAAGTTTCTTCACTTCCAGACCCCCTATGCAGTCTTGATCAAGCTCCCCTTAAAGCATTTTCTAAAACCTGACAGCCAAGTTTCCTGTAGTGACAATCGTCGCAGTAATCCACTATTATGTTTTGAGATGACTCACCTATATATGCTTCCAAATCTGTGCCTAATTCTGAATACGGTCAAGTGAGTTTACAAAGGTAGGCATGAGGAAGGCAAATCAACAAAACTGGGCAGGAGTGTATTTGAGACTTGGACTCAAACCTCAAGACAACTGAAAAGAAGAGCAAATATCTACTGCAGAATTCGCAAGTCGCTTATCATTCTTCTTTTGATAACAAGTGTGCCAAACAGTTGCGCTGAATCACAAGAGGGGCTTTACGTCCACAAAACATCCGCTAGAACAAAAGCATAGTTTGATCACATCAGACTCTTTATTCAAATATTTTCTTAAGTCATCACTCAGCAGGTCACAACTAATCTAGGAATAAAACATCCCGACCTGCTGTCAACTCGAGATATGGAGTCAACACAACTGTGTTCGTCAATCTCAGATTCTCCTTCGACACATCAAATGTGTGAGCGTCGTAGCGCCGACTGTTAGCCGCCGCTGACTTGTACAGTCAAAGCAAAACCATTACAACAGACCCTGTTAGGTTGAGCCTCTGGTTAGGGTTGACATTTCAGTCTTAGTTATTGAATCTTGTCCAAGACTATTTTTTGCCGCAAGTATTGCTAACATTGGCCGAAACCAGAGTGTAGCTGTCGCTAATTGTAAGACTTTTTCCCGTTTCACCATTATGCTTTTTGCATAACGGAATGATGTACCAGCTTTTGTCAGTAGCGCTATCTTTTTGCACGTGAGCACCAACCAGATCTTTTTCAAGACATCCCACAACCGGACAGAAGGTGATTGACTGACCGCTAAATCTCTTCCAATGATCCAGCCAACTGTCACAGTTGCATTTGCTGGCGCTGGTGCCATTAATGTTAGTTACTTTCATAATGATTCTCTCCTATGAAGCTGATGTCGGTCTTAGCGGCCTGTGACGCAGATTCGACAACGTACGGTACCATGTGGTTGCTTGCGCCTAACTCGTCTGAAAACACATTGCGTTTTTCTCTGCCCTCACGGCGCAAAGATGCAGTTCTGCGTCCATCTGAATCAAGCAGACTGGAGCCTGCTCTGTCGCTCGTGAACAAATCCGGAGATTCTAAATCCCGCAGTCCACGGGTTAGGACAATTTGTCGGGGGCGGGCACGGTGGTTGGCTTGAAAACTAGAACAGTCAAATGTCAAAGTCAATCGGCTAAAACACTGAATTTTTTTGTAGGCTGTTCAGCCTAATGGGTAGAGTAGGGATTCCTGCAAAAATCAGCAAACGAAAGCGCAAGTCGCTGTCTCTTTCGATGTAGGGATTGCCTTGCTAGATGAAAAGTATTGACATACACTGGAAGGCGCAATACCGGAAACTGTCGAGCGACAAAACTTCGGTGACAGTCACAACAACAAAACCGCTGCACCTTCCTGATCCGTTCTTTGCGTTCACCTCGCTCTATGATCGTTCGATGACCATTCCTCTTCACGCCCAATGATCCACAGTGGGGACAAAACCGACTCCGCTTTTTTTCCACGTTACTCCCTTAGGTCTGGTGCCATTCCTTATTTGTTCTTACTCATTCAAACTAAGGAACTTATAGCCAAAACAGCAACCGGGAAGGGATACGCTTAGGGAAACTCGGTATATTTCAGAATAGGAGATTGAGGGAAAAAACGGGGTACGATTGAAGAATTCCAGCCTAAAACAAAGAATCCCCACCGATTCACCCCGATCGCTTTTTGATCGGGGCCTGCCCCGAGTCTTCTTAGGGGTCTTCACCGATGAGGATTCTTCTTTAGTCGATATGTTTAGAGTCAGTATGTCGGAAAAGAGGGATATTTCATCGTTCAGCCCTAACCAATATCAGAAAGGAGCACGACGATGGAACAACCACGGCAGCACTGGCTCAACGAGCAACTCTACCTTGGTCTTGACCTTCACAAACACAAATGGGTCGTCACCGTTCGAACCCAAGATGTCCATCTCAAGACATTCGTCAGCACCGCTGACAAAGAGATATTGCTCAAGTCACTTACCAACAACTGGCCCGGAGCGAAGATGCGTGCAGTGTATGAAGCCGGTTGTTTTGGCTATCACCTGGCGGAGTTCCTCAACGGTCACGGGATAGAGACTATCATTGTCGCACCCCACACCATACCCATTGAACCAGGCCGATTCGTGAAAACGGATACAATCGATAGTAAGAAGTTGGCCCTTGAACTTGCCAAAGGATCTCTGCGAGGTATCTATCAACGCTCCCCTGACGAGCTGTATGACCGAAGCTTGATCCGCAAACGGCAACAACTCGTCAAACGCCGAGTGCAAATACAACTTCAAGTGAAATCCGATTTGACCTTCTATGGGATCGCCCTATCATTCCCTCTGGCACGATACTGGTCCAAACAAGTGCTCGCACGATTACGAACACTGACCATTGGCACAACGGATTTCCAGAAAGTGCTTCAACTCTCCTTGCAAGAGTATGAAGCACTCTGTGATCAGATCCGAACCGTCGACAAACTCCTCCTCGAGCTCTCACAGTCTGAGAAGTATCAACGACAGATGAGCATCCTTCAACGAGTACCGGGCATCGGAAGGCTAGCAGGTTTGACCTTGCTCCTGGAGTTGGGCAACATCCGCCGGTTCAGAAACGCTGAGCAGTTCGACTCCTATCTCGGCCTCACCCCCTCGGAGCATTCAAGCGGCGACTCGGTAAAAAAAGGATCATTAACAGGAATGGGACATACAAGATTGCGAACACTTCTGATCGAAGCAGCCTGGACAGCAATACGACAAGACCCTGTGCTGCTGCAGAAGTTTCAACGACTCTCAGTGGGAAAATCAAAGTGTAAGGCAATCGTTGCGGTTGCAAAAAGCTTAGCAAACAGAATTAGGAGGGTACTCCTCAACCAAGAACCCTACGTTATCGGTGTCGGATAACAGACGAGTGTGTCTTGTGGGATCGTGAGATGAGAGCAGATCATTGCTCGTGTCCTCGGGGGCGACCGTTCTACTTGCTGTGAAGAAGTCTAGGACTTACTTCTCTCTTTAGTATACGGCGTCCCCACTGTAACCGAACAACGACATGCGAAGCTTCACGCTATCGCGCATAGCAGAGGGATCACTTTATTCTCTGATCCCTACTTGACTCTTAACATAGCAGAACTTGTAGCAGGGGGAGCACTTGAGCCTGCAACTCTACACCCCGCCGAAAGGGCGCACCAACCACCACGACTTACCTCTTCTCGATGCGAAGAAAATCCCACTGGGATCTTGTTGACTCCGCCGAGATGGAAATGCATTCTTGTTTGGGGTTCCCGTGATGTCTGCCTGCTCAGGGTTGCGTTGCCTTTCTGTCGCGTCAGCCTTAGAGCCGCCAGATCTTCGAAAATCCCACAAAATCCGCATACTTGGGGAGATCACATCAAGAAGCGACGGCTCGAGCTGGGTCTCTACCAAGCCCAAGTTGCCCTGATTCTTGGCGTCACTGAATCGACCGTTACAAATTGGGAGAAGCATCGAACAAATCCAACTTTGCGAGCAATACCCAAAATCATTGAATTCTTGTCCTACGACCCGATGCTGGGTGCCCCAAATCTCTGAGTGAGGAACTGCTTCAGTTTCGCAAACGTCGCGGCATGAGTCAGAAGGAAATGGCAAAACAGATCGGGATTGATCCGACAACCCTGAGCAGGCTGGAAAGAAACCAAGGTAGATGCTTCAACTCAGTACTTAGAAAGACGACCGCCCTTCTCAGCTGGCTCAGTTTGTAGAACCTACATTCGCGGGTCGCATGTAGCCCCACCGCACAACCTACCGCAAAACATAAGCTGTGACCAAACACTAGTTGCAGTCGGAGAGGCAAAAACATATTGGCGTGATCTCC
>Ga0315284_10016911_pt1 | contig 10332 bp, 10 predicted proteins | sample YL17G09_16_MG_FD_203696 | JGI IMG/M metagenome (GOLD analysis project Ga0315284, IMG submission 203696) | Sediment microbial communities from Yellowstone Lake, YNP, Wyoming, USA - YL17G09_16 | ecosystem: Environmental > Aquatic > Freshwater > Lake > Sediment | place: USA: Wyoming | collected...
CACCTGTTCGATGCGGTCCACCAGCGCGAGATCCAGCACCTTGGGCACAAATCCCGCGCCGATACCCTGAATCTTGTGCGGCGACGGGGTCAGCGGAAGCCCCGCGCGGCACTGGGTCAGAACCGGACTCGAGGTTGGCTCGACCGCCACCGACAGGATCGGTTTCCCCTTGGCCTTCTTGATAAACCGCGCCACGCCGGTAATGGTGCCGCCGGTCCCCACCCCCGAGACCAACACGTCAATGGCGCCGTCGGTGTCGTTCCAGATTTCGGGGCCCGTGGTTTTTTCGTGGATTTCCGGATTCGCGGGATTCTCGAATTGCTGCGGAAGAAAATAGTGTTCGAGGTCGGACTGGGCGATCTCGAGCGCCCGCTTGATCGCGCCCGGCATGCCTTCCGCGCCCGGCGTGAGATGAAGCTTGGCGCCAAACGCCGCCAGCACCCGGCGGCGCTCGAGCGACATGGTCTCCGGCATGGTCAGGGTGAGCTCATAGCCCCGGGCCGCCGCCACAAACGCCAGCGCGATGCCTGTATTACCGCTGGTGGGTTCAATGATTTCCATTCCCGGCTTCAGCACGCCTCGCTGTTCGGCGTCCCAAACCATCGCTGCCCCGATGCGGCACTTCACTGAATAGGCTGGATTGCGGCCTTCGATCTTGGCCAGCACCGTCGCCCGCAGTCCGGCAGTCAGGCGATTGAGGCGGACCAGCGGCGTTCTGCCAATGCTGAATGAGTTGTCCTGGTATATGTTCGCCATAGAGCTCCGTTTCCGTTTGAGTTTTGACCCTCCGCCGTTCAACAAGCGCCCACGATCGGTGATGTATGCATGCACGCTGTGGCGTCGTACCGCCTGCTTCTGAAGATTTCTTTGGATGATGTCTGGAGGATGCGCCTTGGAATCCCCCGCCCCGATGCGTCGGAGCAAGGAATCCAGGCTAGCTACAGATGCAGCGCATGACGGAGGCGCCACCGAAGCTGCGCGCCCGGCCCGCAACGCCGGCGATGTGGAGGTAGGATCGGTCGTTCAGGACTTCCAAGTTCACGCTCATCCCACTCAAGTTCCTGCGGCCTGTCAAGCCGCTACCTAACATATGATACACAAGCGACGAAAAAGATACAAACTCCTTTTCGTTCCGGGCATTTTGCCAAGCGGCTTCGGTTCTTTCGCAAGGCCACGTTTCAGCCCCGCCGGGATCGGTGCTCATCGAGCGCGACTACAGCACGCTCAATACTTTGGCACGCTTGGATCCACCTGCTCGGCCCAGGCGAGCACGCCGCCCTTCAGGTTATGGACCCGGCGGAAGCCGGCCTTCATCAGCCACTCGACGGCCCGCGCACTGCGCACGCCCGAGCGGCAGTGAACTACGATCTCGTCCGCAGGATCAAGCTCGTGCATTCGCTTCAGAACGTCGCCCAGCGGAATCAGCTTGGAGCCGGGGATGCGGCAGATCTGGTATTCGTCCGGCTCCCGCACATCAATCAAGACGAAGGGCTTCCGCTGATCCACCATCTTCTTGAGTTCGGTTGCGGTGATCTCTGGCACCTTCACTTGCGCCACGTGATCCCCCAGAACTTGTCATGCTCGGCCAACTTCGTAATGGCTGGAGCTATCCCCGAGACCTGCTTGGATAAGGATTTGGCACCTGGCCTTCGGCGTTCTCCTCTCCGACATTCATCAGATGCGCTGAGCTCGTAAGAGGTTACAGGTCCCATCTCGCCCGGGAGATTCTATGGGGTAATTTCCAGGCGCTCTGGTTCAAATCGGGAGCGGTCGCCCGCGAGGACCCACGACGCAAGATCCTTCGGCTCGCTCGCTTCCACCGCAAGGATGACGTAGGAGTACCAAGGCCAGGCATGTTCGCGGTCGTAATTCGAAGGCCGGGCTAGGTGATCGGGGTGGGAGTGGTAGTAGCCCAGGACATCCAGGCCCCGCGCCCGCGCGTCTTTTTCCACCCGCAATTGCTCTTTGGGATCGATCAGGAAGCGGTTTCGCTCCGATTCCCTCTCCGGCGAATCCAGCGGCATCAATTCCTGGGCCTTTTCCGGCTCTTGCCGCAGGTTCTTCAGCGCCTCTACCTCGCGTACCTGTTTCAGTCCTCCCTCCGCGTAACCCAACAGGATTCCGCAGCACTCACTCGGATAGTCCCGTGCCCCATGCTGCCGAATCGCTTCGATCTGGGCTTGGTTAAGCTTCAATGCCACTGGGTTGCCCTCTGTGCTAATCCGTCCCTGCGGGGAGCTTTTGGATTTTCGGTTTTCGGTTTTCGATTTTCCAATTCCCAGTTTCGATTTTCCAGTTTCCAGTTTCACCTTCAACCTTTACACTTTACCCTTTGCACTTGTATTCTACGAGCGCACTCCAAGCGCGGTCAATCAACCGAGGTCAGACAGCATGGTCAAGCAGCTAACGGTAACGATGGACCTGCGAAAGCAGTTCCGGGACGCCGGCTTTGAGGTGGTGGAAGTCTCAGGCAGTCCTGAGTGCATTGCAGTCAAGAAGGACGATTGCAGTCGCTTGCTCGAACGGGACGCCCAGGGCGGCTGGGCTCCTTCTGGACCCCCGACGTTTGAGGTGCGCGGTTTAGACTGCAAGCTCGAAGACCACGGTTATCAGAAGTTTTGGTACCACGAGGGCCATCGCTTCCCCATCCGTGTGAGCGATCTCAAGACCCTCCACCACTTCGACCAGGAGGTCCGCGCCCTTCTCGGCCTGAAATCGCTCTATCACGAATCGCTGGGCACCACTAGCGCCCGCTCCGCCTACGACCGCCTCTCCGGCCGCCCGGATAAGTAGCGCACCCATCCCCTTTTGACGGTGTGGCCTCCCCTGGAACCTTTCCTGCGCGGTTTTCATCCAAATCGCCTAGGAGGACGGAGCACGTCCGTAAGTCGGGAGGGCGCCTGCCATGGTCCTTGCTGCAATTCTACTCGCGGCTAGCTTGCGTTCAACGTCACGGCTCTCTTTCTTATCTCAAAACCATGTCTGTAGAGGAGGCACGGAATGAAGCTGATGGAGAAGAAAAGTCTCAGTTCACCCGAGGAAACCCGCACGTTCCCCCAAGGCAAGGTGGAACTGGTCACCGTAGGCGGCGTCACGTTTGGGCGCGCTACGTTGGAGCCGGGCTGGAAATGGTCAGAACATGTCAAACCGATTGCCAAGACCAAGAGTTGTGAGGCGCCCCATACCCAGGTCCATCTTTCGGGCCGCTTGCGCGTCAGAATGGACGACGGCACGGAAGTCGAGTATGGCCCGGGTGATGTTGGCGCCATTCCTCCGGGACACGATGCCTGGGTCGTGGGAAACGAGCCTGTGGTCATGATCGACGTGACCGGTTTGGTCAACTACGCCAAGCAGTCTTGAAACAAAAGAGCGCGCTCAGGGCTTTCCTTTTGAGTCAAGCAGAGTTGGCTGGCGCCGAGACACCGCGCGGGTGATCGCGTGTTGATGTCTTGGGGCGTTTGTGTGTCCAAGGCGGGTAGCTGGTAACCACGGCATGCCGTTCATGCCGTGGGTTCTTGATTGGAACACACCAAAACCCACGGCACAAAATCCGTGCCGTGGCTACCGGCCGCCAACGCCCGCCGAGGAAATGTCCTGGCCATCGTCAGCCTTCCGATTGTCGCCGTCCTCTACGTCTTGAACTACGCGCGCTTCATCTGGGCCGATCTGGGCTACGGAATCGCCGTGGGCATCCTCGCTCCTCTTGCCATTTTCAGAGCACTCGTCTAAGCAGCTTCGCCGGCGCCGGCTTGTCCGGCCGGGTACATGCGTTTCGGGTGGAACGAGCTATCACGGAGATCAGGGATTGGGAGTCAGAGGTCAGTGATCGGAGTGGGAGGTCTAGTGGTAGCGCACTTGAAACTTGGCGCGCAGCGGAATCACGGTGTAATCAAATTCCAACAGCGCTTCATCTTTCTCGGTAATCACCAACAGGTATCTTCCGATTCTGCCAATGAGGCCCGTGGACGTTATCTTGGGTCCGACGTACTGCCCACCTTGGCGCATGGCTTCGAAGTCGGGCAGCTTCTCACGGGTGGCGCTGTGCGCGTCTTCCCAGTCCACGTCGCCGGGCCTGAAACGAATGCCGTTGATGATCACGCCCTTCTGCTTTCGCATGTTCGCTCCCTTGATCTGGATGCCGCCTAGCGCTGCGGAAACGTCAGCGTCTCTCCCCCAAAGGCTACTGACCATTTAGCTCGCTTGCAAGAGCCTTCTTCCCGATGACTCCCCGCCGGCATGGGGACTAGGCGATAGAGGTCGGGAAGCACAGGTAGCCATCCACCTACCAGGACCTGTTCCCAATTCCGTTGGACAGTGCAGATCAGCTCGCAGGTTCTGTGTTTGGCGGCGAAGGCGGTCCGGCATCGCGAGCAATTTCCTTGTTCTCCGCCGCAGGTTGCGAAGGCCGCGGTGTGAAGCGCCGGCGCTCGGGCGGCGCCGCGTTGGTCACGGCGCGCGGCACAGGGCGGAACACAATTTCGATCTGTACCTTGTCCAGATCTTCGCCGCGGAGTTCGACAATCTGGTCAAAGCCCTCCTGCTTGATGGCGGACTTGGCCTGCTCGAACAATTGATACTGGCGCTCGATGGCCGCGCGGCCGACCGTCCGCTCCCGCTTCGCGTCGTGGTCCAGACACACCTCGAGCGGAACGTCGAACAGCAAGACCAGCGCCGGCACGCGGTAGCGGTGCGCCAGCTCCAGCAGGCTCTGGCGCGAGGCCGCCGTGAGGGCCGTGGAATCTACCACGCTGAGACGATTGATGCCCAGCCGCTGCTCGACCAGGAAATGGACCAGCGCAAAGGCTTGCGTGGAGAAGCGCTGATCCCGCTCATCGTCCGAGACCAGCGCCCGGGCCTGATCGGAGGAGATAATTTGCGTGGAGCGGAAATGCCGCGCGGCGAAGGTGGATTTTCCGCAGGCGGCTGGCCCGCACAGCACCACCACCGAAGGCCTGACTAATCGGATGGTTTTCGACCCGCTATCGTCTCGCACCGCGCTTGGTTCCGTCGCCATGATTTTTGTCCGTGAAGGCGCGAAGAAGCTCGGAAGCCCTCCCGCATCGTGACTGGCAGCGAGGCGCTCCCGTAGAATAGCTCATTATACGCCCCCGGAGAGGTTACCCGACAAAGAGCGTGGCCTCCGCGCCGGCTTCCCTCCCCCTCTGCCACTTGCCTACGCCGGTTGCTTCTCTTTCCCCATGATCGCGAGCATCTCGTCGTTCATAGAGAACTTGAAAGCGGGCAGGTTCCGCGCCTTGGCCTGGGCCTCTTCGGCGCGGGTCAGTGAAATCACATCTGCTTTGGTCACCGCCTGAAGTCCCCGGCGGCTGAGCTGGGCAAGAATCTCCTCGGCGGTTGCCGAGGTTCGCGCTGCCGCGCCCTCAAGGTATTTCAGCACCGGGTTTGCTCCCAGTTCCGCGTCGTACTTGGCTTTGCCCACCAAGCCTTCACTGGCCTTGCGCGCCCAGCCCACCACGTAGCAGCCTTCCAGGACCTTGCCGGCCTGAGGGTCGAACACCTCGTAGGCCGCGCGGTTGGGATCGGCAGGGTCGGGATTGGTCAGGTAACCGCCCTTTTCGTAAGGCAGGCCCAGCGTCGGATCCACGACGTCGCCGATGGCGAAGATCATGGTGTCGAACTCCAGGTCCGTAGTCTGGTCAGTGGCTTTCGCCGCCGTCGCGTCGCCTTTGCGTACCAGGAGGTTCTCCACCACGGTCAGCTTCGAGATGCGGCCCTGCTCGTCCATCTTGATGGCCATCGGTGATGTGAGCAGGCGGAAACTCAGCCGGCTCTGGACCGGCGTACTGACGGGTTTGTTCAACCACGGGAAAGTGGTCTCGGGAACTTTCGTGATGTCCTGATCGCAGGCACGGATGCGGTCGGCGATGCGCGTGAGTTCGTCCCGCAAGGTCTGACGGTCCAGGTGCATTTCGATGTGGTCGAATTCCTTCTGGTCGAACTTGACTTCAAAGGGCCCGCGACGCGCGATGACGCTTACCTCTTCCGGCTTCTGCCCCGGCATGTCCTGGAGCAGCCAGCGCGCGATGTCCACCATCACGTTGCCCATGCCAATGATGGCCACACGACGCCCGGTGGAGAAGTCCTGTGAGGCAAAGGGCGGGAGTTGATTGTAGTAGTACACGAAATCTTTGGCGCAATAGATGCCCTTGGCCTCCTCGCCCGGCAAGCCCAGCTTCTTCGTGCCCTGCGCGCCCACCGCGAAGACCATCGCTGCCGGATTCCACTGCCGCAACTCATCGATGCGCAGCGCCCCGGCACCTCCCACGGGCACGTTCCCGAAGTAGTGTACGTTGGGCATTTCCAGAGTCTTCGCGAACTGCTTTCGCAAGCCCGCCTTCATGTGAAACTTTTGAGGATAGATGCCAAACTCCGCGAGCCCTCCCGGCTTGATGTCGCGGTTGAACACGATTACTTCGTGCCCCGCCGCGGCAATCTTCCGCGTGGCAAAGAGCCCTGCCGGTCCTGCGCCGATGACGAATACCGTGCCTCGCTCCACTAGGAACCTCCTTCAACTCATTCTCGGGGAACTTCTCCCGTCACGACCTGCGCTGGTGTCGCCAAACGCCGTGCCCTTGTCCCCGTTGACCAAAATGCTCCCTCGCCAAATCCGCAAGGCTAGCAGAAAGTGGCAACGGGTGGATAGACATTTCCTTCGGCCGTTGGGCAAATAGCCCCACTCGGCTGCGAGGAAAGCACTTATTGGGCCAACTGGAGGGGACATTGTGGCCCTTCGGCTGGCGGAATTCCCCAGGCCGTCCGGCAGAACTGGTCAAAGAAACTCGGCAAGAGGGAGAACATCGGTTACACTGGAGAGGACTTGGGGCCGCCAAGCGTCGCCCTGAAAGTCAGCACAAGCACCCAGCTCAGGTGAAGTTTCCAGGGGAATCCATGGCTCATACGGCGTCGAGCGTACTCGTTGACAATCTCTCCCAGGACCGAAGCCTCACGAGGAATCTGCTCTGGACTGTAGGATTCGCCTTGTTCACGGCGGTGATGGCCCAGGTGGAGGTTCGCCTACCCTTCACGCCTGTTCCTCTGACCGGCCAGACGTTTGCAGTGCTTCTGAGCGGCGCTGTGCTCGGCAGTCGGCGCGCTTTCGCCAGCCAGACGCTTTACCTCGCCGGCGGCGCCGCCGGCTTGCCGGTGTTCGCGGGAGGTGGCGCGACGATCCTCTACCTGCTCGGGCCGACGGGCGGCTATCTGTGGAGTTTCCCGCTCGCCGCGGCGCTGACGGGCTGGCTCGTGGAGCGCGGCGCCAGCCGCAAGGCATGGAAACTGGCGTTGAGCCTGCTTCTTTCCGACGTGTTGATCCTAGCCTCCGGGGCTGCCTGGCTGCACGGCTGGCTCGGTGTGCCCTTTCGCCTGGCGCCGCTTTGGGGAGTCTACCCGTTCCTGATTGGAGATGTCCTCAAGATCTCGCTCGTAGGAGTAACCCTCCCCAGACTTCTCCGACGCTACGAACCTCACGCCTAACTGCGGGCTGCGGACTGCTTCCTCCTCGCCAACAAGACACCGGCGAGGTCTCGACTCTGACCGGGAAGGGTGGTATTCTCGGGCGCGTCTTGAAGCAGCGCGGTCTGTTGGGGGGATGCCCCCTACGACTCGCTGCTCTGTGTAGCAGTGATCAGCGAAGCGGAGACTTCATCGCAAGGCCAGATTCCATAGGAATCCCCGGGAGGCGATATGGCTAGATTCTGCACGGGCTGCGGTTCAGTCTTGGACGAAAACATGAAGTTCTGCCTCAAGTGCGGCGCCCAAGTGGGAGCGCCTGCCGCCCCGGCGCCGGCTGCCGTACCGCCGCCGAGTGTGACGCCTGTGGCAGTTCCGCCCGCAGGGGCTGCGGCCATAGGCGCGTCAGCCGCGAAGGCAGGGAGCCCCATTCTGAAGATTGTGCTCATCGTGGTGGGCATTGTCGTGTTCCTTGGCGTGGCCGGAATGGTGACCTGCGGCTACTTCGCCTACAAGGCTAAGCAGAAGTTTACCAGCATGGTCGAGACCGCCAAGACGACCTCGGGCAGCGAGAGCACGCCGGAGGTCAGCCTCGAGAAAGGTGACGAAGGTTCCGAGGCGGAGACCGCTGCGACCGTGGACGTGCCTCCTTATCCGGGCGCGACGGAGACCGAAGGTGGCGGCCAGTTCTCTTTTGGCGGCAAGGGCGGGATCAGCACTCAGCAATACGAAACCTCAGACTCCGTGGACCAAGTCCTGGCGTTCTACAAGGACAAGCTCGGTCCCAAGGCCGACATTCAAGAATCTGAAGGGAAGGCCGTCCTGACGCTGGCCGGCAAGAATGGGCTGTCCACGGTCACCATCACGCGTGCGGCAGGGGCCGAGAAAACCAAGATCAGCATCGTGCGCATCGGAAAGTAGCAGCAGAAGTCCGGTGAAATGGATCCGGGCCGAGATGGGCGGGATCGGGAGGTGAAGGCAACATGAGGCGCTCATGGGTTTGCGCACTCCTCTTAGCTCTGGTGGGGGCTTCTTTCCAACTGCCGATCGCTCACGCGCAAGCTCCGGCCGCTCCGGCTGCTCCCTCTGATCCGGTGATCGAGCAGCTCAAGAGCGCTGATGCCGGCAAGCGCGTCCAGGCCGCGCGCGAGCTGGGCAAGCGTGGCGACTCGTCCGTGGTGCCCGTGCTGGCGGCAGCGCTTTCCGACTCCAGTGAAAAGGTGCGTCGCGAGGTCGTCGTGGCGCTCGCCTCCTTCCGCTCGCCGGCATCGTTTGACCCACTGATCTCCGCCACGCGTGACCAGGATCCCAAGGTCCGCTCACTCGCCGTGCAAGGATTGACGGGGTACTACACGGGCGAGATTCCTTCCACAGGATTCTCGGGTTTCATGCAGCGCACCTGGCGACGAGCTAAGGGCCGCTTCGTGGAGGAGAACATCCGCATTGACCCGGGCGTTACCGTGGAACCGAAAGTGATCTCCGCGTTGATCGAGACCATGAACGATACGCGGGCGATCGAGGCCTCGCGCAAAGCGGCGAACGGCCTGGGCATCCTGATGGCGCAAGCCGCGGTTCCCGACTTGGTGAAGGCAGCGAACTCCGCCGACACGGACCTGGCCGTCGAAGCCCTGATCGCCTTGGCCAAGATCAAGGACCAGTCCGCCGGACCGCAGTTGATCAACTTGCTGGATTCCGACAACAAAGACGTGAAACAGGAGGCCGCCGTCACCGTGGGCGTCCTCCGCACCACCGAAGCCCTTCCCAAGTTGCAGGCGATCTTTGAGAACAATCCCGACCTGCCCACCAGGGAGAGCGCCCTCGAAGGCCTGGCGTATCTCGGCAGCCCGGTTTCCAGCCCCTTGTTCCTCAAGGCACTTTTCAGCGCGGAGAAGAACTTCCGCACCTTCGCCGCCGAAGGCTTGGCGCGCTCGGGCGACACGAAAGCTCTGCCCGATCTGGAAAGGGCCGCGCCCGCCGAAAAGGACGCCGAGGCGCGATTGGCCATGCAGTACGCCATCACGGCCCTGGGCAAGCCGGACTACTTGAGCGCCGTAGTGGCCGAGCTGGGGTCGAAGCTGCGCGGCAATTCCGCCCAGGCGTACTTGGTGGAGCTCACGCGGGATTCGAGCTTCCTTCCTCGTTTGTATCCCTTCATGAACAGCCAGGACAGCGATGTGCGCCGAAGACTGTGCACGGTGCTGATGTTCACCGGCGATGCCACCAGCGTGGAACACCTGGAGCACTTGTCGCATGACCCCAACGCTGACGTGGCCACGGAAGCCGCGCGCGCGCTGCGCGCCGTCCGCCTACGGAAGTCGTAGAGACGCCCTGCCAGCCTCCCGGCGTCGGTGAGTTCTTGCGGGTCCTCCGCTACACCCACGCACCAATCGCTGTACCCGCCTCCCCCCTTGCGGATTTGCCCCTCGATGTCGGCAATAATCTCGTCTCGGGACATCAACATGTGTCTCCGCCGCCTCTCAACTTCTGCATGTTTCATTGAGTCACTGACTCAATGGTCCGATGGCACGCTGAGGCAGTCGCTTCGTCAAATCGCAGACCCCGAAGGCTGGGGCTCTCCGCCAGCCGACGTTTCTGGATCGCAGACATGAAAAGTGATGTCTGCACCACCGCGACGGCCCTAGAACCGACAATCTCTTAACACGTCACTGGCTGCACTGGTGATCTTGTCAGCAGGCGCACGCATTTCGCGGGTCTTCCTCAGGCGTTTCGTGGCACTCAAAATGTCAGCAGCTAAGTGACAGGTCTGGGTGTCATTCACTTCCCCCTCAAACTGAGCTGGGTTTAAGTTGGCGGTCCAAAGATCCATAACGCGCGGGTTGTCACGAAGGAACGATACAGTTT
>Ga0315284_10016912_pt1 | contig 10332 bp, 7 predicted proteins | sample YL17G09_16_MG_FD_203696 | JGI IMG/M metagenome (GOLD analysis project Ga0315284, IMG submission 203696) | Sediment microbial communities from Yellowstone Lake, YNP, Wyoming, USA - YL17G09_16 | ecosystem: Environmental > Aquatic > Freshwater > Lake > Sediment | place: USA: Wyoming | collected...
CGCCCGCACGATCTCCAGCGAGGAGACGCTGACCCTCTTGTCGGCCGCGAGGCTCGGCGTGAACATGGCGCGCCTGAAGGGCGTGGACATCGGGGCCATCAACGAGCTGTTTCTCCTGACGCGGCCCGGCCATATCCAGAAGATGCGCGGCGCGGAGCTCTCGGAGACCGAGCGCGACGTCGCGCGGGCCGACTACATCCGCAAACGCCTCGGTGCGACCTGACCATGCCCGACCTGCCCCTCGGCGCCGTCATTGCGCTGGACTTCAAGACCTGGGACGTGCGAGACGAAATCGCCCTCCTCCACCAGGTCGGCGTCGGGCGGGTCCAGATCTACCGCAATTACGTCCAGGGCCTCACGGCCCGCCGGGTCCGCGAGACGCTCGAAGCGGCAGGCCTCGTTGCCGACAGCCTCCACGGCTATTTTCAGGCGGATGACCTGCCGGGACCGCCGTGCGACCTTTCTTCGGCCGACCCGGCGGGGCGCTGGACGTCGCTCGACCTCATGCGCGGCGAGGCGGAATTCGCCCGGCGCCTCGGGTGCCGCGACATCATCATTCATCCCATCGGCACGGGCTCGACGCCAGGCGATGCGTGGCGTGCGGCGGCGCTGGCGGAAAGCGCCGACGAACTGGCGCGGATCGGCGAGGCGATGGACGTGCGGTTCCTCGTGGAGAACATGCCCCCGCCCTACTTCGGGAGCGATGCCCGCCCCCTCCGCAGGATTGCCGATGCGCTGGCCAGCCCGCGCCTCGGCCTCGCGTATGACTCCGGCCACGCCATGCTCGTGGGCGATCCCGTCGGCCTGGTCCGCCTCTTCGGCCCGCGCCTCGGGGGCGTGCACCTGCACGACAATTTCGGCAAGCAAGACGATCACCTCATCCCCGGCATGGGAAGCATTCCCTTCGAGGACGTGGCGCGGGCGCTGGCCGAGGTCGGCTACGGCGGCACGTTCATGATTGAGGTCTACCGGCCGACCGATGAAGTGCGGCGCGACCTGACGCCCGAGCGCCTGGCGTTCATCGACCGCCTCCGCCGCTTGGCGTCGGGACAGCCCTCGTGCAGCGCCTGAAGGCGGCAAGAATACCCTCTCGCGTGTGGCACGGCCGGGCAAGCCGGCCGTGCCACATGACTCGTCCACACATTACCGGCCGAGTCAACCGCGCGCCCGGGCAAAGAGTCTCGCCAGAAACTCCACGCCCGTCGCGCGGTCGCTCACTCCGACTTCGTCTTCGACGGGTAGATCGGGGAACCGCGCGAGTACGGCTTCCCCGAAGAGCCCGCGGCCGAAGGCAAGGGGCGCCTTGTCGTCAGGCCCGCCGAAGACCTTGGCATCCCGGATGCCGCAGGAGGGCGACCGGGCCTTCAGGATAAACCCGTCGACCCCGCCGAGCGAGCCCAGAAAGGTCTGCGCGAACCGCCGCATCCGCGCGCTCAGGTCCTTTCCGGTCAACGGCTGCACGAGGCGCCGCTTTCCCTGCACGAGCACGATGCGGATCGGATCGCGCGGACATCCCAGACCGATTTCCATCTCCGGACAGACAGGGCGGAACGTCACACGGCCTTTCAGGCCCTCGACGAATTCGTCGGGGGCCATCGTGCCGTCGTATCGACACGCGGCAAATCCCAGGCACTGGCTCACCACCACACGCGGTTGGGCAGGCTTCCTCACTTAGGATCACGTCCCCCGTATGGCCGAACGGCTTTGCGCGTGTTCCCGCCCGCGTACGCCGCGTGTTGCGCGGTGGGCCGGGGCACCTGTTTAGCGTGCGTGCTGGCATACCCCCCTCTCCCCTTGTGGGAGAGGGGATGGGGGTAAGGGGGCCAGTCGCCGCGGCGACCCCGCCTCGGCCGGACGGCGATTACCCTCACCCGGCTTCGCCACCCTCTCCCGTAAAGGGAGAGGGTTGACGCTAAACACGTACGGTCAGGAGACCACCGCGCCAAGCTCGGGTTGTGATGCCGTTCATGAAGCGTCATTGCGTCCGCGGCTTGCCGACGCAGGCGGCGTAGATGACGGCCTCCTCCTGTCCGTCCACGCCGACGAGCGAGTTCATGGCGTCATCGAAAAACGCGCCGATCATGCACGCGCCAAGGCCAAGACTCGTGGCGGCCAGGTGGAGATTCTCGGCCAGGTGGCCCGCGTCGAGATACGCATACCGCAGGGCCCGGTCGCCGTATTTCTCGGCGCTGCGGGCCCAGACGGCCGACCAGATGAACGTCGCCGGCGCCTCGATCACCATCTCCTGGCCGAGGCACGCCCCGCAGCCTGCGGCCGCCACGTTGTCGCGGGCCGACACGAGGGCGAGCCGTTCCTCCGGCAACTCCCAATGATAGACGCCTGGCCGCAGGCCCTCCACCCGCGCCGCGATCACGTAGGTTTCCACGGGATAGAGCGCTCCGGCCGACGGGGCCGTGCGCAGCGGCACGGCGCCCCGCCGGGTGATCCCCTGCGCCGCCCACAGGAGGAGGGCCAGCAATTCCTGCGGCAGCGGCTCGGCCAGGAAATTGCGGACGCTCCGGCGGGCGCGAAGGGCCTGCCAGAGATCGGCGGGGGGCAGCTCGCGCGGAAGTCGCAGCGCCAGGCGAGCCGCATCGCCGGCGCCGTACGACTTCTGCGGCGGGACCGCCCGCCGCCAGTGCGGGTCCTTGGCGGGCATCGCCCCGCGGCGGTACGCCGTGCCGCTCTGGTAGTCGTGGAGCAAGGTCATGGCGCCTTCTCCTCTCATGCCTGGCGGGCGTGCGCGGCAGCTCAAGAGAGCCGCCGCGCACTCCTATGGCCGTGTGCCACGGCCGGCTTGTCCGGCCGTGCTTGCCGCCGACCGGCTACTTTCCCTTCCCTGACGTCCACCGCAGCGCCGCGAAATCGATCCGGTTCATCAGGTTCGCCTCGACGCCCGCCAGGCCAGGCCGCGCGAGCATGGTCGTGGTGTAAACGTAGATGGGGAAGATGGGTGCCTCGCGCAGCAGGATCGTCTCGGCCTCGGCGAAGGTCTTGAGGCGGGCCTTCGGGTCGGTCTCGCGGGCGGCGCGGGCGATGAGGGCGTCGTACGCCGCACTCGACCAGCCCGTCTGGTTGTTCCCCCCGCCCGTCACGAACATATCCAGGAACGTGTTAGGGTCGATATAGTCGCCGTACCAGCTTCCGCGGGCGACCTGGTACTCCAGGCGCTGCACGGTGTCGAGAAAGACCTTCCACTCCACCTGCTCGATCCGCACGCGGATGCCGAGCCGGTCGCGCCACTGCTGCTGGAGCATCTCGGCCACGCGGACGTGGTCGACGCTCTTGTTGATCAGGACGGCCAGCTCGGGGAGCCCCCGGCCCCCGGGGTACCCCGCCTCGGCCAGAAGGCGCTTGGCGGCCTCCACGTCCTCCACGAACCCGGGCGGCGACACGTAGCCCGCCACGCCCGGCGGCACGAGCACAAACGCCGGCTGCTGGCCCCCCCGGGCCGCCCTCTCGATGATCGCCTGCCGGTCGATCGCCAGCGCCAACGCCCGACGCACGCGCGCGTCGGTCAGCGGCGGCTTCGTACAGTTGAACCGATAGAAATACGTCCCGAAGTTCACCGCATAAAGGACGTCCGACCGCTTGCCCGCGTTCCGCTCCTCCAGGAGCGGCTCGATCGCCAGGCCCGGCACGGCCGCGGTCAGGTCCACCGCCTCCGTCTCGTACGCCTGGAGGGCGGTGTTGGAGTCCTCGAACGCGCGCAGCTCGATGCGTTCCAGGGGCACGGCGGCGGCGTTCCAGTAGTGCGGGTTCTTTTCCCACCGCATGCGGCTGCGGAACCGCCACTCGGCCAGCCGGTACGGCCCGTTCGAGATGAGGTCCGGCGGAAAGGTCCACCGCTCGCCGTGCTGCTCGATGCCGTCGGCCCTCACGGGAAGGTACGTTGAGAAGGCCGTGAGGTCCAGGAAGTAGGCGCAGGGCTGCTCCAGCTCGACGACGAGCCGCCGGGGGTCCTCGACGCGGACGCCCACCTTCGACCAGTCGCCCTTCCCTCCCGTCTTCTGCATCTCGTCGTAATAGGCTTTGGCGCCGCGGATGGGGTAGAGCATGTAGGCGTACTCGGCGGCGGTGGCGGGGTCGAGCACCCGACGCCAGGACCACGCGAAATCGGCGGCGGTGACCGGCGCGCCGTCGCTCCACTTGGCCTCGCGCAGGTGAAAGGTGTAGGTGAGCCCGTCGGGCGAGACCTCCCACCGGTCGGCCACGCCCGCGCGGGGCTTCAGATCGCGGGGATCGAGGACCGTCAGTCCCTCGAAGAGCGCCGCCGCGACGCGGCCGTCCTGGAGCGCGGTCATCTTGGCGGGGTCGAGGGTGGCGACTTCCGGCCCGGCGGTCCAGACGAGGTCCGCCGGAGGGCCCTGCGTGCGGTAGGCCACGAGCACGGCGGCGACGGTGACGGCCGCCGCCAGGGCCAGCGGTATCAGGAGCCTGCGCATCCGTCGCCTTCTCGTCCCCCGATGGAGTCAGCCCCCCGGAGACTCGCGGGGGGCTGGATGTCACGGCCGAATACGCCCACGGCGCCCGTCACGGCGTCAAGGCGCCGCCCGGCCCACCAACGATGTCCTTCAGGGCATCCTCCACGGCGGGCGGAAGCGACGGCCTCTTGGGGATCTTCTTCTCCCTGACAAACTTCTCCACCCACTCCAGCAGCGCGAGCTTCTGCATCACGCCGTCGTCCGTGGCGACGAAACCGACCTTCTCGCCCGTAATCTTCTCGAGCGCTGCATTGAGGCTGATCAGGAGGGGGTCCGATTCTTTCTTCGGCGGCAGGATCGACGCGCACAGGACGGCGAAGGCCGAGAGGATCCGCGTCTTGGCCTCGGGCCGGACCTCTCGCATGTAGGCCTTCTCGAGCGACCGGATGATTCCATCCTCCACCTGCGACGCGATGGGGTCGGCCGCGCTGACGCGCGTGACGGCCTTGGCGGCCGCGTCGGCCAGAACGTCGTGGGCCTTCTCGTGGTCGAACCGTCCGAGCGCGTCGAAGAGCCAGAGCAGCATCACGGGCGAGGTCTCGGCATCGATGATCTTGGCGATGGAATCGGCGATGTCGGCCTCGAGCCGCGGCGTGTTCTTCTCGATGACCGCGTCGGCCACCATCGAGAGGCCCTTGGCCGCCCAGTAGCGCGCGGCGGGATAGGGGTCCTTTTCGAGGGCGGTCCGCAAAAGCTCGATGCCCTCAACGCGCCTGAGCTCGGCAACGGCCGTGAACAGGTTGACGCGGGCGTCCTGGCCGACGGCCTTCTTCTCGGCGGCCTTGAGGGCATTGATCGCCTCCTCGCCGAAGGCCTGGTAGAAGGCGGGGGAGCGGCCCTCCTTGCGGCCCGCGGAGATGATGGTGTCGCGGGCCGCGATCATCCCCCGGCGATCCGCATCATTGTTGGTCGCCAGGTTGTTCGCCATCGTGGTCACCCAGGTACGGATCTGCTGGATATCCTGGTCCGTAAGGGTGGCCTTGCCGTAAAGGTTTTCAAGGGTACCGACCGGCTGGGCCACCGCCCGCCCCGCCAGCACGAGCACGCCCACGAGCGCCATCAGCACGACGCATTTCATGCAGGACTCCTTATTCGCGGCACGCGCTTACCCTAATGCATGCAAGCGCGGGTGTCAAGCGTTTTGGGCCGGCACGAAAAACGCACGGTCGCCTCGCCCGAGGCGAGTCTTCGACTTCGGCGCCCCGCTAACCGGGCCTTGGCTCAAATGTGCACAACCTTCGTGCCGAACAGTTGGCCGTAGGCCTTGAACAGGTGCGACATGTCGCCGTACATGAAGAGCTGATGGAAGCCCTTGACGTCGCGACAGTCGGGGATGTCGTCGCAGGCGACCTCAACGCTCGTGCGGCACCCGCCGGACGGGGGCGTGTCGATGTTCGCCACGACCTTGCCCGTGCCGAGGAGCATCGTGCCCGGCCCCTCGAACTTCATCAGCGTGACCTTCTGGCCGAGGCGCCACAGGACCTGCGGCGAGACGCCGATGGCCGACTCCGAGTGGCTGCGCAGCAGGAACGGCTCGTGCGGCTTGTCGAACCCGTCGAGCTTCGTCGGGCACGTGCAGTGGGCGCCCATGAGCGTATTGTTGACCGTGTTGGGCGCGGGGTCCTGCATGAAACCCGGCCGGTCGCACAGGTAGGAGCTGAGCGCCAGCGAGATCGCGGCGCCGATGTCGGCCTCGCAGCAGCCGACCTGCCCTTCGTCGAGCAGCTTCAGCCACGCCATGCACGGCGGGCATGGAATCTGCCGGCTGCCCACCAGGCCCAGGCAGTCCATCGTGATGGCCTGGCAGTTCTCGGCGGCCATCAGGCGCCGGGCGGCCACGTAGTTCTTCGCCGCGTTGAGGATGTCGTTTTTCGACGGCTCGCGGACGCCCTTCGCCTCCTTCGTGAAGTAGTCGGCGATGGCCTTGACCTCGTCGCTGGCCTCGACCTTCTTGAGTTCCTCCGGGAACCGCGACCGCGGAATGTGGTGGAGCGTGGTGCCGACGATATCGAGCGTGCGGTCCTCGGCCTTGTCGCCCGCGATCACCAGGATGCGCGTGGTCTTCATCTGCCAACTGGCCTTGAAGAGCTTCAGGCCCGTCGTGAGCCAGTCGACGTCCTGCGTGGCGCCGAGGAAGACGCCGGGGGCCCGCGCCGACTTCTGGAGGTGGCCGGTGAAGGAGGTGCCCATCGGGCTGAAGATCACCGTCGGGATCGTGCCGCGCTTGGCCACGAACGTGTCGATCTCGTCCCAGCCGTGGTTGAGGTCCATGCAGGCAAGGAGGACGCCGTCGACGGGTGAGGACTTGAGCTTCTCGAGAAACGCATCCAGGTCGGCCGGCGCGGCGATGGGCTCCTGGACGACCTGGAGTGTGACGCCGAGCTTCTCGGCGGCCTTTGTGAGCGTTTCGGTGTAGAGTTTCTGGTGGCCGGCGATGTCGTAGGACGCGCCGGGCCAGCCCATCCAGTACTTCTCCACGCGCGGATGCATGAATGCCGCCCGGACCGTCGGCCCCTTGGCGGACTTGGCGTCTTCGGCAAACACCGAGGACGCGAAGTCCAGCACGCCGATCTTCAGCGCCAGGGCCGAGACGCCCGCGGTGGCGAGAAACTGCCGCCGGCTGATCGTAAAGGGACACGACGACGGGGAACGCAATTCGTGGGTCTCCATAGCCACCTCCGTAGGATTGCAGGGAACCGACGCCTGACCAACGCGCCCGTCAAGGTATCGCGGGCTTGGAAAGCAGTCAACCACAAAAGCAACGGAGGCGCGGAACATCGACGATCGCTCTTGTCGTGGAAGGACCGCGGGAGACGGACTCGCTCAAGGGCCGGGCCGGGCGCCGGAGGGAAGACCGGAGGCATCGGAGAAGTCCCAGCTCTTGAGGACCAGGTCGCCCCCGTCGCCGAGGACCAGGAAGATCGCGACGATCTTCTCCACCCAGACTTCACTCCCAGGTTCGGCGGCAGTGGGGTTCGTGAGCATCCGCACCTGGCCGATGACCTGGACCTCATCGCGGGCCGCCCCGGTCATCCTCACCTGCACGCTGACCCACTGCGTGCGGCTGTCGACCACCTTGTCGGCCAGATTCAGCCGCGCCTTGATCTCCTCATACGGCGACCGCTGGCGCCGGCCGTCGCCGATGCTCCAGGTGGCGAACGTTCGGGTCAGCCTCTGAGTAAGCGCCTGGCCCATGGCCCCGACGAGGTAGTTGCGCGACGGGGCGGTCTCCGACAAGAGCTTCCACGTGCCGTCCGGGTAGCCGTAGAAAACCCAGCACGCCCACGGCGCCTGGAGGGTGTCGCCGCGGGTCACGTTGGGGATGGTCCACTTGACATTCAGACTGCCCTCGACGACGCACAGGTTGCCGCGCCAATGGCGAGCCTCGCCTCGGGGAAGGCTCCGCGGGCGGTCGAACGACGCGGCCATCCCGGCCTTCTTCACCGTGACCTGCATGGTGCCGGCGGTGGCGTTCATCCGGTGCTGCCACAAGGCGCTGACGAATGCGCCCCGCGAGCCATAGTCGCTCATGAAGTCGCGGGTGAGCATGGCGGGCAGCGCCTGGAGGTCCCCGCCGGATACCGACTTCCAGTATCCCTCGAACACCTGCCGCACCGGCGCCGGAATCGCCTCGGCGCCCGAGAGGCTCAGGCTTGTGCGAACCACAGTCGCCCCCGTCGGCGGCGCCCGGCGGCGGGGCCCCAACTTATCGAAGGTATCGCCATAGAGCTGCTTCAACGCCGCGACGGCCTCGCCGGCGGGCATGGCCTGGGCAAGATCCTCGGCCGTCTCGCGGGCCGATTCCTTGTCGCCCATGTCGGCGTACAGGTCGACGAGGGCCTTGAACGTCTCCTCCCGCAGGGGGAAGTCGGCGTAGCGGTCCAGCAGCCTTTCGGTCAGCGCCGCCGCCCGCGGCGCACTCCGCAGGTCTTCGCGCTGGGCCAGTTCATCCCCGTACGTCCACAGAGCGTAAGGAGCGTAGCGGCTCCCTGGGCAATCGGTGTAGATTTTCTCGATGGCCGCGAGGCCGGCCGGGTCCCGCCGCTCGGAGACGAGGCACCGCGCCACGTCAACCGTCCAGAGGGCGCGGGCCGCGACGTCGTCGGCCGACGCGGGATCCTGAACCGTGACCGAGAGCGACGCCGGATCGGCGACGCCTTGGACGGCGAAGCTGTATTTCCCCGCCGCGGGAAACACGAACTCGGCGGGCGAGCGGTCATTGTTCTCCGGGCGCCCCAGGACCATCAGCACCTTGCGGCTCCAGGTCTTGCCCGGTGCCAGCGCGAGGGTTGCAGGACCCGCCCTCGTCGGCCGGCGCAGGACCCACAGCGGCCGCGGGGCGCCGCTGTCTCCCGCCCGCCGCACCGTGACCCCCAGAAATTGCTCCTCGCGGAATTCCACGGTCTTGTCCGATGCGTTGCGCCACGCCAGGCGGAGGACCACGGGCTCGCCCGGAAGGACGGTGTCCGCCATGACCGCCGCCTGACGCTGAAGCCCGGTCGGCGGTTCGGCGGCACGCGCTGGGGCGGGCGCGCAACATACGAGCACGGAGAAACCGATCATCACAGGCCGCTGAAGGAAAACCCGGAGGTGCGCCATGCGGCTCACGATCCCTCGCTCAGGCGCTCGTAGTAGCGTTTCAGATAGTCCTCGTAGCCGCGGGGCATCGGCTTTTCGAGGGCATCGAGCACGTCTTTCCTGACCTCGTTCGGCAGGGCGGCGCTGGAGTCCTTGCGGATGCGGACCTCGCCCGACAGGAGCATCTTCGTGCCCTTGAGGCTCTCCAGGATCACGTCCTTCTGGCGGAGGGCGTTCTGGTAGCGGCCCGCGAGGATGTCGCGCTGGACCTTGCGCATGCCTTCGATCGCCTCGTCGAGGGCGAACGAGTCATAGTTCCTGACCGCCAGGCCGGCCTTGACGCCTTCGGCCTTGTTGCGGAGCTGGGCCTGCTTGCCGGCCAGGCTGCCCATGCGCCGCTGGAGCTCGGGCGGGACGGGGCCTTCGAGCCCCTCGCCGCCGGCGCCGGAGACCTTGCCGCCTCCGGTGGCGCCGCCCGCGGCTTCGGGGCTGGAGTCCTTGACCTCGCCCTTCGAGAAGGCGTCGGGCGAGAGGCGCGTGGGCGTGCGGCGGCCGCCCTTGCCGGTGGCCTCTTCCTCGACGAACTCGCCGGAGGCCTTGCCCTGGCGTCCCTCGCCGCTGCGGCCGGAGATCTCGCTGGAGTTGGGCAGGCGGTTGCCCGTCACGCCCTTCGCCGAGAAGTTCGAGATAGGTCCATCCATGGCGTCCCAGCCGGCGCCCTTGTCGGCGGAGTCGGCCGCGGAGCTCGTCACGTCCTCGATTTCCTCAAACAGGTCCTCTTCCTGCTCCAGCAGGTCGCCGACGAGGTCCTCCATCTGCTCGGGCAGCTCGGCGTGCGGCACCTCGACGTCCTTGGCGAACTCCTCCTGCTTCCACTTCTCGCGGTCGGGCGTGTCGGGGAGCCACTTCTCGAGGTTCTCGACCGTCTCCTCGGCGGCCTCCATGCCCAGCTCCTCCAGCGGCACGACGATGTCCATCGCCTTCTTCGAGAGGGCGTCGGCGGCCATCTCGACGTCGGTCTTGACCTCGATGAGCTCCTTGACGAGGCTGGGGTTCGAGGCGTCGACCTCGGGGATCTTCGAGAAGTCGGAGATGGCCTCGGTCAGGAACTTGTCCCACTGGTCCTCGATGGCCTTGAGGCGCTCGAGTTCCTTCTGGTCGGTCTCCTGGAAATCATCGACCGGCTTCTTGGCGAGTTCCTTGGAGGCCTCGATCACCTTCTTCTGCTCGTTGACGAGCTCCTTCAGGCGGTCGCGCAGCGACTTGAGTT
>Ga0315284_10016913_pt1 | contig 10332 bp, 15 predicted proteins | sample YL17G09_16_MG_FD_203696 | JGI IMG/M metagenome (GOLD analysis project Ga0315284, IMG submission 203696) | Sediment microbial communities from Yellowstone Lake, YNP, Wyoming, USA - YL17G09_16 | ecosystem: Environmental > Aquatic > Freshwater > Lake > Sediment | place: USA: Wyoming | collected...
GGTAGATATGTAATCACTAATCACAACTTCCCGTATACTGATCTAAAAAATACTATTCCTGAAATCATAAACACCATTAGAAAACATCCGGTGATAAAGCCGGCAGTTGTAGATTACTATCAGAATAACTATAACTTCGATGGAGTTAAAAAGAGGTTTAACTGACTACGTCATATTCCATGCTTTAAAACGGAGACGAAAATAAGTTATTTGTGGGTTTTATCCCAATTAACTGTTTCCTTCAACCAATTAGCATTACTTGCATCTTTTTCTGCCTGTAATTCTGTATCAGTAAGTGGTCTACGATTTTTAAGTTCTTCTTTAATTACACTCCACTTCCAACCCCAGTCTTTTTTTTCTTTTCCCTGAGCGGTCATCCATTTTTTATTAACTTGTAACTGTAAATTTTTGAGGTCATTTGTTTTAACATCAAAATAATCTACGTGAAAATCTGGAACTTCTACAATTTTTTTAAAGGTATCATCACTAAAAACTGCTCCGTTTCTTCCTGGATGTTCTCCTCCTCCACCACCAGATCCTCCTTGTTCCCCGGGTCTCCCTTCGTGTCCGAAATTCCCACTACCTTCTCCTCCACGGGAATTCTTCCACTCAAAAATATCCACAACTTGCTTTACCATAATAATAGATATATCCTTCCCGCTATTTAATTTTTGGCATACCTATAATTTTTATATTTCTAATGATATTTAGAAATATGAAAGTTTATGTACTTCCTAATGTAGGAAAAAATAATGGGGTGGCCACACATTTAGAAACTGTTATTAAATTCAGTAAACATCAAGTGGTCAACGGACCCGGGACTGATGGTATTATCAATACCCAGGCGTGCGGTGTTGATACAAACAACATTGATGTCTATACTGCTCATTCATATTACGCCGATGCAGATCTTAAATCGAAGTGGTGCCAGTCTGCGAATGTTAGATTAATCCATAATGCGAAAATTGCTAAACGGGTTATCTGCGTATCGGAGTATGTTAAAAACTTCCTCGTCAAGAACGGAGTCAATGAAAAGAAGATGACAGTAATCGAAAACCCGTTGGATCTGGAATACATAGATTCCATAACGCCCGCCTCTAATGCTCCGTATACTCTGTTCATCGGAGATAAGGAAGTTAAGAGACCTGGACTGTTTCTTGAATTGGCGAAAAGATGTCCGAATGATAATTTCATAGCAATAGGTCTGACTGATGTAAAAGATATTCCACCAAATGTGGTAAGACTTCATCCAATGCCACGAGAACAAACTTTACGATATATGAAAGGATGTTCTATTTTCTTATTATTATCCAAACGGGAAAGTTGTCCGTATGCTCTACTTGAAGCAATGGCCATGGGAAAGACTTGTGTGGTTGCTAACTTTGCCGGACAGAGGGAGATAATAGAACCGTACTATAACGGTTACACATTCGACCCGGATAATATAATCAACCTGACTAAGGTCTTTAATCTGGCTAAGCAAACACCGCTGGGTGATAAAGCCCGGTACATCATTGAAAGGAAGTTTGATGCCAGAATACAAGTTCCGAAGATTGATTCAGTTTACTCACCACCGAAGATATCCATATTTACTTATGTATTTTGCAGTAAAGAAAACAATCGTCTCCCACTACTGATGGAATGTATAAAGTCAATCAGTGACCAGAAGTATCCGTCATACGAGCATGTCATTGTTGATGACGGTTCGACAATCCCACTCCACCAGGAAATCCTGAAACTTAATGATCCTAATATCCGTTACTGCTGGAAGACTAATACTGGTATTATCAAGTCTACAAAAACATTTAATCATGCCCTGACCAGAATGCAGGGCGAGTTCATAATGTTACTATCTTCTGATGATGTCCACATGCCCGGAACGTTAGTGGAATTATCGTGTTATCTTATCAGTCACCCGACCATTTCAGGAGTAGTCTGTAATTATGTCCACCAACGATTAACTCCTGATGGTAAGGTAACTTCTGAACGGGTAGTTATCCGAACAGAGAAGGAACCCATAAGTAAAGTATTGTTGAAGACAAATTGTGTCAACGGATGCGCCATAATGTTTAGGAAGTCATGTCTTGACAAAATAGAATTACCACCAGATCAGACCGGATTCGCTGCGGACTATGACTTATGGGTAAGGTTGTCTGAAGTTGCAGAAATTCATAGATATAATAAGATATTCCTCAAATATAGGGACTTCGGAAATACAACCCGGAAGATAACTCAACAGGACATGTTCTATAGAAAGAAATGTACTGACTATGTTATATTCCATGCTTTAAAACGGAGAAGGAAATAAATTTATTTACTTTATTCTAAATATATATCATCTGTACTAACATATTTATTAGCATAGAATCCATTAAAACTAACATACACAGTATTATTAGTTCCAATCAATTCAACTTTACCTTTTGTTCCCTTCGGAATAACAACTTGAGCATGTTTTAATTCCCCGGGTTCTTCCCAACCAGACGCAATTATATCCGTACTGGCAATTATTTTACTTCCAACACTCATTTCAGAACTTCCACTTCCACTTCCACCACCAGATCCTCCTTGTTCTCCTGGCCTTCCCTCATGTCCGAAATTACCAGAACCAGGACCACCCCTGGAATTCTTCCATTCAAATATATCAACTGTTTTTCCCATAATTATCAATCCATGATATATCCTTCCTGCTATATTATTTTTGGCATACCTATAATTTTTATATTTCTAATGATATTTAGAACTATGAAGATTTCTGGATCAATGGTAGTTTACAACGAAGCCGACAATATTGAAATGGCTTTGTTGTCAACTAAAGATTTCTGTAATGAAATGATAATAGTAGACGACTATTCCGATGACGGAACACCAAACATAATTAAGAAAGTTTGTAAGCGCGAAGGAATAAAATATAAACTCATTTATCCCAAAAAAGAAGACCGCGGTAAAATCTACGAGACCAGATCCTTATCATTAAAGAACTGTACTGGTGATTGGATACTTGTAGTTGATGGTGACTTCATATTCCATACCAGTGGAACTAATAATATTCAAAACATTCTGAAGGAAATAAAAGGTAAAGAAAATATGAATATCAATCTATACTTTCCCATGGTATTCCTGTATGGTGATTACTGGCACACAATAATACATCGACCGATTGGTATACCACATCCGTACTTTATCAAGAACACTAATTCATTAATATGTAAGAGGGATAATAGATTCTTCAAATACCAATCAAATACCCCCATAATTAAACAACAAACTTCTACCATGTACGGGTTCCATGCGGGCGGGGTCAAAACTCCACGAATGTTATTGTACAGAAGATATTGGACAGAGTGGCGAGAACTAAACCGATTTGATCTTTACCCGGACTGTTGGGATTATGTAAAATCAAAAGTGGGTGATAATATAGAAGAGAAATCCAAAATATATTTCAGAGACTATATGAAGTCTTATATCCCATACGACAGTAAAAGATATTGTTATTATCCTGCAATTCTGAAGGAGAAAATGAACAGGAACGGCAACTACAAAATGTTGTATGAGAACGGAAAGATAGTTGGCCGTAGTGATGTCGGAAAAGTAATAGATTTACCTGGAAAGTTTACAATATGATTTCTCAACTGAAAGCGTCTCGAGTCCTCATTGGTGACAGTTATCGTCCTGACCATGCGGGACGACTTATGAAACTATTCAACTTAACCAAATATAAAAGTATTTCAGAAGGTACTTTATTCTACGGTTGTTATAAATATGAAGATTATAAGATTATCATTTCCCACAAAGGTCCAACAGTTGTTATGTGGGGTGGATCTGATATAACAGCAGCAAAGAGATACCGATTTAAATTCCCGGAACGGGTAAGACATATTGCATTGACAAGTCAAAATCAACGAGAACTGGAATGCATTGGTATCAGATCTGATGTAAGATATATATCGTTTCTTAATCCTGATAAGTTTCAGTTAACCCCACTCGGCCCTCACATATACTGTTATGTTCCGTGGCGACGGGATAAATTCTACGGCATAGAAATTATTATCAAGATAGCAAAACAACTACCACAATACAAGTTTATTCTTACCAGATATGCCCCGAAACCGAAACCTTTATCCAATTGTATTACATATCCATTGGTGAATGAAGAACAATTATTACAATTATACCGCAGTTCATTCTGTTCAATCCGTCCAACCAAACATGACGGGTTCCCTCAAAGCATAGTCGAGTTGGGACTGATGGGTCGGCCGACTGCATGGATATATGGGTGCGACTATGCTACAAAATGTAATACAGTAAATGATTATGTTAAGTTTATTATAGAGTCGGACAAGAAGGAACCAGATAGTGTACTACGTGATAAACTTCTGAAGATGATTGAAGGATCATCGAAAATATTAGACGGTTATTAATTTATTGTATTTTGGTTAAGTCTGGATTTTTCCCGAGATAATATATGAAATGACTGGTTCCGTAAAATGTTTTTCCATTGGCAGACTTATCCACTTTAAAGGTGTCTCCAGTTGTTCTGTTCATATATAAGTTAGTTCCACTTCCTGCAAATCCAGATTTTATGTTTGTTTTATCATATTTATTGAAGAAATTAGATTCTTCCTTCTGATCTTTACTGGTAATTGAATCACTATAATTTACTTTATTCCCCTTCACATATTCTGTGGCAAACTGTTTTGTCTTCGGATGTGTATCATAATTAACATCATTAACTTTATTTAAATTCATATGTCCGTCCGACATGTACTTACTCGCAGGTGGTAAATCGTTAGGATGTGGAGTTTGTGTTATCATACCCGGTGACTTCGGTCTGACGGCTAACAGGTTATATGGTTTTCGTAAAAACTTTAATTTTTGTTCTTTGTTATAGACCATGATAGTGATAATATCATTAGAAATATTTAAGTTATTGTATTTGCATTATTTTCTTACCATTTGAAGAATAATTGGGATACCAAATATTCACAATTGATGACATATATCCTTCACATTCTGTTCCTATGTATTGACCCACATACGGTATTAATCTGTCATCTTGATACCAACACCCATTAAACTTTATTCTACCACCTTTCCTTACCAGACGAATACCATAATCTACTTCTCCATCAGGCGCAAGTACATCTTTTATTTCTTTCATAATAATTATATATGTTTAGACCTATATAAAATTTTAGGAATTTTATACTAAACAACTATAATTTAAACACAATTATATTACCCTGTCCTGGTACTGGTACTAAATGTTTATTAGATCCAAATGAAATATCGCTTGGTATACCCTCTGGAAATGCTTTACATGAGTGAACCTCAGTTTTCTCTGTTCCATCAGGTTGAATTACACCAATATAATTAACACATCCACGTTTATCACAGTTTGATTCTTTAATCATATTAATTACTCCTTCAATGAATTTAAAGTTAAATCTACTAAATTGTATACCGCTGGATTTCTACTTTGTAACCACTCGGGGTCCAACATATATGAAGTAACTGACTCAGCAAAAAATTCTCTAACATTTGTCATACTATATCGAGAAATAACGGAACCGTCACGACCGTTGAGTTTGTAATTATTTAGTTGATAATCAAACATATTTTTCCATTCATCTGAGGTTTCTGACATTGCTCTTCCATACAAACCAAAAGAAGATGTTTGTTTTCCAACATCATAGTCTAACGCATGAGCGTATTCATGAGTAAGGGTAGCATCTTTACCAGTAAACCTATTAAATGGTGGGGTTCCATCTTCTTCATCTTGATACATTTTTAATGGTTTCTGAGATTCCTCTTTCCCTAAATAAACAATATTTTTATTCTCATCATATCTACCAAGTATTTCTTGTCCGAATGCTGGTGTTTCTATAACAGGAATATCTTTTAACCCAGAATTTATTTCCATTATTTTACTTACTCCGCTCCCGCCTGAACCGCTCCCACCTATTTCCCCAGGTCTCCCTTCATGACCAAAGTTTCCAGACCCTTCTCCTCCACGTTTCGACTTCCATTCAAAAATATCTACAACTACTTTTGACATCATGATGATAATATTGTTTCACCTATTTTTATTTATCTTCTTTCTTCGACCTCTTCTTCCTCAATTTCTTTCCCTCTGCATAAGTCGGGTTCTTTTTGTGGAAGTCTTCACTGACATCACAGTCCTTACATCCTACAAAGTTCTCACGATTCTTACACAGTTCTCCGTCTACCCAGCAGACTCCTACAGCACAGGATACTGCGCCTTTTATTTTTTCGTCAAATAATTTTAATGATTTCATTTATGTTTCATATATCATTAGATATATATAAATTTTTAGTTTTTTTAGGTGTTAAAATATCACAAAACATTGTTTAACACATCAAATCGGATTAATTATTAATATCTCTAACGATATATATCTTAACTAATGGAAGTTGAAATATTTTTTCGGAACTGGCCAAACGCAGCGATATGTCAACTAAGATACGAGAAGCGAATTAAGGAACTTGTACAAGAAATGAAGAAAATCCATGGTGATGCTTATAACCCAGTTTTTCATGACCAAATAATAAAAGAGATTTCACGAGGAGAAATTGTTTGTGATCATTATGAAGAACTAATTGCTAATGACCAGGAAGAAAGTCCAAATGTTATTTTCGCTTTACGAAATGAAAGACAGCAACTAAACAAAAACAGAGATTCCCTTCAGCACGGAACAAAAGGAGTTGCCAGTTCAAAGAATAATGAGGAAACCACAGTTTCAAAAAGTTCTAAAGATTGTTTGGTCAACATGTTATTACTCGCAGTTAAAGACGGAAATCTCAAATTGGATGGTGATGAATAATGCAAAATGCATTGATAATCTTTCAAAAGCATGAATATACGATAGTGATGGATGCAATCAATTTCGAAGGCGTAAGTGAGTATGATCAATAGGTGAAACTATGATACACATCAAGAAAGGAACACAGGATACCTTGAGATTTACCCTGACTCAGGTACTGGATAACAAAAGGGAACCTCTCCCACTGACTGGGGCATCAGTCCTATTCTACGCGAAACAAATAGGACCTCGAGAACTAACTGGAGATCCTAATCCTCCGAAGACAATATCAGTAGCAGCAACCATTGTAGATGCAGCAGCAGGTATTGTCACTGTTTATCTCGACGGTACAAATACAAATCAAACCGGCGAGTACGAGTGTTATATTAAAGCAGTGTATGCTGCCCTGGTCCCACCAAGAGATATTTTCTGCAAGTTCCCATTCAAACTGGTAGTATGGGACCTGTGAATGCATGTCAGATTGGGACACAGTTGCAAGAAAAGACAAAGTAACAAAGAGAGAAATACAACTCTTTGTAAACAAAGCAGAAACGAATGTCCCATTCTTTTCCAAATATTTTTGTAATGTGGAAGTATCACCAAAACAAAAAGATGTTGTTGAAGCCCTTCGAGAATACCAGAAGGTAATATCAGTCTTCAACAGACAGGGTGGTAAGACCACCATCTTCGGAATATACGATTCCCATGAATTGGTATTCAGAACGTATCCTGACGGTAGCCCTGACTTAGCAATTATATTCGCTCCAATTAAGGATCAAAGCCGACTTATATTCAGTAAGGTTGAAGGAATCATGAAGAACAATATGTTCCTTCAATCCTTAATAGATAAATTCCAAGTCGGCGGATACATCAAGATGCGTAACGGTAATGAGTTGATGGCTAAAACAGCATCACCACAAGCCCACATCAGAGGATTTTCTCCGCGTAAGATACAATTAGAAGAGTCACAAGATATATCCGATGTAAAATATTACGAAGACATTCTTCCGTCTGGTGCTGCGACAGATGCCAGGGTACAAGAAATTGGAACCCCGGCAAAACGTAACCACTTTTGGAAGACGTTCAATCACGATTCCACTTACAAAAAGATAAAGCAAGTGTGGACTGAATGCCCATTCATAGCGAAGGAATATGTATTATCATTACTAACAGAAGGCAAGATGACTAAGGCCAGATTTGACCAGGAGTTCAACTGTGTTTGGAATGTTGACGCAGGATCTACCTTCCCGTATGAACTAATAGCGAAGATGTGTATCCTCGAAGATAAGTATTATGCACCAATCAGTGGATTTGAATATTACGCCGGGTTGGATGTTGGTAAGTCACCTGCCCAAACAGTATTATCAATCGGTAAAGGTGTCGGTGAAGAAGAACTGTATCAACAAAAGTTAATTGCAATAAATAATCCGAAAAGTTATGCTGATATAATGGACGTGGTATACAAACCATTATCAATCTATGAACCGTTGACATTCATTGACGCCACTCCTGGTTCACAAGGAGTTGTAGTTTATGATCTGCTATCTAAAAGGTTTACAGAAGACGGTAACTACGATATGGCAGCAAAACTGGTTCCATTCAACTACCACGAGAAGAGTACTACAAAATCGGATATGGCAAACCAGTTCGAGATATATGGTGAGAATAACAGGTTGAAGTTAATTAACGAAGCAGTTCAAAGACGACAACTAATTGCTTATGAAAAGAAGACAAGTCCTTCAGGTAACACTGTTTACTTTTCAGAAGAACTAACAGATATCTGTCAGGCGGACATGATGATGTTAATGGCGTTCATCCAACGATACTATGGAGGATCTGCTAAGTTCGCATTCGCTGCTTCTGGAAATGTAGGAGCAGGTGGTAGTATGGGTAATGATGGATATAGTTTTACTGAAGATCTAAAAGGTCTCAAACGTCCAGATTGGTATTAGTTTTGAAAAGAGTGCAACCCGAGCAAACAAAGATTAAACTTGCCAGGTAACGTGCTTCATGTAGAGGATTTACAATGAAGGAAAGGTTCTTTTCTGCTCGGGTTGCGAATGGGAACACTGACTATCATGATAATAAATTTAGAAATATATAAAATATAGGTCTGTTAAAAATTCTAAAAACTTATATACTTCTAATCCTATTATGGTATTATGGTCGAAATAAAATTAATGAAAGCCCGTAAATCCTACGATTTTAACGTTCCGAATACCAACGAACCATCCGAAGACATTATGGAGTTAATCAACAATCCAGAACTCGGCATGGATGGAAAGCGGGACGGGACCCGGGCACAAATCCATATAGACGAGGACGGTAATATGGTCATATATGGACGTGGTACAGTCCAGGAAGAACTTCATTCAAAGAACAGACAACAAAGGAATTATAATGTTACTTTTCCGGAACTGGTCAGACGGATACCGGAGTTGAAGTGCTCTAAGTTCGACTGCGAGATAACAATACGAGATCCAAACACTGGACTTGAAAATTACAACATGCTGGAGACCAGGGTGAACCGAAAGTCAGACATATCCGTATACGCTGACAAGTATCCAGCAACGGTAGAGATATTTGACGTCCTCGAATATCTCGGAGAAGATCTTACAAACTCTACTCTTGACGAAAGAAAGATGATCCAGCACGGAGTTGACTTCCGGAAGTTCCCTAACTTCCAACATCTTCCATTCTTTAAGGACAAGGATAACAAGTTACAACTGGTCCTGGAAGCCCTGAATATCGGTAGTGAAGGAGTAATGGTTAAGGATATTGACGGGAAGTATGTTGACGGACCTGGTGACTGGTATAAGGCGAAACGGACGCATACCGAAGATGTATTCATACTGGGAATGAGTCCCGGTGAAGGTAAGTTCGCTCCATTCTTTGGAAAGATACATTGCTTCCAACTTGTGGGCAATACTCCTAAATTTGTTTGTGATGTTGGTGGTGGATTTGACTTCCAACAGATGAAGTACATTAAGGAGTACATCGGTGAGTGGTTACCGAAACCCAAATCAGACAGTGAAGCAATACAGAGATATAATTATCTGAATGATAAACATAGATTGATGGTCATCGAAGTCAAACACTATGGAATAGTAAAGATTGGAAGACGACATCCAAACTTTGTGAGGATTAGGACGGATAAGTCTCCGGAAGAGTGCATAGTCGGTCAGACTCCAGTTCAAAGTGATAATATAAACGAGTGGATTTAATGTCGGTATCAGTAAAAGAATTTGCCGAGTTTCTGCAATTGAAACCCATGGAAAAGCAAGGGTATAAATTCTTTGGTAGTAACGATATGCAGGTCGGTATCTTCTCTGTTGATGAAATGAAGAAGTACATGACATTGATAAAGACCTGTAAGAAGATAGATATGACTTACAAAAAGTTGGACATCACTTCAGTTACTAATCAAACACTGTATGTCTGTTATGATCAAAAGAAAAAGAAGAAGGACTGGTTGATATATGCATCAATATTTTTCAGACAGGTTGAG
>Ga0315284_10016914_pt1 | contig 10332 bp, 8 predicted proteins | sample YL17G09_16_MG_FD_203696 | JGI IMG/M metagenome (GOLD analysis project Ga0315284, IMG submission 203696) | Sediment microbial communities from Yellowstone Lake, YNP, Wyoming, USA - YL17G09_16 | ecosystem: Environmental > Aquatic > Freshwater > Lake > Sediment | place: USA: Wyoming | collected...
CGCGCTTCCTCTCGTGGCCATCGCTTTCCTTATGATGGAGATTCCGAAGCGTCCGCACGTGAAAAATTGGGGAGGCGCGATCTTCGGATTCAGCGTCATTCTCGTCGGGCTCGCGTTCATGAAGGATTCCGTCGCTCCGCTTCAATCGAACCAGCATCTCCGCGAGATCATGATCAGTCTCAGCCGCTACCCGATTCTCGGCGTGCTCATCGGAACGGCGATGACGATGCTTCTCCAGAGCAGCGGCGCGACGATTGCGATCATTCAGGTGCTCGCATGGCGCGGCCTCATCGATTTCCCCTCGACCATCGCCCTTATCCTCGGGGATAACATCGGCACGACGATCACGGCGCAGCTCGCCGCCATCGGGACGAACACCGGCGCGAAGCGGGTCGCGTGGGCCCACACGATGTTCAACGTCCTCGGCGTGTGCTACATGCTCATCTTCGTCTACCTCGGGTGGTATTCGCGGCTTGTTCAATCGTTTTTTCCGGGCGGCGTCACCGACCACAATATCATGATGCACATCGCCCTCGCGCACACCCTATTCAACGTGTTCAACACGATCGTTTTCCTGCCCGGGACGAAGCTCCTCCAGAGGATCGTCGAGCGGATCGTGCCGCAGAAAGAGGAACTCATCAGCATGCAGCCGAAGTATCTCGAGAAGCGCCTCCTCGAGACCCCGGTCATCGCCCTCGAGCAGAGCAAGAAGGAGATCATACGGATGCTCCAGCTCGCGGATGCCGCGCTCCGCGACTCCTTTGTCCTCTTTTTCACCGAGAAGTGGGAGTTTGTGCAGAAGGTGAAGTGCAAGGAGGAGGCGGTCGACAACCTCCAGGCCGAAATAACGCGCTATCTCATCGACATCTCCATGCAGCAGCTCGACGAGGGCGAGGCTGAGCAGATCCCGGTGCTCATTCATTCGGTGAACGACATCGAGCGGATCGGCGACCACGCGGAGAATATCCTCGAGCTCGCCCAACGGAAGATCGACCAGAAGCTCCCCTTCAGCGAGGATGCGAAAGCGGAGCTCAAGCGGATGATCGAAACGGTCCAGGAAATGATGAACGAGGTCGTCCTCGGCCTCGAGACGGGGGACAACGCGCACGCTCACCGCGCGCTCCACTGCGAGGACCAGCTCAACCGGAGCCAGATCGAACTCCGGCACGCCCACGTGCAGCGCCTCAACGACGGCTCATGCAAAGTGCTCTCGGGGCTCGTGTACCTTGATTACGTGGATTACCTGGAGAAGATCGGCGACCATCTCACGAACATCGCTCAGGGATTGTTGAGCGGGCTTCGCTGGGAGTCGCGCTGAGCCTGTTTCCAGATCCCCAGCTTCTTCTCGAGCCTCTCAATGTGCATCGGCGCCTTTGAATATACGGCGTCGAGCTCGTGCGCCCTCTGCATGTGCGCGAGCGCCTCTTTGTTTCTCCCGAGCTTTTCGAGAACGATCCCCATGTTGAAATGCAGGCTCGTTTCGTACGGATGGAGCCTCAGCGCTTCGTCGAGGATCTCGTGCGCCTTCATCAGGCGTCCCTGATTCATCTCGATGATGGCGAGGTTGTTGTACGCTCTCCAGTCCCGAGGGTACGTCTCGATCACCCGTTCGTAGAGGGCCCGGGCGTCGTCGTACTCCTTCGCGGTCTGGAGCTCCGCCGCCCTGTTGAGGAGCGCCGATACGAGGTTGCGGAGGTTTTCCTCGTTGCCGCTCTCGAGGGCGAGGGCCTTCTCGTAGGCGGCGATGGCGCTCTCGTAGCGGTTGCCGTTGTTCCGCGCAAAGCCGAGCCTTCTCCAGAACACGACGCTATCGGGGTAGGCGACGGTGAGCGTTTCGAGCTGTGCGATCGCCTCGGGGAACCAGCGCTTCGCGATGAGCGCTTCCGCGAGCTCGAAGCGGTAGCGCGGCTCGCGGGGCTTGAGCTCGTGGGCGTCGAGGAAATGCGTTATCGCTTCCGGGTACTCCTCCCGCTTCATCGCGATCCTCCCGAGACGAAGGGATGCGGTCTCGTTCGCTTTGTTCTTGTTGAGAGAGGCAAAGTACCACGCGCGGGCTTTATCGAGGTCCCCCTTCTCGAGCGCAAAATCGGCGATGATCATCTCGGCGCGGCCCGGCGCGAGCGAGAGGTCGAGGAGGCGTTTCTCGGCCGCTCGCGGGATGGCGTCGACGAGGACGAGGGGAAGCGTCTGGAATACGCCGATGAGGACGAGCGTCGCGGCGATTCGGCTGAAGCGCGCCGCCTCGGCGAATTCCCCTTTCAGCGCCCACAGGACATAGATCGAGAAGGCCGGCCCCGTCGTCGCGAGCGTGTGCCATCCGAGGCCGCCGTCGCTCAGGAGGGAGGCGGCGATGACTGCGGCGAGCGCGGAGGCCGCGCTGACGCCGAGGAATGCGAGCTCGGGCGAAGCCGCGCTCGTCGAGGCATCAAATGCCTTCCGCCGCGCATTCCTGATGAGGAGAAATACGGCGGCCGTCGAGCCGGGCCCGACGATCAGGAGTGTATTCACTGCGTTCGAAAGCGACGCCCGCCCGAAAAAGAATCGTATCGGCGGCGTCGCCGCCCGCGCTATCCCCGACTCTCTCGCGACGAGGGCCATGATGATCTCCGCGGCGGTCAGACAGAGGATACACGCTGCGCCCGCGGCGATCGACTGCCTCCGCGACGAGGCAACGCGGACCCCGCACACGAAGAGGTAGATGAACGAGGGCACGAGGAACAATGCGGACAGGTGTGACAGAACGGCGATGACGAGGAGCACGGCCGGAAGCACGAGCGTGCATTTCCCCCTCAGGAACCGTATCGCTTCCGAGATGAAGGCGAGCGCCGCGACGAGCGCAACCGGGACGTTTCCGCCGAAGCCGAAGAAGAGCGCCACGAAACCGCCCGAGAGGAGCACGGCCGAGGCGAGCCGGTTCGCGCCGCCGGTCCGCTCCGCGCCGAAGAGGAGACCCGCGAGGCGGACGGCGAGCACCGCGTAGACGGTCCCCGCGGCGATGCTGAAAAAGGTGAGAATGGAGTCCGCGCTCGTCAGGAATACCGCGTTCATGAAACGGTAGAGCGCCCATTGGACGAATGTGGCAAGGGGCGCGGCGGGGCGGTATGCGTCCTCTTCGAGCGCGGTGCGCAGGGTGAATCGCTCCCCCCAGAGCCCGTGCCGCGAACGGAGGAGCCACAGAAGCGCGACCGAGACGGCCGCTATCAAGAGCACGCGCACCGCGCGCGAGGGAAGACGCGGGATTCGGTTGAACGCTTCGCCCGTCGATTTCAGAAAGAGCTGCGCAGCGATGACGATCGCGCACGCGAGGGCGACGAGCGGCGAGACGGCCCCCCACGCGCTCAGCCCCCACAGCGCGCTCTTCCAGACGAACGACGCGAGGAGCGTAAGCGCGATGAGCCCGGCGAAAAGCATACTCCAGGATCGTTTCATGCGTCCTTTCCCGGGCGCCGGAGGGTTCCCTCGGTCGCCGCGACGATGACGGCGGCCGAGGCGTCGCCGGTGATGTTCACGATCGTCCTGCACATGTCGAGGATCCGGTCGACGCCGAGGATAAGGGCGATTCCCTCGAGTGGAAGCCCGACCGTCCGGAGCACCATCGTGAGCGTGATGATGCCGACGCTCGGAACCCCCGCGGTGCCGATCGAGGCCAGGGTCGCCATGAGGACGATCGTAAGCTGGTCGATGACGGTGAGCGGTATGCCGTATACCTGCGCGATGAAGACGGCGGCCACCCCCTGGTAGAGGGCGGTCCCGTCCATGTTGATCGTCGCCCCGAGGGGGAGGACGAAGCTCGCGATGTCCTTCGGCACGCCGAGGTTTTCCTCGGCGCATTCGATGTTGACGGGGAGCGTCGCGTTGCTCGACGAGGTCGTGAACGCGATGAGCTGCGCGGGGCGTATTCCCCTGAAGAAGAAACGCGGGCTCATCCGCGCGAAGATCCAGACGGCGAGCGAGTAGATCGTTCCCATGTGGATCGCGAGCCCCGCGAGCACCACGAGCGCGTATTTGACGAGCGAGAGGAGGATCTGCGCCCCGAACCGTCCCACGACGGCGGCGATGAGCGCGCAGACCCCGATCGGCGCGAACTTCATAACGATGTGGACGAGCTGTGTCATCCCGTCGCTGACCGCGTCGAAGAAATCGATCAGCATCTTTCCCTTGCCTCCGGGAATCATGGTGACCGCGATGCCGAACATGACCGCGAAAAAGATGATCTGGAGCATGTCCCCGGCAGTGAGGCTCTCGAACGGGTTCCTCGGGACGATCCGGATCAAGGTATCGACGATGCCGGGGCGTTTGCTCGCGATCTCGAGGTCCTTCATCGCCTCCCCCTTGTATGACTCGAGGAGGTGCGTCTTGGTGCCTTCGTTGATGTCCGATCCCGGCTTGAAGACTCCCGCGAGCACGAGCCCGATCGTGATCGCGATCGCCGTCGTGATGAGGTAGTACGAAAGGGTCTTTGCCCCGATGCGGCCGAGCTTGCGGATATCCCCGAGGCTCGCCGTCCCGACGAAGATCGACGCGAACACGAGGGGTACGACGATCATCCAGATGAGACGGATGAAGAGATCTCCGATGGGCTTTATCACCTCTGCGCGCGGCCCGAGAAAGAGTCCCACGGGGATGCCGACGAGGAGCCCGATGAGTATCTTCGTGTGGAGTTTCGTTTTCATGATGGCTCTGAGTATGTTCATCGACGCCCCCGTCTGACGTGCGTTCGGGAAATGTCTTGAAATCGATATAATGTAAGCCTAAAATCGTCCGCGTTCAAACATCTTTTCGCCTTTATCCCATGCCGTTTGACGGCTCCAAAGGGGAGGTCGCGATGAACGGAATCACCTGTCCACGAAGCCTCGTCGTTTTCGGTATGCTTGCCATGGCGCTCGCGCCGGTCATGCTCGGCGGATGCGCGACGACGGGGATCAACCGGGGGCAGCTCAACATCATCACCTCCATTGAAGAGGTGAAGATGGGGAAGGAAATGTCCGTCGAGGTCGCGAAGCAGTACGACGTCTACGACGACACGACCATCACGGCATACGTGCAGGGCGTCGGGAACAAGGTCGTGCAGGACTGCGATCGCAGGGACATCGACTACCATTTTGCCGTCATCAAGAAGGACGAGATCAACGCCTTCGCCCTGCCGGGGGGCTACATCTACGTGTACACGGGGCTCATGAAGGACATCGACGACGAGTCGCAGCTCGCCGCCGTCATCGCGCACGAGGTCGCTCATGTGACGGCGCGCCACTCTACCGAGCGCCTCACCTCCATGTACGGGTACCAGTTCCTCGTGAGCCTCATCCTCGGCGAGAATCCGAACGGTTACGCGAAGCTCGTCGCGGATATGGTATCGACGGGCGGGTTCCTCCGGTACAGCAGGGCGAACGAGTACGAGGCGGATCAGCTCGGCGCGAAGTATCTTTACGCGGCCGGCTACGATCCAAGCGGCATGATCGAGCTCATGGGCAAGCTCAAGAAGATGGAAACGAGCGAGCCGAGCCAGCTCGAGGTCTGGCTCGCGACGCACCCGCCGACGCGCGAGCGGCTCTCGAAGGTCGAGGCGGAGATCGCCGGATTTCCGAAGCTTCCGAGCCCCGTTCGCAACGCGGCGGGTTACGCAAGGATCAAGGCGCGGCTTCCGAAATAGGAGCGCCTACGCTCCGTCGAACGAGGGGTAATCGATCCCGAACCGCCGCTTGTAATAGAGCCGCGTGAGAATGATCACCGCAGCGAGAAACGGCAGGTAGAGCGGAAAGAGGAAACCGGCGGCGGCCGAAAATATGAGGGTCGCCGTTTTCACCGGAATCAGGGCGTCGGCGTTCCTCGCCGGAGCCGTGATGGATCGCACCGGGATAAGGAAAAAGGGAAGAGAGAGAATCGAAGCGATGAGCGCGGGGCTGTTGCCCGCGATATAGGCCGCCACTGCCGCTCCCCCCATGAGCGCCGTCGACGCGAAAAGCCCGCGCGAGACTCCGAGCGCCGCCCCGCTCGTCCTGAACCCCATCTTCGAATCAGCTTCGATGTCGGCGAGCGTCGTCGCGAGATGGACCGATGCGACGGCGAACGGGTACGGGGCAAGCGTCATCCAGCCGGTGAGCGGCGCGCCGACGGCGACCCACCCGGCGAGGGTATTGAGAACGCCGCTGCCGGCGGCATTCGCGATCACGTCGAGCGCGGGGCGCCGTTTGAGCCTTACGGGCTCGAGAGAGTACGCCGCGCCGAGGGCGAGGCTCGCGGCGAGAATCGCGCTGAAGAGCGCGGGCAGCACCGCAAGCGCCGCCGCGAAGGCGGCGGCAACGAGCGCGGCCGCTTCGATCCAGGCCCCGCGCACCGAGATTATTCCCCGTGGTATCAGGAAGAGCTTGTTTCCCTCGAGGTCGGCGGCGCGGTCCGCGATCTGATTCATGATGTAAATCGCGCCGAGGAGCGCCGTAAACGAGAAAAGTCCCGCGCCGAGCCGGATCGTATCGATCTCCAGAGCCGAGGCCTTCGCGCCGTGGCGGGCGCCAAGGAGGAAAAAGGTCCAGACGGGGATGAGGATCATCGGCCGGAGAAGAAAGATATGGTCGGCGATCTTGGCGCGCCCCGGGACATTCTCGGCTCGTCGTTCCATGAGATCTATTTCTCCGGCCATTGCACGAGGTGCCGCTTCACCTTGCGGGTCGATGTTTTCGGAAATTCCTCGTTTCGAATCCTGAACTCCCTGATCCGCTTGTATTCGGGGAGCTCCGCCGAGACGCTCCGCACCGCGGCGGTGACGAGCTCTTTCACGCGGGCGTCCGTGAGATTTTCAGCGGATTCCCCCGACGCGGCGAGCGCCTCGTAGTCGGGAACGACGATTGCCGATACCTGCTCATTGCCCTTTCGGTCCCTCGTCGGGAGCACGACGCTTTCAAGGATACACCAGCAGCCGCTCAGCATCGCCTCGAGCTCGTCGGGGTACACGTTCTTGCCCCCCGCGGTCACGATGACCGATTTCTGCCTGCCGACGAAGGTCAGGTAGCCGCTGCGGTCGAGCTTCCCGAGGTCCCCCGTATGGAGCCAGCCGTCGCTCATGACGTCCGCCGTCGCCCCCGGATTATCGAGGTATCCCCGCATGACATTGGGCCCCTTTACGATGATCTCGCCGATACCCTCGTCATCCGGCGCGTCGATGCGCACTTCGACGCCGGGAAGGGGCGGCCCGATGGTGCCGCGCCGGGGGCTTCCGAGCGGGTTGACGCTGACGACGGGGGATGCCTCGGTCATGCCGTAGCCCTGCAGGACGCTGATCCCGGCCGAGAGAAGCGTCCGGTCGACCTCGTCCTTGAGCGCCGCGGCGCCGCTGATGCAGAAGCGTAAGCTGCCGAGTCCGCTCGAGGCGAGCTTCTTCCGGAAGAGCGTCCGCGCGAGGTTCGTGTGAACGAGGCGCCCGATCACGGCGATGGCCGGCGCCGTAACGTGAAAGAGGAACCGCTCGTGCGCCGGACGAGCGGCGAGGCGTTTCTCGAGCGCCTTCGCCATTCGCTCGAAGAGGAGAGGCACTCCGCAGATGATGGTAACCCCTTCCCGCTCGATGTCCTCGCGGATGTCGCGCGATTTGAGCGACCTTCCGAAGAAGATTGCGGCGCCCGTCGAAAGGGGGGCGAGGAGGTTGCAGGTCGTCGCGTAGGTATGGAACAGCGGGAGAATGCTGAGAAAGGTGTCGGTCTCGACGAATGGAATCCTCCTGCGGCACGACTCGACGTTCGAGACGAGGTTGCGGTGGAGGAGAACGACCCCTTTCGGCTCCCCCGTCGTTCCCGACGTATAGCAGATCGCCGCTATATCGTCGGGCTCGACCCGGGCCGCGCGCTCCTCGAAGATTCGCGGCGCCCGTGCGATGATCTTCCGGCCCTCCGTGATCAGATCGTCGAGCGAGAACGACCCCGGGACGCCGGCGCTTTCGCCGATGATGATCGTACGTACGCCGGGGAGCGCCCCCTCTCCGATGCTCTCGTCGAACAGGCTCCGGGAGACGACGAGAAATTTCGCCCCGCTGTGGATGAGGAGACGCCGGATCTCGTTCGCCTTGAGCTGCGTATCGAGGGGCACGATTGCGGCGCCGCACGAAGTCACCGCCGCATACACGAGGCCCCATTCGGGACCGTTCTCGGCGAGAAGCGCCGCGCGATCAAGTCGCTCGAGGCCCCGCGCGATGAGCCCCGCGCCGAGATGCGAGACGAGCCTTCCGAATTCCGCGTAGGAGATCAAGTCGGGATCGGCGCCGCATCGACGCTTCATCGCGATGCGGCTGCCGTTTCGCTTGACGGTCTCATCGAAAAGCACGGGTAGCGTGTTCGTGCGGAGCGGAAACGGCGGCACGCTTCGCTTCAATTCTGTCGATCGCTGCATCGTTTGGTTCCTCTTCGCCCGGCAGCGCGGAAGCGCGCGGCGATTTCAGTGTACTATCGGCTGCGATTGTCTGCCAGAGCATTTTGATCAGCACGCCTCCAAGCGGTGAAGCCCCGCCGCGCGGGCGAGCCGGAGCGCCTCGCGCCAGTCCTTTCGGGAGAGCGCCCGGTCGAGCGGCGGGTGAGCGCCGGCGAGGTACTCGGGCCGGTACTGGGGCATGATATTCACATAGGTATCGCGTGAGATCTCGTCGGCGAGAAACGCGGCGATCCGGGCCGTGTCCTCGAGCATGCCGGGCATGACGAGGTGCCGCACGAGAAGGCCCCGTACCGCAATCCCGTCGCCCGATATCTCGAGATCTCCCACCTGGCGATGCATCTCGCGGATCACGCTCCGTATGACGTCGGGGTAATCCGCGGCATCCGAATATCTCGCGGCCGCCGCGACCGAGAGATATTTCACGTCGGGCATGTAGATGTCGACGATCCCGTCGAGGAGCCGCACGGCCTCGACGGAGTCGTAGCCCCCCGTGTTATAAACGATCGGGAGGCGAAGGCCGTCCCTTACCGCAAGCTCGAGCGCTTCGAGTATCTGCGGGACGACGTGCGTCGGGGTGACGAGGTTGAGATTGTGGCAGCCTGTCTCCTGCATGCGAAGCATGAAGTCGGCGAGGCGTCTCGCGGCGACCTCGTTTCCCGCCGGCAGGTGGCTGATCTCGTAGTTCTGACAGAAGAGGCATTTCAGGTTGCAGCCGCTGAAGAAGATCGTCCCGGAACCGGCGTCCCCCACGAGCGGCGCCTCCTCGCCGAAGTGCGGATAGGCGCTCGAGACGATGGCGCGGCGTCCGACATGGCAGGCCCCCCGCTCGTTCTCGAGCCTCCTCGCGCCGCATTCGCGCGGGCAGAGACGGCATGCGTTGAGCATGGCGAGCGCGGCATCGATCCGTGCCGCGAATTCCCCGCTTTCGACGAGGGTGAGGTACGAGGGGTAGGTGCCGCTCCTATGTTTCATGGTGTGCAAGGAAATGGCAGGGGATGTATCGCGCCTCGATGTCGGCGATAACGGCCCCGAGCGCGGTCGATATCAGGAATGAAGCGGCGCAGCCCATTCGCGTCGCGCGCAGCTCGGTCGACTCCCTCATGGGACGCACCTCACGGCTGTTTCTCTTTGATCTTTTCCCAGTGCTGGTTGCCGGACGGGAGCCCTCTAACGTTTTGAGAGGAGGCGCGCTCGGTTTTCCTGATGACATCGGAGAACTTGAGGAGCTTCCGGCCTATCTTCGCGTGGAGCGTCCGGATCGGATCTTTCGATCGTCTGCATTCGTACAGGGAAAACGTGTACTCGCGCGGGAAGCGGCGCATCATCTCGAAGATAAAATCGTGCGAGTCGAAGCGGTTCTCGAGGTGGCCGATGATCGTCTCGAACATCTCGTCGCGGAGGAGCTCCCCCTCGGGCCTCGCCCGGCGCTTCGCGCGTCCGCGCGCTGGTTGCGGTTCACCATTTCTCATTGTGGATCCTTTTCGGGTCGTACTGCGTCCTCGGTTCTTTCTTTTCCCCCGGGTGGCCGATCGAGACGAGGCTCAGAATGCCGATATGCCCGGGTACGTCGAGCACCGCCCTGATCGCGGAGACGCGCTCCTCGCGCGGATGGCACCCGAGCCAGACGGCGCCGAGTCCGAGCGCGGCTACGGCGACGAGGATGTTCTCGGTCGCCGCGGCGCAGTCCTGAACCCAGAAGTCGGGGGAGACCGTGGTGTCTCCGCACACCGCGATCGCCGCCGCGGCTTCGCTCATCATCTTCCCGTGGGGGTGCGACTCGGCGAGCTTCGTGAGGGTCGCGCGATCCCTGATCACGATGAAATGCCACGGCTTCCGGTTGTTGCTCGAGGGCGCCGCCATGCCCGCCTCGAGGAGCTCCGTGATCACCTCGCGGCTCACCGGCTCTCCCGTGTAGGT
>Ga0315284_10016915_pt1 | contig 10331 bp, 15 predicted proteins | sample YL17G09_16_MG_FD_203696 | JGI IMG/M metagenome (GOLD analysis project Ga0315284, IMG submission 203696) | Sediment microbial communities from Yellowstone Lake, YNP, Wyoming, USA - YL17G09_16 | ecosystem: Environmental > Aquatic > Freshwater > Lake > Sediment | place: USA: Wyoming | collected...
TAGTCCAGAAATTGCTGCTTTGCGACCTTGGCGTTGGACTTATGAGACATGACAAGGTATCGGGCATTGGCCTGCCCGTTGTCGGAGTTAATCGACTCAAGATCAGCAGTCACATATCGCTCGATAGCGTTGAGATCCATAAAGGCTTGCTGGTTAATGTTGCCAGCACTTTTGCATTGAGACGACTGCAAGAACCCGTCAGCCTGCCAATCCTTAAGCAGCTTTTTTTCCGCAAAGGAAAGTTCAGGCTCTGGAAACTTGGGCATGCGGCGAACGTCATTGGTCGGCAAACTCACACGATCGACAAATTGATTGCCAAGGCTTTTAGCCGTAGCAAAATTGTCATAAGCCGGATGACAGGATGCACACTTCGCTTGCACTAATTGCGAAACAGCGCCGTCAAATCCGACAGTTTTGCCTTGCAAACAACTCGGATCATTGTCGTCAGGATATGCCGGTTGAACGACAGGCGGTTGGACTTTTGGTTTTGGAGCGGGACCGCCGCAGCCTACGAACAGGACGGCTAAAAGCAGTAGCTGCGCCTTCATATGACACCTCTTTCTTGGTTTAAATGCCGAAAACCAAAAAACGCTTAAGCATGAGATAGGGATATAAGACGCAGTAAGAATGGATATAGGCTTATTGAGCTACCTGAGTATATCCGATGAATAAGCAAATGACAAGAAACGGCATGCAAAAAAGGGACGGCTATAGTCCGTCCCCAATCATGCCCAATCTACCAGGAATCTCGAAATCAGTGCCGAAGCGCACTGCGCAGATACATGCAATCCGCTCGCTTGTATCGCTGTGACAGACGATCATTAGGACCTCGAACCGAGACGTAGTCAGCTGTATAACTTGTGACAATTCCTGTTTTTCGAACACTGGACACAAAAACCTGCTTCCCGATATCTTCGGGTCCAATCTTAATCATGGTATATTATCCTTAATCGTGAACACAATATAATCAGGGCATGTGTAAGACGAGGCAGAAGATTCGTCAATGAATTTTTTTTTGAAACTTAAGGAAGTATTATGATTGATGCCAAAACGCTTTCAGAATTGAAGCTGCTTGCCGGTGAGTTTTCTAATGAAAAATGGAATTTTCACGCAGACAAAATAGATGACACCACGCAAAAATGGGTTATCTATCAGGTCGGCTTTGATGCGCTCAGCAATAAGCGATTGAAGCTGATCGCCGATGCCATGAATTTACTGCCTGAATTAATCGCGGCAGCTGAACAATTGCCAAAAGCGGATTGCGATCCGGTGCAAAAACTCATTGATCAAGCGATCAAGGATCATGAGGAACGCAAGCACAAGTAATTTCAGATGACGACAGCCTTCAATAGCTGTCGGAATTCCTTCACCATCTCCTCGTCGAACTCTTCCTTGCTCATCGAAATAAAATTCAAATAGGGTTTCGCGACATCTATTTGAATTTGTTTCTTCGACAAAGTATCAAACAAAGAAATGTGAAACGACCGCCTGACCGGAGTGTCCTTTGGCGACAACTGCACAAAAAATCTATTCGCCTCAGTCATTAATTGCTCCCAACGCTTGAACTCAGCCTGCTTATCCTTAAAATCTCGTTTACAAATTCTTCGGAAATTGGCTGCGGGTTTTTGAAGTCAGGATGCTGGCATGCAGGGCAATAATAAACCAAAAAATTTCTTATTGATGATTTTATTATCTTAGTTTCACACACCGCGCAATCGACCTTTGACCATACCATGTATTCATATTGTTTTTTTATGCGAGAAAAAGAACTGAAGACGACAAGAATAGAATGGTAAAGTCTTGCAGCCTGTTCTTCCGTGATGCTTTCCATTCTTGCGAAAGGAAAAATATTAGCAAGATAACAGATCTCTGAAACCATCCTATTAGTGATTCCTGCAAAATACCTTTGCTGATACAAAATGGAATGAATCTTCGCATACTCTTTGCCTGGAACTGACCGCGTTTTTTTTAAAACAAAATCCAACCATTCGCGAGTAAAGTGAGGAGAATCAATTGAAGGTCCATAGCGATTGAGCATTTCAATCTCATGAACATTTTCTCTGATCTCGATTTTCCCTCGGCGTAATTTGTCATAGAAAATGAGATTGTATTCATAGCCGTTTGGATGCTCCATTTCCAAAAATACATAGATCGCATCCGAACACTTATAAAATGATGCTGTTTTTTCCTGGGTAATCCAACGGCCAGTCCCAAGATCACATCCCATGAATACAGACTCACCGTCCTTATCAAGTTTTAAAATAAGCGACTTGCCATATGTTTCAATAGACTCAAAACGCCACGCTTTAAACATAAGAGGCGAAACGCCAGAGAGTCTATTTTTTTTGTACCTGTATTCAATCCAGTGCGGTAAAAATACTTTTTTAATTCTTGAACCGACAATAGCGGAATTCAATTCCCCTGCTATAGACCACAATCTATAAGGGGAATGATTCATCAGACAGCTGCAGCAGACTGATTTTCCGATTTCAGTTTGCGAGGCTTGCGCACGGTAACGTCAAGCGGATCATGACCACTGATTTTGATGTAAGGCCGATTCGGCTCGGGATTGCCGAACATATCGACAAATTGTTTAACGTCAATATGTTTTGAATGCTTCATAAATTGTTCAGGGAACAGGCGATTGAACTCCTGGACCTCTTGCTCGGTTTCAGGGATGACAACCAAAGAATCATTTTTAAATTCCGCTCGCATAAAAATTTCCTTATTCCGTAAAAATTAAAGGTGTCTTAACCTTCTTAAAACCACTGTGCCCGCGCCGTCAAACTCTTCAATGACTTTTGCTCCAGGAATAAACTGCAAGGCTTCCGCCACTGAGTAGGTCCCGTCAGCATTTCGCTGCTGAGTCGAAACTTGAACGATTACCCCGACCTTGTCAACCGGCATCACCTTCGTCGATTTCATCCAGCCTTGCGCTTCGCTCGATGCCTTGGCCAGGACCAGCCATGCATTAGGATCTCCCCAAACAGCGATGTCGAGTATTTTGGCCTTGGCTGTCACAGGATCGGTCACACCCAAGGATTTATTTTGCATCGTCACATCAGCCACGTCCTATCTCCTTCTCTTGCGTTCTGCATAATTTTTGAACTTGCCTTGCAAAAATTTAACAGATTCATGAAGTGCATCAAATTCAGTTTTAGGCAAAAGATCAAGCGAATACTTTGCATAAAAGTGCTCAATATCCTTAATGCTCTTTCGGTAGTGCGCAATCAGTGTCAAATACTTGGAGCTGATCCGCTCTTCGAGAACTTTTAAAATATCCTTTTCAGCGACATCATCTGAAATAAATGACATAGCTGAATACAGATCCTCGAAAAGATAAGATTCAAGCGGCGATGGATCCTCAAGGCGATTCCAGATAACCCGCCGAACCTCGATCCACGTCCTCAACTCCTCGGCGACAAGGCCAACGGCAAGCGCAAACTCATTGTAGCTCTGCGTGCAGTTTTGTTTGCCACGCAGCGATGCGTCAGTCAGGCACAAATAGGCCAAGTCCATTTTCGTTCTTAGCTGGTCTTGCTTGCCCAACAGTTTCTTTGCATCCGCAATGCAGCCCGCCAAAAATTGCTGAAGCCGCTGATCGGTTTTGCTTACCAAATCCGACTCGACAACTTTTTTGACTGGCGCTCTCTTTGGTTTTGGCTGCTCTTCTTTTGCTTGCGGCTTTGGTCTGGCTTTGGTCTTTGGCTTTGGCTCTTCCACTTCCGCAACAACTAGCTCTTCGATCTTGACCAGAACCGGAGCCGGAATCGCCGCAGCCAGATCAATTTTAAGGGATTCTGCGGCAGCCATTGTGAAGTCTGAACGATCCTTGCAATGAGTCAAACAATTCGAACGGGCATAAAACTGCGGTGATGTTGGCATCACCTTGAACTTCATCCCGCACCCGCCTTGGCAGATGCGCTCCTGCAACATGGCGCTATAGTCCTGATGAATCATTTTTTTCTTCTATCCTATGCACAAATTTCTGAAATTCCGTTCGCGAAACTGGCGTCAAACCGCTGTGAAAAAAATAGCCAGTCTCGCCTTCCGTGCAATACTTTGAATACCAGCGTCCGTACACATGGCCTTGCCGTCGCCAGCCGAGCACGTCCTCGATCTCTTCGAATTCGTCGGGATCAATGCCTTCGCCGTAAACCTCAAAATCCTTGACATGCATCTGCCAATAAGTCTTTGGTCCCAGTTCAATAATCAAAGGGATTTTTGCTTGAAACACATACGGCTCACCGCGTTCAATCAAATCATCGTAGACAAACCGTTGCGCGACATACTCTTCAGTCGTCACAAGTTTTTCTACGCCTTTTTTACTAGCAATAGTCAGCATGCAAATGAACTCGAGTTCAAGTGTTTATCCCGCAGCAATAACGTAGGCCACTACCGTACCGCTTTCTACTCGTAAACGGACTCCCTGCTTATTCGCACTTCTAAATGTAAGCGTGGAATTCTTTGGAACAACCCCTGAATCGGCAACGCCGCTTCGCGAGAGCCATTGAAAAACCAAATCCTGGCTGTTTGATGTGTTGATCAGATGAACTTCAGGCGCTGAAAATCCAAACTCATAAGTTTGAGGCGCAGCATATGCGGTATTCGATATGCTTTGATCGGCTGAAAAATAATCCCGATCATCAACACTGGTCGTAAAATTGGGTTTTGTCCATTTGCCGGTTCCTACAAGTGCCATTAGCCTACCTCTTTCATTTTTTGCTGCAAAAGTTTCTTATCGCTGTCACTAAGGATATTGTGAGCCATATAAAGTAAAGACTTGGCAATGACTGTCGCTATGTCCTCGCCTAGTTTTTCCGAGAGCATATTAATCAAAGGAAGATTTTTATCAGGCAAGCCAACAAGCAACAGCCCATCGTTTTGATTGAAGTCATAGTTTGGCATGGTTAAATCTCAATTGTGTAAGGCTTGCCTCAAACTAAAAGAAAAAACCACGTTTGGCAACGTGGTTTCATTAAACCTTTTCAAATTCAAGCACTCATCTCTTGGCGATGAAGAAGTTCAAAAATTTCTGAGCGGAAGTCACGATGCCTTTAAACTTGGAAGCCACTTCATCATCCTTCTTTGTTTCAGTCATTGAAGCGACCTTTTCCAAAGCGACCGATAAAGCATTCATAGCACCCATGCTCGCAAAGACAATCGCGATGGTTTGACCAGCGCCAGCAGGCATGAAAGGCAAAAGAATCGCGCCAAGCCCAGTATCCGTGGCCGCAGCAGCAGCTTCCTGGCACAAAGCAATATCAGAGCCGAAAAGCATAAAAAGCAAAAAGGCAAAGAAAATTTTCATATCTCACCCCTTCGGTTCATCCCTTGAAGAGTTTCAAGGCACTAATCACTTGAAGAGTTTCAAGGCATTTAGGCCAGTGTTCGGTTTCACGCCGACCATCGCTCTTTGGTATTCCTTGCCGCCACGCAAAGCCTTGATTTCATCGCGTCCCACAAACTTCCAGTTTGCCGAAGTCTGCACGGTTTCCACAAACGAAAGCTGCATGGAAACAAAACGCGGACTGCCATTTCGATGAAACTTCTCGTAGGTGATATCGCACTGGATCATCGCGCCTACGATCGAGTTTTCAAAGCCCTGCTGACTGACAATCCCGCTATTGGGCAGATAGACAATCGCGAACGGCGGCGGCTTTGAAACTCCCTGGATATAGTCAGGATAAGTGAAAGCACGCAAATATGATATAGCTGATGAGATGTTTTTTTCTGTATCCTTGCGACCTGAACCCTTGAACAGTTCGAACTTTCCCGTCAAAAGTTGTCCAATTGTAGATAACTCCTCGGGATTTTCCTCCTGAGTAAAAATGCAGGTGAAGCTGATCGTCCGCTCCCCTCCGTTGATAAACGAAAGGATAGGATGCGATCCGCCTGGAACATTTTTGCGAACCCAATCAGCAGCCTTGGTATCGTTTATCGTCTCAGGGAAATATTGGAACGCCTGAAGCGTGCCAGGAGCCTCTCTATGCGCTGTGGAATTGAATTCAGCGATGCCAGCCGTGATCGGCGTTGCGGTATCGCTTACCCCTATGGCACTAGCCAGCGAACTAACAAGTCCCATACCTGCCTCAGAAATTTGTGCGTTTTGCTATCCAGTAACCAGGAATATAACGATAGCCAAATTTAATCGTATTCCCTCGGCGATTTATGAACTTGAACTTAAGGCCGTCCTCGCTCATGCAAAGATCATAGTCGCCAGTCGCGTCAATATAATGTTCGTCCATTTCATCCCATTTGAAAATAGGCATAAGCAAAATAACATCGTTCAAGCCGATATAAAAAGGAACGTCCGGTTCAGCCACAAAGGTCTGAATCGGAGTGATGTTTCGAGGATTCCTGCCGAATTCCTGTGCGCCTGACATTAAAATCCTAACTCAGCATTTGAAACGGCTGCGCCGACCACGATTTTTCTCTCAGCTGCAGTCATGTCATCCCAAGCCTTGGCAATCAAACCAGTCTTGAGTTCATCAATCCGATCTGTTATTTGCTGCAAGGAAACATAGGACGTTGCCTCAGTTGAATCGACCAGAATGCCGTCCCAGTAGGCTTGGATATCGGATTTTTCTTCATCCGTTAGTTCTTCACTAAACCACAAAGTATAGTTGTAGTCAGCAGAACTACCCAAACAAGTTGGGAAATTGGCTGTGATGTAGGTCTGAACTGCTTTGAGATCTATGCTATATGGATGCCATTCTAATTTTACTGAATACATTTAAAATCTCCTGTTATTTTTCTGATACTGTCAAACATCTATAATAGTTTTGGCAGTACAAAGTATTTGCCGCATTTTGGGTTTTCCAATAAACGTCCACTTTATGCGTACCAGCGGATACAGCGACTATAATATTTTCTGATAAATTTTCATAAATGAGTGTCGCCGTATTACTTGTAAGACACCCTTTGGATACTTGAATCCCATCAACATATATAGTTGTTTCTCCGGTTGGCGGAGCCGATCCTATAGGTGCCCATAGTGAACTCATGTAGTAACTAATGTTAATAGGATTGCCATTAGTTTTTATTGTGACACTAAGATCAGGGCATGGAACAAAACTAGTGCTCGTAGTAGAAGGACTATTAACTACACCAACCGCCTGCGCCCAATTCGCCAAAGTCTTGACCGATGTCGAACTAAACTTTCTTGAATCGCCTATCGCGCACGATCCTATAGGCAGAGTGTTCTGCAAATCCCCTGGTTGGTTTATTTTTGGGGAATGGACGGGAGTGATGATGTCGAGTGTCTCATTCCACATTGAAAGACTTGTACCATTAGTTATTCTAAACTTGTAAAGCCCAAGCGTAAGCCCTTTTACAGAAAATCCCGCTCCAGAGTTTGATGAAGTATTCTGAGCTAAATTACCCGTTGAATAGTTGAATGAATAACCACCATAACCCGTGCCTACTGTCAGCCCTGAGAAGTTTGTACTATTCAATGTTGAAAGTAAACCGCCTGCTGTTAAATTCTGTAGACTTACTAAGTTTGTTCCAGAAACACCTGTGTTTGAACGGCCACGAAATTCAAACCCAGTTCCAAAAAATGTATATTCTTTAAAACTGCCGTTAGTTACTGTAGCAACATCAAAACCACCGATCCATGTATCAGTAAACATTGTTCCAATAACAAATGTTCCTGCGTAAAACATTTCTCTCGTATTAAATTTTCTAAGCACGCCAGAGCCTATTGTATCAATTCCAGTCGTGGTGTTCGGCGTGTTGTCAGCCATTAAATAATAATCACCCAACTCAATCGCTCCGCTTGGAAGCGCAGGCTTAGCAGGACCATAAATGACAAACTGATAAATCGCAGGAGAGAACGTAGCTGATGTCTGCGAAAATTTAACCGTGTGAGTTCCATAAGGCAGACCTGAAACAACTTTATAAACACTGGTCAATGCGCTGGCAGGCATGGATAAAGCGCCGATTGAAGTGTTTCCGTCAATCTGCACCGAATCAAATTGCCGAGTACCACCATCCGGTTGGCCTATGATATCAAGCCCAGTTCCTACAAAAGTAAAAGTAATGAACGTGCCAGATACGTTGAGATTGGAAAGACCTTCAGGTTGGACAGCGTTAGTGGAAGCATTAGCTCCAGCCGTTAAGGTTGTCGTCCCGTCATCAAGCGTAAAAGCAGCTGATCCAAAGTTCCCAATCGCAAGGCTAAAGTCACCCGACAAGCCAGCGCCAAACTCACGCCATTGATAGGATCTTATAAGACTTTCATTGGTATGATTAGTAGATCCAAGATTCGCCTGCGAAGCATTCGTCGGCGTCACTGCCTTAGCCACAGTCCCGTCAGATTTCTGATAGACAACAACATGGCCGCCTTTAGTGCCAAGTGCTCCTGATTCGAAATTGGAATTATAAGCATCGGTGGAAGCGGCTGCTTTATAAAGGCGCTTGCCGCCTAAGTAAGAGCGGCCTGGAAGTAATTGAAGAGTTGAGTTGGTATTGAGGACTTCGTAGCCATAGACCAATATATTTGCTGTATTCCTTGACACCTTCACAGTGTGAAGACCAAGAGTTAGTCCAGATGCAACATTAATCACACCATTTTGAGAATAATTTCTTCCATTTAATACTATAGAACCTGTATTGGCTACAGTTGTGGACCCACCACTATCAACACTGACAGACATATCCCTATTGGAACCATCTGTATAAAGAAGCAGATTAAGTCCGGTTCCATAAAAAGTATATTCTACATAAGAACTAGCCTGTATACTAACTCGCTGACCAAGTGAATCAGTCCCGTCAGAGATAAGCCCTACAAACCTCACAGCATCATGTTGATCATTAATAGGCTTAAATACTCGTTCGCCAGCAGGCCCACTTTCACCTTGGACTTCTTGAGTGGTTTGAGTCATCACCCGATCAACGCCAAACCTTGGCAATAAATCATTCGCTAAATCAGTCATCAATGCGCGTTTGACTACAGTCGTAAAAGGCGCTGCGACCTTTGGCAGATAGACTATGGGATCGGTGCGGTTTAAAAGCGAATCGTCGAAGTCTTTTGTCAATACTGATATTTTTGCCATTCTATAAATTCCTAATGTTATGCGATGCGAATCGCTCGCATTCTGACAGAAGTAAATGGAGGCGTAAGACCACCAGACGAAGTTACCCAATCCAAATTTGTTATGGTTGGAGCAGTACCAGACGTTCTAAAAGAAGCTATGCTAAGTTTTACTGTAGCACTATTTCCAGTTCCATTTGTATTAACAAACCCTACTATCGTTCCAGTAGAAAGATAGGAAGTTCCAATTGCGACGACAGAACTATCTACCATGCTGATAGCATTACTTCCGCCATCCCTAAGAGCGCACACCGTTATGCCAGCAAAGCCCGACACTATCCCTCTAATTGTGCCGCCAGTAAGTGAGATAAACCACACACCAGCAGTCAGTGACAGTGACATGCCAGTTACATCGTAGAAGGTATCGGCGACAGGGGAACCAACCGAGAAAGTAGTGGTTTTATCAACAAATAACTCTTGACCAATATACCCTGCGGCTATAGCCGCTCCAGTAGTCAATCCTAAAAACTGCTGATTAGCAGTCCACGCATTGGCTAGATCAATCCTCGCTCGATTGCTTTCCATCGTAATCAATCGCTGCCCAAAGGTCTGAAGATCAACTGAGTTTGGCGCTGATCTAAAGTTCGTCGTCGGCACTCCTGCCACAACTGCCAGGGTTTCGATGATCGAATCGTTCTGCCCTGCCAGCGTCTCAATTTCAGCCCGTAGCGAGCCTTCCGGCCTTTCCGCAAGCATGCCGTTGGAAAGAACGGTGATCGGCCTTGAATTGACAGGATCGACAATATTAAAGCGAATCGTATTTGACAGGCCAGAGCCTGCATCAATTTCCTGATAGTTTCCATCTGCCGAAACCGATGCCGTGGCATTTCCTACGTTGCGATACATCAGCTGACCATCGAGGAAAACCAAAACATCACCAACCTGCTTTGCAGAATATTTGTTCAAGGCAAAGGACTGGCCAACAACGTAGTCGGAAGCATTAGCTCCAAGCACTCCGGTCGATACCAGTGACTGGCCGTCAATCACCTGGACGCCAGTCTTGGATACATCTGAAATCACGCCGATGAAAATTTCACCGGCTTCCGCTGGGAAATTAAGCCGAATCGTCATCGAACCCGTCACGTCATAAGCATCGTATTCCATCAGCACGCCGCGAAGCGTGGACTGAAGTCTTAAATTTCTTCGATACAGCAAAAGATTTGCTGCCGATAAATCCGATGCGCTTGGCTGAACAAACCCTCGCGATGCGTAAGACGTTGGAACAGTCAAAGCA
>Ga0315284_10016917_pt1 | contig 10331 bp, 5 predicted proteins | sample YL17G09_16_MG_FD_203696 | JGI IMG/M metagenome (GOLD analysis project Ga0315284, IMG submission 203696) | Sediment microbial communities from Yellowstone Lake, YNP, Wyoming, USA - YL17G09_16 | ecosystem: Environmental > Aquatic > Freshwater > Lake > Sediment | place: USA: Wyoming | collected...
TACTGAGGCCGTGACGCAGGACCGCGTGGTCGTCTGCCAGTATAATTTTGATGCTCATAATCTAATCCTCCTTTTTGGGGTTTTCTTCCGGTTTTAATGGCGCCAGCAAAGTCACCTTTGTTCCTTTTCCGCGGACAGATTCGATTTCAATTTTGCCGCCAATATGCGTCAGGCGTTCACGAACGCTGAACAGGCCGAGTCCTGCCGGCCTGGATGACTTTGCGGACACGTCAAATCCTCTGCCGTTGTCCTCGACGGTTATTTGTATGTCGTCATTTGCCCTTGAAAGAACGACTTTGACAATCCCGGCTTTTGCATGCTTGGCGATGTTTATGAGTAGTTCTCTTATAGAGCGATAGAGCAGTATTTTTACGTGGTCGGTTAATGGTTTACGCTCATCGCTGTTCCGAAAGGAGTATTCCAGTTTGTATTCTTCGCAGAGCCGTTCCGTCAATTCTTCAATCGCAGTTTCGAATCCGAGCGTGTAAAGTGTTGGCGGGCTGAGGTCGAAGGTCAGGGTTCTTGTCTGTTTGACCGCCTGGCTGATGTTATCACTGATATTTTTCAAGGGTTCGGCGATTGCCGCCGGCACCGATTTCTGCAAGGTTCCCAGCTCTCTTTTTGAGAAAGCCAGTATCGGTCCAATCGAATCGTGCAGGGCCATGGCAATTTCGTGGCGTTCCCGCTCTTCCGCCAGGACCAGTTCGGCGGTCAGGGAGCGTAATTGTTTCTGGTCGGCCAGTATTTTTTCCTGCGAGAGCTTACGCTCGGTAATATCACGAAATATTATTTGTGCCGCCGGCTTGTTCTGGTAAACAAGCGGAGTGGCTGCGACTTCCACATCCAGAGACGTCCCGTTGGCGCGGAGGAATTTCTCCTCTCGCAGAGGCAGCGCCTTTTGTTTTTTGCGGAGATACTCTAATTGTCTGTGCGTGCGGCTTCTGTAGTCGGGATGGACAAAGTCAAGAATTGATTTTCCGATAAGCTCTTCCGGCTTTTTATAGCCGAGCAGGTTTGCCCCGGCGCTGTTGACAAACACAATCCTGTCGTCTTTTTCCACACCAATGCCGTCGGGTGACACCTCCACGAGCTGCCGGTAACGCACTTCACTTTCGCGCAGCTCCGTCTCTATATCGAATCTTTGGACGGCCTCTCCTATCAGCATAGCCATATTCTCAAGGAATTCTACGGTTTCCTGAGACGTTTTATTTTGGCGTTTATCGGCAAGGTGAATGGCCCCTAACACTTTGTCGCGATAGCGGATGGGAACAACGGCCAGGGACGCGAATCCGAATCGCATACAATTACCGCGATATCGATTCCTTGTCTTCTCCGGAAGAGAGTTAACAAACTCAAGGGAGTTATTGCTTCGGAAAGAACCTTTGGCGGTCAACAGCGGCGCATCCTGCGGCTCAGGCGTTTGCGAAATGGCCCGGATACACACACAAGCATCTGTTTTTAAGCAAAGCACGTTCTCCAGCGAAAGAAATTCGTCGCTGTAGCCGATACAGGATTCAAAAGGTATGAACCCGTCGTCATTTGTCAGGCGGATTCCGATGCATTGGCAGTCGCTCCAGTCATGTATTGCTTTTACCACTGAATCAAGATATTCCTTTCTTGTGGTTTTCTGCGCGAATAATTCGAGCAGGACGTTGGTTATGCGCGTCATAGCATCCGCCTTATTGTGCTCAGTGACGTCACGCGCGGCCGCGAAGACGCCCTGCACCTGGCCCGCCTCATTTCTATACACGGTGGCATTGTACAGAACGTCGGTTGTGCGACCTGATATGTGCCGGATGGTAAGCGGAAAATCTTTAACCAGACCTTCCAACAGGGCCTTTTTGTAGCTGTCCATTGCTTTTTTCGGCTCTGTAAAGTAGTTCGAGAAATCACTGCCTATCAGGCGCTCTCGCATAAGGCCGGTCACCATCGCCGTAGCTATGTTCACATCGGTGATTTTCCCGTCGGGACTAATTGTGACCAGAGGGTCGGGGCTGGCTTCGAGCAGTCCTCTCGCGTAAAGTGAAGCAGCCCGCAGTTCGGCTGTCCGCTCCTCGACTCGCTTCTCCAATTCATCACGCGACTTACGGAGTTCTTCCTCCATCTGCTTGCGTCTGGTGATGTCAGTTACCGTGCCGAAGCCGCCGAGCAATGTGCCATTCTTGTCGAACTCCAGCTCCGCCCTTTCGCGGACCCACTTGATTTTATCGTCCACGACAATTCGGTGCTCGATATCATATTTCTCACCTGCCAGGGCCGCCTTCCACGACTTATCGACTAAATCCCGGTCATCCGGGTGAACGAAGGCAAGAAAGGACTCATACGTCAGCGGCGTTCCTTTTGGGATGCTGAACATTCGGTGCACCTCGTCGGACCAGGTCAACTCGTTTCGCCGGACATCCAATCGCCAGCTTCCGGTATGCGCCACGGCCTGGGCGCGATTAAGGTCCTCCTGGCTCTCTCGTAATGCGAGGGCTTGCTGCTCTGCCTTTGAACGTGCGGCCCGCAGAGCGTCGCCTACGTAGCCGACAAAGACGCTGGTTAGAATCATAACAGCCATTCGAGAAAGGTCTGGAATGTCGAACTCTATTGCGTATAGGGGAGGTATAAAGAGGTAATCTATCGCTATCGAACCCAAAATACCCGTCAGGATTGCAGGCCAAAGCCCGGCGAGCAATGCTACGGCGACTGTTACAGGAAACAGCGTTATATATGGCGTGCCGGGGCCAATTAACGGCACCAGTGCGAATCGCAGAAGGATAGCCACTGGCACTGCCAATATCGCGTAAACATAACGTAAGTAGCTTTTCATATTCACTTTCGCAAGGTGGATATGTTTTCAAACTCCGGCGATGCTAATGCCGGATTGCCTATAAAATGGCCGCCGCACCTGAATATGTTATTCTACCATTTAAGAACGGTGGCAGGCAACCGCCTGCCATCGAATCTTTGGATGCAAATATGCGGGTGTTCTAAGACCTGATAATCACCCTTTGTTTGAATTGCCCAGATACTTGAGGTATATTTCCCTTGCCCAGTTTAATTGTGTTCCAGCGGCTTCAACAGCCGTGATGAGCAGCGCCTCGGTTATCTCCTCCTTTGAGGCCCCTGCATCGAGGGCCGCTTTTATATGTGTTTCGGTGCAATGCGGGCAGCGAAATGCTGAAGCGAGAGACAACATCAGTAGCTCCCTGGTCTTTTTGTCGAGCACGCCTCCTTTGGTGCAGGCGTCATAGAAGTCCTGGAATGGCTGGCCGATTTCAGGCGAATTCAGAACATACCACGGAGTTACCTTTTCAGTAATCATTTCTTTCTCCATGTATCTTTCGCTTTTTAGGTCTATATTAAGCATCTTTAACGAGAGTGTCATTTATCTTACACTTATGTGGTTTGTTGTTAAAATAGGCAAATGCCTTAATTTGCCTTTCGTAATTGCTTAACTTTCGAATGACCGAGGTTTAGTAAATTTAAGATGTGTTAATTCAAACTGTATCCTGGTTATGTTCTTACAGCCGTCGCGGATGCCAAGAAGGGACAGAGAAAGCAGGAACACGGACGGTAAAACGTAGCAATAATTTCCACCTCGCAGTATCATAGACGAGAGGTTTAAATATGGAGCACTACGTTTGTATTCATGGTCACTTTTACCAGCCGCCGAGAGAGAACCCGTGGCTGGAAGAGGTGGAGCTGCAGGACTCGGCCTATCCCTATCATGACTGGAACGACAAGATAACGGAGGAGTGTTACAGGCGCAACGCCGCCTCTCGAATACTGGGGCCTGACCGAAAGATTATCGATATCGTGAACAACTACTCGAAGATAAGTTTCGATTTCGGCCCTACGTTGCTGTCCTGGCTGGAAAGGCACGCGCCGGATGTCTATGAGGGTGTAATCGAGGCCGACAGAAGAAGTCAGGAACGTTTTTCGGGGCATGGTGCAGCCATTGCCCAGGCCTATAACCATATCGTTATGCCTCTTGCCAACAGCCGAGACAAACGCACACAGGTTATATGGGGCATAAGTGACTTTGAATACAGGTTCGGCAGAAAGCCGGAAGGTATGTGGCTGCCTGAAACCGCCGCGGACCTCGAGACGCTTGATATCTTAGCCGAGTTCGGCATTAAATTTACGATACTTGCTCCACATCAGGCACGGCGAGTCCGCAATATGGGCGAAACAGACTGGAAAAATATCGACAAAGGCAAGATAGACACAACCAAACCATATCTTTGCCGGCTCCCTTCGGGGCGAACGATAAGCTTGTTTTTTTACCACGGCCCGACTGCCAACGACGTGGCCAACGGCCATCTTCTGCAAAGCGGCGAAGTGTTCGCCAAAAAGCTGGCGTGGATTTTCACGGAAAGCAATGTCGAACGTCAGCTTGCTCACATCGCGACAGACGGCGAGACGTTCGGCCATCATCATCGTTATACCGATATGGCGCTGGCCTATTGTCTGCACTACATCGAATACAATGGGCTTGCGAAAATAACCATTTATGGCGAGCACCTTGAAAAGTATCCCCCGACGCACGAAGTCGAAATCTATGAGAACAGCTCGTGGAGCTGCACTCACGGTGTCGAGAGATGGCGAACCAACTGCGGCTGCAATTACGGCAGATACCCCTCCGGGCAACAACAGTGGCGAACGCCCCTTCGAGAGGCGATGAACTGGCTGCGAGACCAGCTTGCATCAGTTTATGAAACCAGGATGGCCCAGTATGTTACTGACCCCTGGGGGCTAAGAGATAAGTACATTTCAGTCATAAACAACAGGTCAGCCGGGAACGTGGAGGATTTTATTGCCAGCGCCGCCGGCAGGGAGCTGGATTTCGAAGACAAGGTTGTCTTTCTTAAGCTGCTGGAGATGGAAAGAAACGCCCTGCTTATGTTTACAAGCTGCGGGTGGTTCTTTGACGACATCTGCGGAATAGAAACAGTTCAGATAATGCAATACGCTTCGCGGGCGATTCAGTTGGCAAAAGAGATTGACAACAAGGATTTTGAATCGGGATATGAAGATATACTCCAAAAGGCGCCCACCAATATGAGAGAGTATGCCAATGGCAGGGTGGCATACGAGGCCCTTGTGAAGTCCAGCAGTGTGGATTTGAACCGGGTAGCGGTGCATTTTGGAATCAGCTCCATATTCACGGAGCGTCCAAAAGAGCAAACAAGCATTTACTGCTATTCCGCCAAAGCCGAGATATACGACCACCTCGAGGCCGGAATCCAGGTTCTTGTCATAGGAAGAGCGACCGTGCGGTCGGCCATTGTTCTCGAAGAGTATACGGTTGATTTAGCGGTGCTTCATCGCGGTGACCCGTACTTAATCGCTGCCGCCACAGGGCGTATGTCCGATGGGTTATTTTCCGCCATACAGCAAAATATGAAAAATGCCTTTCGCAAAGGCGACACCGCCGAGGTGGTTCGCCTTATGAATGTCGCGTTCGGCGGCAACAGCTATTCGCTGTGGCATTTGTTTAAGGATGAGCAGAGACACATCCTGTATGAATTGCTTGAGACGACCTGGCTGGAGATTGAGGCGTCATTCCGGCACATCTACGAACATAACTACGCGATAATGCAGGCGATGCGGGGTATGAACATACCGCTGCCGAAGGCCCTGGCCACCACCGCCGAGTTTATACTGAATGAGGACCTGTGCAAACTAATCCGGGATGAGCACACTAATCTGGAACGCCTGCAGGTGCTGGCAGATGAGGCGACCAGATTGTCGCTGCAGCTTGACACGGCTACTATCCAGTTTGAAGCGAGCAGGAAAGTCAATCGACTTATGACCCAGATGGAAGACTCGCCGGTCAACGTCGATCTTCTCGAAACGATAGAGACAACCGTGAGGATTTTGCTTACGATAGTGACGGAGCTTGACCTCCAGACGGCCCAGAACGTCTTCTTCGACATCAGCAAGAAAACATATCCTCAGGTGAGCAAAAGGGCCCAGGCGGGCGACGATGCGGCGCAAAAATGGGTTGAACATTTCAGGAAACTGGCGCGCTACCTGGGCGTGGCGGTTCAGTAACAACTATCGGCTGGAAATGCGGTTATGGTGATAAAGAGGGCAAGCGGCGTTCTGCTTCACGTAACTTCGCTTCCGTCAAAATACGGCATCGGCGACCTCGGGCCCGAGGCCTACAAGTTCGCCGATTTTCTTGCCCGTGCAAAGCAGCGATACTGGCAGGTGCTGCCTTTGAATCCGCCTACTCTGAGCCAGAACCCTTATTCTCCGTATAACGGCCTTTCCGCCTTTGCGGGCAACACCTTGCTTATAAGCCCCGACCTGTTGTATCGCCGGGGACTCCTCGCCAAAAGAGACATTCAGGACTGCCCCGGGTTTGCCGAGCCGCAGGCCTCGCGGCCTTCGAGCCGAGGGGCACAGATTGAGTATCCCAGGGTCATCTCTTACAAGACAAAATTACTGAACGCCGCATACGAGCGATTCAAGGGTTTACGCAGGCGACAGGACTATGAGCGATTCTGCATTGAGAACAAAAGTTGGCTTGAAGATTTTGCATCGTTTGTTGCGCTGCGTCAATACTTTCGGCCACGTTTATGGTGTGACTGGCCGGTAGAGCTGAGGGAGAGATGGGAAAAACCTCTTACAGCCGAAAAGATAAAACTGCGGGAGTCCATAAACCGCGAGAAGTTTCTGCAATATCTTTTTTTCTCGCAATGGTTTGCTTTGAAACGGCACTGCAATCAGCTCGGTATTAAGATAATCGGGGATATTCCAATTTACGTTGCTTATGACAGCGCCGACTTGTGGTGCCATCCGGAAATCTTCAAGCTCAACAGGTACAGGGACCCTGAGTTTGTTTCAGGGGTTCCTCCGGACCTTTTCAGCCGGAAGGGACAATTGTGGGGAAATCCAACTTACAACTGGCTGGTCTTGAAAAAGACCCGTTACTCCTGGTGGATTGAGCGATTAAGACACAATCTGGCAATGTTCGACCGCGTGCGACTCGACCATTTCAGGGGTTTCTTCCGCTATTGGCGGGTCCCCGCGGATAGCAAAACCGCAAAAAATGGAAAATGGATGAAAGGCCCCGCAGACGACTTCTTTAACGTGCTGTTTAAGCGGTTTTCTCCCGATTCCTTTATTGCGGAGGACCTGGGATATATTACAAACGACGTCAAAACATTTATCAAAAGACACGGGCTGACCGGTATGAAGGTGCTCCAGTTTGCCTTTGACGGCGACCCCGATGAAAATACGCATTATCCCCGCAACCACACGAGTAATTCCGTCGTTTATACCGGCACACACGACAATAACACAGCGGTCGGCTGGTTCAAAAAAGAGGCGACCGCCGAACAGAAAACCCGGCTTTTTGATTGCCTTGGGCACAAACCGCGGGCAAATGATATACACTGGGAGTTGATAAAACTGGCACTTGCGTCTGTGGCCGATATTGCCATAATTCCCGTTCAGGACATTTTAGGCCTTGACGAGAACGCCCGTATGAATCGCCCCGCCAAAGTACGAGGCAGCTGGCAATGGCGCCTTCGCCCGGGACAACTTACGCTACAAATCTCAAAAAAGCTGGCGAAATTAACGCGAATTACCGGTAGATGGTGAAAATGGCCGCAAAAAAGCGCAAAAACTTAACCATGGATTGCGGGATTAGACATTTGCGCCTTTTGACCCGCAGCAAGTTCATACCCTTCCATTAGCTCGTCGATAAGCTCTTTTACGGAAACGACCTTATCCACTCTATAGGCGTTGGCGCCCGCGAAGGCAAAGCCATGCTCGATGTCGCCTTTCTTGGCATTGGTCAGGGCACGGCCGATACAGTAGGGGACATTTTTGAAATCACAGCTTTTCAGGCACTTCCAATTGCATTCGAACGGCTCCTTTGCGCCGGAGGCGATCCGGTCAAGAAAGTCACAGCGAATGGCTCTTCCCGGCAGGCCGACGGGGCTGTCGATAATAATGATGTCCTCTTTTGTGCAGTTCAGGAATATCTGTTTGAATTCATCAGAGGCGTCGCACTCAAATGTCCCGACGAATCTTGTGGCCATTTGCACGCCGCCGGCGCCCAACTGCATAAATTTGTAGATGTCCTGGCCGGTGTATATTCCTCCGCCCGCAATTACCGGGATGCCTTTGCCGAACTGCTGCTCGTAGGGCTTTATCGCACAGATTACGTCGGGCAGTATCTTTTCCAGCGCGTAGTCGGGGTCATCAATCTGCTCTCTCTTGAAGCCGAGGTGTCCGCCTGCCATTGGGCCTTCGACGACTACGGCGTCAGGCACATGAGAAAAATGTTTGGCCCATGACTTAAAAATGAGGTCGGCGGCCCTGCCCGACGATACGATGGGAACAAACCGAGTGTGAAGACCGCCCAGCGCATCCAGCGGCAGCGTCTTTGGAAGCTTTATCGGTAGCCCCGCCCCGAGAAAGAGGATATCGACGCGTTCATCGACTGCACACTGGACGAGTTCGTCAAAATCCGAAAGGGCCACCATTATATTGACGCCGATGATTCCGTCCGTGTTTGCCTTGGCCGTTTTAATTTCCCTGCGCAGCGCCCTTTTGTTTGCTTCTTTGAAATTGGTGCGCCAGTCGGGCTCGAACTGTCCGATTCCGGCGGTGGCTATAACGCCGATAGCCCCGGCAGTTGCGACCGCGGCAGCCAGGCCCGACAGAGAAATACCTACCCCCATTCCTCCCTGGATGATTGGAATCCTGGCCTTAATGCTGCCTATCGTCAACGGCGGTATTTTTTCAAAAATCGTAATACGTTCTCACTAAATATATACAAGACTGTCCAAACGGTGCGAATCCAGTGGCTTGGGCATTATACGATGTCGGCTGGTATCCTGGCGAGAAAAAAAAGATGTTTTTTAGACGCGGACCTGCCTGCCCTCGGGGTGAGCTTTCTTAATGTAGCAAACGGAGGGTCCTGCGTCCCCTCCTCCGCAGCAGCGGCAAGGCCACTGTCGCTGCGGAGGGTGGAAGCTTTAGCAAAGGAGGATTAACACGGTTTTTTATTAAGTCGAAAAACTTAGTGCCTTGGTGACTTTCGTGGTGAAAGAACAGTGTAAATCCTATGAAGCAGAGCCGTGTCAATGGTTATCAAAATAATTTTCACTTTTAAAGAGCAAGCATTTTTGCTCGCAGGCCCCCTCGCAAGAAAATGGGGGGCCGAGGAGACAAAAATGCGGCGGGATTTATCTCAGGCCGGCTGCCTACACTCCTATTCGTGCTCGTCAATCACTGACGGCACATCGAACTTCATACAGCCGAAAGCTCCTATTCTCCGTGACGTGGTACCAAAAGGCCCACCTTACACGCGACCAGGATACTTTCGCTCATCCCGCCGGCTGAAAAATCCCTAAGCCGTCTTTCTCAACTTTTCAATTCCGCCCAACGTATGGCGGACAATTCTTCCGTAATCCAAACTGCCTTTCTTGCTTATATGCCCGAGATGGCGAGTATCGCCGCTCTCGTCGAGCTTCGGCGTAACACCAAAATATCCGCAATACTCCTTTCCCCCCGCAAACCTCTCCACGTCATCCGTAAATGCCAATACCGCCTCAGCGGTCCGAGGTCCAACACCGGGTATGCTCATCAAAAGTTTCCAGCCCGCCTGTTTATCAAGATAGCCGTCAAGGTAACTTGTAACCGAGTCGATATGCTCTTCTGCCATATTCAGCTCGCCAAGCAAATTGCTCAACTGCATCCGCCACATATTATTAACGTCAAAACCACCCCCGCATAGCTCCCTGAGCCACAGCCGGTTCGCAATCTTCCACCATCCCCCCTTATGCAATGACCTTCTTATCCCCTGCGACTTCAGCAACGCACGTATCCTGTTTTTGGCCGTAACCGACGTGGCTAAAAGCTTTTTACGGTGACATATAATCATACGCCACTGCCTCACCTCTTTACTTGGCATATGAACCGCAGGTATCTCGCCGATACTTAACAATACCGCCATCTTCCTGGCGTCAATCCGGTCGTTCTTCTTCGCCGTCCTGTATATCCAGGTCATCTTGTCGGGATTAGCCACTTTGATACTGTCAACGCAGCCAATCAGTGAATCATACAAAAATCCCGCCTGACCGCTTATCTCAAAGGTCAAATGCACACGAGATAAATCCTTCTTCTCGTTCACTAAAAACTTTCTCATCGACCCCGCATCCGGGCCGATTGTCGCATATCTGTCCGCCTTCGGCGAGACCTCGCCCAATGGCGGGTCTGCCTTGTTTTTTTGCACAATACACACGCTTGTCTTGTTGCTGTCAATGTCAAATCCGATATACTTGTCCATAGGGCCTCCTGCATAAAGGTTACTGTGGCCCGCC
>Ga0315284_10016919_pt1 | contig 10331 bp, 6 predicted proteins | sample YL17G09_16_MG_FD_203696 | JGI IMG/M metagenome (GOLD analysis project Ga0315284, IMG submission 203696) | Sediment microbial communities from Yellowstone Lake, YNP, Wyoming, USA - YL17G09_16 | ecosystem: Environmental > Aquatic > Freshwater > Lake > Sediment | place: USA: Wyoming | collected...
GGGTGGGGGAGGCGGCTTGCCGGACGACGCCGGCCTCGAAAAGGGCGGTCTCCCATTTCCCACCGCGGTATATACCGCTCGCCAGCGCGAGGACTTTCTCGATTTCGCCGCTGAGACCGAGCGCGCGTACGCTCAGGGAATGTACGAGTTCATCAAGAAGACCCTCGGCTCGAAGTCGCTGGTGATAGATAGTCAGGTCTGCATGGGAGGGATCGCCGGCATGTATCGAGAGTCGTTCCTGGATTACGCGGACGACCACCGTTACTGGCAGCACCCCTATTTCCCGCATAAGCCCTGGGATTCCGCCGACTGGAGCATCCTGAACACGCCGATGGTGAAGATGCCGGGGGAAGACTCGCTCACCTGGATGGCGCTTCATCGAGTTGCCGACAAGCCGTTTGTAGTCAGTGAGTACAACCATCCCGCGCCGAATGACTACTCGGCGGAGTGCGTCCCGATGCTCGCGTCATTCGCGGCCCAGCAGGACTGGGACGGCATCTTCCTGTTCGATTATCATATGAACGGCGACTGGATGAGGGATCACATCGCGAGCTACTTCCCGATCGACAGCCACCCCGCGAAGATCACGTTTCTCCCGGCGGCGGCAGCCATCTTCCGGAGAGCTGATGTCCCTCCTCTCAAGGCTTCTGTGGAGATGGCGTTCCCCGCTTCCATGATTCCGAGTGAACTGCTTCGAAACGGCACGAATGTGATGGCCGCCTGGGAATCGCTAGGCGTCGGCAAGGCCGAGGCGATCTCCGCGCGGACCTCAGTTCGCTTCTCGGGCAAGGACAAGGCAGTGCGCCGCAAGGAATCGAAGTCACAGCCTGCAGTAAGCTGGAAACCCACGGCATACGTCATCAATTCCGCTGCCAGCAGAGGCGTCGTCGGGTTCGTGGGCGGCGCTCCGACCGACCTCGGAGGCTTGACCATTGAGGTTCACGAGAAGCCGGACAAGTTCGCCGCGTTGACCGTGACATCTCTGGACGGCAAGCCCGTCGAGAGTTCATCTCACGTGCTCGTCTGCGCGGTGGGCCGCGTCGAGAATCAGGACATGGTTTGGAATGAGGATCGCACGAGCGTCGGCCGCAACTGGGGTCACGGGCCGGTCCTCGCCGAGGGCATCTCCGCGAGACTCAGCCTGGATACTGCAGCGAAGAGCGCTGAGGTATTTGCGCTGGATGGCGGCGGAGCGAGGTCGAGGTCTGTCCCATGTCGCGTCGAGCACGGCACGCTCATTCTCGATATCGGCCCGGCATCCCAAACCCTCTGGTACGAAGTCTCGATTCGCAGGTGACCTCGACGGCACGCAGACAGAAGGGGAAGTCGCTTTCCGACTTCCCCTCTCAGGTTAGCTGACAGTTGTCCACTAGGACGAAACGGTGCGGGTCGTCATTGCGCCGCACCGTCTCACCTCACGGCTATGGAGTTGGGCACGCCTGTGGCGGACCTGACGGAGATGGGCATGTCTCTGCCTCCGGAGGACACGGCGGATTCACGTTCTCGGGCATCGGCGCCGGTTCTGAAGGCGCCATCGCGCCCGGACACGGCACGACGATGATCGAGGAGATCACGACGTTGTCCAGGATCTGCGGCGAGCCGCCCAGCGGCGTGCACGCCGTTGATGTAGCCCTGAAGTTCAGCATGTCATCGCTCGTCGAAACCAGCACGGCTTTGACATTCGCTATTGCGCTCGCGCTCCCCATGACCTGCGCAGCCCCAACGATCTGATTCATGTCGGTCGAATAGAGCGGCACCACCTTCGCCGTGCCGTTCAGCAGTCGGATGTCGCAGCTCTTCATGTTGGCGTTGATCATGCTGTTCCACTTGCTTGCGAACTCAGTGACCTTGCTGGCTGCGTCATCGCCCGTGAGCATGCCCGACATTGACACCATGCTGGACGGTATGCTGACCAGGCCGACGCCCTGCACTCGCACCGGCTGACTCGACATGGACGCGCTCGTGATAGGGACGAAGCTGTAGATGTTTTGGTCGCACGATAACGATGCGTACACCGCCACTGCATTTACCAGATTAAGCTGGCCCTGGCTGCCCGCGACCACCACGGATCCCATCTCGTCGCCCGTCGCCGCATTGATGAGCAGCGCCGTCTTTGTCGGCGACGTCATCCAGGTTATCGTCCCCGGCGGGCACGGCGCCTCTTTCGGAGGACAAACCCCCGTCTGCATCTTGGCGCCCGCGACCTTCTGCCGGGCGGGGATCAGTCGTGAGGCGATCATCTTGGGCTTCCCGCCGAGCGCCACCACAGTCTGACGCGCCCACTTGCTCGCGAGCATCCCCGTGCTGGTGCGAAACACGCACGCAGAGTTGTAGTCGGCGGTGGCTATCATTCGCCCGTCTATGGCCACACACCACAGTCCGCAGACCTGCATTATGCGCATGTTCGCCCAGGAGTAGCCCGCCCCGAATGCGCTCTTCAGCCGGCCGGCGATCGTCGTTGCTCGCTGCATCGGCGTGAAGCCTCCCGCCTGCGCGGGAATGTGCATCACGCGCTTGCCGTTCACGAGCACGTATGCGCTTGGATTCGCTTGTGATGCCAGCGTCGGTCCCAAGCGCGCGTTCACCTTGATGTTCCGCTGCCCCGTTGCTGCCATGGACGCGCTAGCCACGGCGAGCAGCAGACAAACTACTAGCGCGATATGAACGATTCTCATGTTTCAGCCAGATTCCTCCCTTCAAAATATGCGTACACTCACGCGGCACTAACTAGATTTCCCCGATTATGGCATCACACAAACAGAAACCTTTCAGCGCATATCAGAGGTGACCTATTCCGTCCACTCTCCGGAGACCGCGGAGCAGGTATTATTACCTGTTTTTCGCACCGGGCCTTGACAAATACAGTTCGGAGTGGTATCTGTTAAGTAAGCGCTGGCACAAGCGCCGCAACAGATCATAACATTCATCCGCGTTCGTTACTCAGCAGTACCGGTATGGAAGGAAGAGCGTTTCTCCCCTTTCAGTGTGAAGGAGGTGAAACGACTTGAAGCGTCTATCCTTTCGTCTCGGGGCTGTTGCGATTCTCGCATGCTTTGTCCTCCCTGCGTTCGCCGGCCCGACCGTCATCTGCAATGGCAACAAGTGCGGCGGCAACGGACCCCGAGACTACTACTATGACGTCAGCATGGGGGGCGGCGAGCAATTCACCAGCTTCGGCGTTGGAGTCCACGACCCCGTTCTCGCCCACCACGGCAACCAGCTCATTCCAGCCGGATGGAGCGTTGCCGTCAACGTCACCGCGGGATGGGAGCAGAAGGATGCCCCGTTCCACGCCCATGGCATTGTCAGCCCTTGGACCGGTCAGTGCCCCTACACCATCTGGTGGGACACTTCGTCAAATCCTCTGCAGAGCTTCGGCTTTGGCTTCAACTACGACGCCGCGCCGCACGACACCGGATGGGTTTGCAGCGGCGTTAAGGAGAATTGGGCGATGCCCGTAGGGACGGGCCAGGGGCCTGTGCACAGTCCGGTTCCCGAGCCCGGACCGCTTGTGGTTCTTGGGTGGGGACTGATAGCCTCGGCTGGCACGATCATGAAGATGCGCCGGTAAGAGCGCTCTGACAAACGGAATAACATGTAAGGAAGGGGAAGTCGAAGTCCGGCTTCCCTTTTTCATTTGCCGGCCTTCGCTGTCTGTGGCATCCACTCACGGAGTCTCCGCGCTCGATCCGCCGCCGCGCGCAGCTCCCGGTACAATCACCTGTTTTTCGCTCGGGGTCTTGAGAGAAGCCCTGCCGCCGAGGTGGTGAGACCCAACGGGGGCTTGTTCCTGCTTCCCGGGAGACGCTCGCCTGAGCGTCCCGCACCGTAATCTTGAACCTTGAACCTTGAATCTTGAATCTTGAACTACTCGCCGACCTTCAGCTTCCCTTCGCTGTCCGCGAGGCCGCCGGGCCGATTGCGCATCAGCCACACGACCTCGTGATCCATGTTCACCTGCTCGACCTTCTCCGCGAGGTTCTTCGGCTTCGGGCCGCCGAGCCGGTGCTTCCCGACCTCCGCCGAGAGGCGCAGCACATTCAGGCTCTGCTCGATCTCCTCGCGCGCGATCTCCGCGTCCGGGCAGGTCATCCCGTCGCCATGCACCGCTTCCTCGATCTCGCCGAGACGCCGCTCCATCTCCTCGAACTCGCGCATCTCGAGGCCCTCGATCCACTTCGGGTCGCTCGCATCGCGGAAGAGCATCTGCCACGGGACGGACGCGTTGAACGTCTTCTTTGCGAACGTCTGGTAGATGTTCCCCAGGTCGTAGAACGCGCGACCGACTTTGCCCGTCGGGTCGCCGAACGCGTTCCAGGAGAGCGACTCCGGGAGGCCCTTCCGCACGTCGGGCTTCGCATTCCAGGCCGCCATCGCGCCGACCATGAACCCGAGGTACGATACGGAGAGCGGCTGCCAGTGCCCGTTGTCGCCCCAATCCGTGTTCAGTAGGCCGACCGCCCCGCACTTATGTCCGTTCCGCGCGGCGTTCACGATGTTCGCGAGGCAGTTGTCCGTCCGACCGACGAGCGTATTCCAGCTCGAAGTCCCAGGGCAGACGTAGAACTCGATGCCGGACTCGCCGAACTGCGTGCCGTGGTCGGCGAATGGATGATCCGCCTCGTAGCCCCACTCGAGCGCGATGGTGTCCTTCGGCAGCTCGGGGATCAGCTCCGGGTGCTTGATGATGATGTCGCCCCAGAACTGCATCGTGCGCCCGCGCTCCTTCACGAGATCGTATATCTGGAGCACAAAGTCCAGGTAGACGCGCCCGGTTCCCCGTTCCTTGCAGACCTTCTTGCTTCGACCGCGGCCGAGATCAACGGTCTCATCGCACCCGACGTTGAACATGTGGCTCGTAAAGTGCGGAAGCAGCTCGTCATATAGCCCGCGCACGAACGGGATCACGCGCCGGTCTCCGGGGCACAGGCTGAACGGATGATCGAAATGCCCCCATACGGTGTCGCACCCGTTCGGGGCTTCGGCCATGGAGTTATACTCCGGTAGTTTGAGCCAGCGCTCCATGTGGCCGAAGGAATTCTGATTCGGCACCAGCTCGATGAAATGCGCCCGGCAGTACGCGTCCAGCTCCATGATCTGCTCGCCGGTCATGGGACTCGCCTTTTCCCAAACCGTGGGATGCGCCAGGTACGCGAATGCATGCTCCGTGTAGAGCTGGAGCTGGTTGATCTTCCACTCGGAGAGCAGATTCACGAGGTGGAAGAGCGTGTCCATGGTAGGCACTTTGTCCCGGCTGATATCGAGCATGACGCCGCGCACGGGGAAATCGGGGGAATCAACCATTGAAAGGCAGGGGATGACAGGCGAGTGGACGATTTCTCCCGCACTCCCATTCTCCCATACTCCCATACTCCCACTCTCCGCCGCCGTCTGCCTCACGATCTGCGCGAGGGTACACGCTCCGTAGAATGCGCCGGCGGGCGTTGATGCGGTGATCTTCATCCCATCCGGCCGGATGTCGAGCTTGTAGCCCTCCCTCGGAATGTCCAAAGTCTCGTCCATCGTGATGGTCAGCCCGACGAGCGATTTCGGGGCCTTCGGGCCGGCTGTGACCACCCAGGGAAGCCCCGGCTTCTTCGCAGCGGGCACGAGTGCTCGGGGCTCGCAGGCTTCGAGCTTGATGTACCGCCTGCCTGAGGTATCGAACGCGCCCTCTCGCATCGAGAGCTTCTTCGGCACAGGCGCGAGATGAAGATCGCTGGGCGTCATGGTGATGCCTCCCTGGGACGTAATGCGTAATGCGTAACGCGTAACCGGAGACGGGCTTTGCACTCCGCACTCCGCATTCCGCACTCCGCACTTGATTGACTGCCCAATGGTACTCCGGCGGGCGTGCACTCGTCAACTCTCGCTAACGGTCGCGGGATGAGATCGGGATCAACCGGTGATCAGTGCAAGACACACGGAATCTGCGCGTCTTGTCGGCAGCCAACGGGCAAACTCCGTTCGTCGTACGGAGTTTGTCCGTTGGCTGGTGCGCCGCTCCAGGAGGAAGACGGGCATCAGGCGGTAAACATAGGACTAACGGATTTGGGCACAGCGTCGTGCGGCATACAATCCGGCCCATGCGAGCCTGCAAGACACTCGCAGGGCGAAAGGAGGAATCAAAATGAAGGTCAGGGCGCGAGGCGCACTGATCGGGCTGCTTCTTCTTGCGACGGCGCTTAGCCTGGCAGCCCCGGTCGGCGCCCAAACGCGGTACACGATGCAGACGACGCTGTTCACGAACGGCGTCTCCGGCCCGGGCGAGGCCAACTCCATCACCACCAGCGGCGCAGTGTACATGACCACCTTCGGCCTGACGAGCAGGGCGAAGACCGAAGCTCGGGAGTTCGACCTGAACTTATCCGGGCTCTCCACCGACGACGGTCGGATCAACCCGGAGGCTCTCTCGCTGACCAACCTGCAGCTCAGGTTGACCGATGCCAGAGGAGTGGTAAGCCTGGGGGATACGTTCGAGCCTTTCTCGCACTACACCCTTAACTCCGCGCTGAAGGGGCTCTCGTGGCGAACCGGCTCGCCAGGGCGGCCGGAAATCACCTTCGTGTACGGCTATTCGTATCCGAACTGGAACAGCTTCGCGAACGATTCGACGAACAAGGCCGTCACGAGAATAGGCTACGGCGCTCGGGTGAAGAAGGACCTCTCGCGGATGTGGACCATCGGCTTCAACGCGATGAGATCCACAGACGACGACCGCGTCAATCTGACCGATCCGCTCTACGACATTGACCTCTACGGAATGGACTGGGAGTATCGGCCGTTCTCGGACCTCTCTCTGCGAGGCGAACTCTGCTACGGAAACACTCAGACGGACCCGGGATCGGGCGAGGCGACCACATCCGCGACCGGCGCCGCGCACCGTTTCGTGTTCGACGGCAACACCGGGCAGACGAGAATCCTCATGGAATACGAGCGCGTCGCCCCCGGATTCGCCACCGTCCTCGGATCGGCGATCTCCGACCGCGAGAGAGTCAAGCTTAAGTGGCGGCAGAAGAACAGCCGAACCGTGACCATGAACTACGGCGTCGTCTGGTACCAGGATAATCTCGCCGGGCAGAAGGACTTTACGACGAGTCACTTGCGCCCTGAGATAGGGATCACCGTGCGAAACCCCCTGGGCAGGTCCGGCGCTACCGCGGACATCACGTACAGACTGGACAGGCGCTACGGCGGCGGGAAGAACGCGACTAACGGGTTCTGGATGACCGGCTATCGCGCTCCACTCGGCGACGTGGACTGCGATGCCAATGCCGGCTACACCAGCTACGAGACGCGCGACCCGCTTCTCGTGCCTACCGAGGTCAAGGAGTATGTCTACAACGCGACCTTCAGCACCTCCAGGTCCCGCGGGAATTCCGTCCTGCGGCCTTACGTTAGGATGGGCGGCTGGGTTTCCGACGACGAGCGGTCGAACCTCAGGAAACGGGTGCGCGAGTTCTCGGTCGGATGCGGGCTGAATGTGCCGACCGGTCGCTTGTCCGCTGACGTGAAGCTCGGATGGAACAAACTCAAACCGGGGGCCATCAGAGGCAACACGGGCGGGCCCGCCGGCAGGACCGACGACAGCGCGAAGATGTTCGGCGTCGTGACCGTCTACTACACCCCACCGTTCCTCGCGAAATCGAACCAGCAGATATTCCTGAAGGCTTACCTGAACGACTACAACTACGTCGTGGATCAGGAGGACTTCAGGGAGAACAGCGTGGCCTTCGGGCTGACCAGGCAGTACTAGCATCCAACGGATCAACTCCGTTCGGCGAACGGGGTGATCCGTTGGATGCCGACAAGACGCGCGAATTCAGTGTGTTTCGCATAGGCCATCGGTTGATTTCGATCTCATCCGGTGGCTGCCAGGAGGATAAGACATGAAAACAGGAATCAGAATCAGCGCGCTGGTGTTCTTGACACTCGTTCTAGCCGCGGGTGCTCAAGCGGGATGGTTTATCTTCGGGAAGTCCGAGGGCCGGTTGAAGCCCGACTGCCTGTACGTGAATGACATCGCGTTCGATGAGAAGGACGCGCAGATCACACTCTACGCGATCGCCATGAAGGACCAGACGGCGAAGATTCGAGGCCGCGCGGTCACTAAGGGCGCCGATGTCAAGGCGGTGCAGGTCAGCCTCGACGGCGGACTGAAATGGGAGGACGCCAAGCTTCTCGACGACGGAGCTTTCGAGTACAGCTTCACACCGAAGGCGAACGTCGTCTATCAGTTCCGCGTGCGGACCGCGGACGGAGCCGGGAAGCAGACCGGTCTCGACATATACAGCAAGGCGATCGTGCTATCGGACAAGGACGCCATGGACGTCGTCCGCGAAGTGGTTGATAAGCTGATCGAGGCGTATGAGAGTGAGAAGGCCAAGGATTTCATGGCATGCGTGAGCGAGAGCTATGCCGGCGACGATACCACGCTGGATCGGGCGCTGAGAGTGGATTTCTCGATGTTCGACCAGATGGACCTGAAATACGCGATCACCAGCATCGCCTCAGGCCCGAAAGCTCGCCTGCACGCGACCATCTTCTACGAGAGGCTGGTCATAGCGACGAGCACGGGAGTTACGTACAGGGACAACGGCACGACCGAGCTGGCCTTCGAAATGGGAAACAACGGGCCGCTCCTGTACAGTATGAGGAAGCCCGTGCTCTTCGGCGTGAGCGATCAGGACGAAGTCGCGACCGGAAGAGTGGCGCTGGGAATGAACAGCAAGGTGCTGCAGGTTACGGATAACGGTACGATTAAGGTCGACTCGCTGAGCGACCCGTAGACCGACCTGCTGGCCCGCATTATTAGTGAGGAGCGTGTATGCCCGACAATGTGTCATTCTGAACGCAGTGAAGAATCTCACCTGCGGATGCGAGATTCTTCGTCCGCCTGAGGCGGACTCAGAATGACACGAATAATGCGGGCTGGAAATCACATCAAAGGAGGACACACAGTGGGCAAGTATGCACGGATTCTGGGCGTGGCGCTCGTCGCGTTCGTGATTTTCTCATCGCTGGGCGGATGCTCGAAGGCCAAGCGAACGAGCGGCGAAGTGACCGGCCCCGCGCCGCAGGTCGCCGCGAAACCATCCGGACCGGCAGGCATCGCGGCAGAGCTCAAGGCGAAGCGCGAGTCCATCAAGAGCTACATCATGAGCATGGACATGGGCGGCGGGAAGATGACCCAGACCATCAAGTTCGAGAACGGACAGCCGATCCGAATGAAGATTGACCTGGGTGGCGGCGGTTGGATGCTCGTCCAGAAGGACAAGCAGGTCCAGTACATGTACGATCCCAAGTCTAAGACCGCCATGAAGATCCCAATCAACGAGACCAAGGGCGGCGCGCCCGGAAAGGTCCCCGGCATGAAGTCGCCCGACCTGGACGAGTTCAAGAACCTGAAGACAAAGGTCAAGTCAGAGACCGTTGACGGCGCTGACTGCTGGCTCTTCGAGCTGTCTGAGCCGAATCAGGGCAGCGTGAAATCCTGGGTGGACAAGCAGAATGGGCTGGTCAGGCAGATGGAGATCGGCGGAAAGATCACGAAGATCAACTACGACCAGATCAACTCCGTGCCCGACAGCGAGTTCGAGCTTCCCGCCGGCACGAAGGTTCAGGACATGTCGTCCATGGGCGGCGGAATGCCCTCCGGACGGTGACACCCGTCGGGGGCAAATTCGAAATCCGAAATTCGAAGCACGAAACAAATTCAAAACGGCAAATGGGAAATGCTGAAAACGTCCGGACTAGTCCCGTTTGGGATTTGCCCTTTTCAGTCATTGGGTTTTGTTTCGAATTTCGGATTTCGTGCTTCGAGTTTTCCCTGCACCGATGGCTGCCGGCCGGTGCTCTTCCTGCTGGAAAAGATCAGGGATCAGCGATCAGTGGGGAGTACAGGCGGCAAAAGAAAGATGCGAGATTTAATGGAGGATTCTTCGTGCAACTGGTGTATAAGAAGGAAGAGGGAGTGGCAAGACCTCCCTCTTTCTCCTTCCATTCCATTTGGGCGCCGAGGAAGTCGGGAAGTACGGCGCCCTCTTTTTTTCGCCCGCCGAAGTGCACAGCGGACAGTCCCCGAGTTCGATGCTGATCTGCTACTATCTTACTCGCTTTGCCGGCGGATGTAACCTGGTAAAAATACCTGATTTTTCTCGCGGGGAGACAAACCCGCGCTCCCCCGAATAAAGAAAGGCCTCAGGTCAACACCGACCAAAGGCCCCTCCCCCTCAATCCGAAATCCCAAATCCCAAATCCCAAATCCGAAATGGGGCTCTATTTCCTCCTGCGCCACAGCACGCCGAGACTGCCCAATCCGCCGAGGAGCG
>Ga0315284_10016920_pt1 | contig 10330 bp, 9 predicted proteins | sample YL17G09_16_MG_FD_203696 | JGI IMG/M metagenome (GOLD analysis project Ga0315284, IMG submission 203696) | Sediment microbial communities from Yellowstone Lake, YNP, Wyoming, USA - YL17G09_16 | ecosystem: Environmental > Aquatic > Freshwater > Lake > Sediment | place: USA: Wyoming | collected...
GCCACCCCCCGTTCCAGGTCCTCAACTACCGGACGCCCCGCGGGATCCGGGTGACGGGCGCCCAGCCGTGGGGCCCGATCAACGATGCCGGCCTCGGCTACATGGCCGAGTACGTGATGGCGACGTCACACTCCGGCGCCCACATGGACGCGCTCGCCCATATGACCGTCGACGACGATATGCACTGGTACGGGGGCGGCAACGCCGACGAGCACCTGACCGATTTCGGCCCGGTGCATGGCGACGCCTCCCGGATGCCCCCGTTCTTCACCCGCGGCGTGCTGATCGACGCACCTGCCTTCCGCGGCCTGGACTGCCTGCCCAAGGGCTCGCCGATCGACGCCGCCGAGATGGACGCGATCTGCGCCGCCCAGGGCGTCACGGTCCAGCCCTGGGACGTGGTCGTCATCCGGACCGGCTACATGGGCCTCTGGCCCGACGCCGAGAAGATGGCGGCCCACAAGACGCCGGGACCCGACATCTCCACGGCGCGCTGGCTCCTGGAGCGTGGCGTCGTCGCGACCGGCACCGACACCGAGACCTACGAGGTCCAGCCGGCCCCCGACCCCGGGCCCACCGGGAACCCCCAGCCGGTCCACACCGCTCTTCTCATCGAGAAGGGCGTCTACATCATGGAAAGCCTGGACCTGGAGGAGCTGGCGCGCCAGCGCGTCTACGAATTCCTCTTCGTCGCCCTTCCCGTGAAGATCCGCGGCGCCACCGGGTCGATGGTCGACCCCGTCGCCGTCATCTGAATCTACCCCCGAAGGAGGCCGCACTGTGTCCGCCACCATGCAGGCACTCGTTGTCCTCGAGCCGAACCGCCTGGAGATCCGCGAGGTCCCCGTCCCGGTGCCGGGGCCGAACGAGGTCCTGGCCCGCGTGCGGGCGGTCTCGATCTGCGGCACGGACGTCCACCTGATCCGGGGCGACTACCCGGGCTTCTGGCCGCCGGCCTTCCCCTTCATCCCGGGCCACGAATGGGCCGGCGAGATCGTTGAGCTCGGACCGGGAGTCGAGCTGTACGGCTGGAAGGTCGGCGACCGGGTGGCGGGCACCTCGCACGACGCCTGCGGCGTCTGCCAGAAGTGCGTCGAGGGCCGCTACAACCTCTGCGAGAACTACGGCAAGCCCGGTCTCCACAAGCAGTACGGACACAACATCCAGGGCGCGGACGCGACGTACGTCGTCCAGGGTGTGAAGACGATCTTCCCGCTCCCCGACGGCCTCTCCTTCGACGAAGGCGCCGTCATCGACCCGGCCTCGATCGCCCTCCACGTCGCGAACCGGGGCCAGGTCGCTCCCGGCGACACGGTCGCGATCACCGGCGCCGGCGCGATCGGGCTCCTCGGCGGCGACGCGGCGCGGATCCGGGGCGCGTCGCGCGTCATCCTCATCGAGCGCAATCCGGTCCGGCTGGCGAAGGCGGCCGCCATGGGCTTCGAGACGGTCGACTCGAGCGCCGGCGACCCGGTCGCCACCGTCCGGGCGATGACCGGCGGTTTCGGCGCCGACGTCGTCCTGGAGTGCGCCGGGGTTCCGGTCACGGTGCAATGGGCCCTCGGCATGCTCCGCCGTGGCGGTCGGTGTGCCGCGGTGGGGATCCCCACCCAGGGCGTGGAGATCGCGATGCAGAGGCTCGTCCTCGACGAGCTCGAGCTGGTGGGCTGCCGCGCCACGGCCGGCGAGATGCGGCGCGTCATGCCGCTGGTCGAGCAGGGCCGGATGCGCGTTCGCGAGGTCATGACCCACCGCTTCACGCTCGCCGAGTACGAGCAGGCGATCGCCACCTTCAACGACCCCGCCAGCGGGGCGATCAAGATCATCATCGCGCCCTGAAGGCCGCCCGCGCCCCGCGGCGCGGCCGGCCTGGCGTCCAAGGGAGCAGCCCCGTGAGCTACGTCTACGACTGCGACCACCGCCACGACCTGACCTTCGCGGAGATGAAGCGGCTCATGGGCGGCAAGGCCGCCAACCTCGCCGTCATGGCCCTCGACCTCGACCTGCCCGTGCCCCCCGCGTTCACGATCACGACGGCGACCTGCAACGAGTACCTCGCGCACGGCTGGCCGGCCGGCCTCGACGAGGAGCTGCGGGAGCACATGGCGCGCGTCGAGCGCATCGTGGGCCAGGGATTCGGTGAACCGGCGAACCCGCTCCTCGTCAGCGTCCGGTCCGGCGCTCCGATCTCGATGCCCGGCATGATGGACACCATCCTCAACCTCGGGCTCACCTCGGCAACGACGAAGGGGCTCGCCGCCTCGTCGGGGAGCGAGAAATTCGCCAGCAACTGCCGTCGGCGGTTCGTGGCGATGTTCCGGGACGTCGTCGGCGTGGATGAGGTTCCCGAGGACGCCTGGGCGCAGCTCCGGGCGGCGGTCGAGGCCGTCTTCCGCTCGTGGAACAGCGGTCGGGCGCGCACCTATCGGGAGCACGAGGGCATTCCCGACGACCTGGGGACGGCGGTCACCGTCCAGGCGATGGTCTTCGGCAACCGCAGCGTCGACTCCGGCACCGGGGTCCTGTTCACCCGCAACCCCGCGACGGGCGAGCCCGTCCTCTACGGGGACGTGATGTTCAATGCCCAGGGTGAGGACGTCGTAGCCGGTACCCACCAGACGGAGCCGATCGCCGTCCTCGGCGAGCGGATGCCCGAGGTCGGCCGTGAGCTCCGTGCGTACGCGACGCGGCTGGAGCGCCACTACCGGGACCTCTGCGACATCGAGTTCACGATCGAGCACGGGAAGCTCTGGATGCTCCAGTGCCGGATCGGGAAACGGAGCCCGCAGGCCGCGCTCCGGATCGCGGTCGACATGGCCGAGGACCCGGACTTCCCGCTCTCCCGGGCGGACGCGGTTCAGCGCGTCGCGCGGCTCCTCGTCGACCCTCCGAAGACGTCGACCGAGCGCGGCGACGTCGGCCCGGCCCTGGCCCGGGGACTCCCGGCCTCGCCCGGCCTGGCCTGCGGCGAGATCGTCACCTCGCCCGAGGCCGCCGTCGAGGCGGCCGAGACCGGACGGACCGTCATCCTCGTCCGCTCCCAGACGTCGCCCGACGACGTCCACGGCATGGCCCGGGCTGCCGGCATCCTCACCGCCACGGGCGGCCTCGCCAGTCACGCCGCGGTCGTCGCCCGCGGTTGGGGGATCCCGGCCGTCGTCGGGGCGGCAGGCGTGGAGGTCCGGGAGGGCGCGATCGTCATCGGCGGCCGGACCCTGGCCGTGGGGGAGACGATCACGATCAATGGCACCACCGGCGAGGTCTTCGCGGGCGCCGTCGCCGGCAGGGCGACGGTCGTGCCCGAGGCTGCCACGCTCCTCGCCTGGGCGCGCGAGCTCAACATCGCGCTCGGCGACGGCGAGGCACCGGATGCCGGCGAGGCGACGAGCGCCGGCGCGGCCGAGCGTGCGCCCGTCACGGCCGACGACGTCCTGCGGGCGCTCATCGTGAAGGGCTACGCCACCCCGGAGGGCGCGGCGACGGCCCTCCTCGCGACACCGGAGGAGATGAACGAGCTCCTCGACCGTCTCGTCGCCGACGGCCTCGCCGAGATGGCGGCCGGCTCGTTCCGGCTGACGGCCGACGGGAAGAACGTGGGGAGGGAGAAGATCGCGGCCGACACCGAGCGCTGGGGCGCGGACAACGCCGCCGCCGCGCTCAACGCCTTCGTGGCCCTGGACCACCGGATGAAGGAGACCGTGACCGCCTGGCAGATGCGCGAGGTCGACGGGGCCCAGACCTTCAACGACCATGCGGACGCGGCGTACGACGCGAAGGTGCTGGACGACCTTGCGGCCGTCCACGCGGACGCGTCCGCGTGGCTGACGCCGCTCGTGGCGGGCCTGCCGCGACTGGCCGCCTACCGCGAGCGCCTCGGGCGAGCGGCGGCCGCGGCCCGGGGCGGGGACAACCGCTACGTCGCCTCGCCGCGCGTCGACAGCTACCACGGCGTCTGGTTCGAGCTGCACGAGGACCTGATCCTCCTCGCGGGCCGCAACCGGGCCGACGAGGTCGCCGCCGGGCGAGCGTGAGCCACCCGGGTCTGAGCCGCCCGGGCCTGCCGGGCTGGGAGGAGCAGCGCGTGTCGATCGAGGGTTGCCGGATCATCGTCACCGGGGCGTCCAGCGGGCTGGGCGCGTACGCGGTGCGCCACCTCGTGGGGCTGGGCGCCCACGTGCTCGCGGCCGCCCGTCGCCGCGACCGCCTCGAGCGGCTTGCCGCCGACCTGGCCGGCGCTCCGGGCCGGATCGTCGCGCACCGGGCGGACGTCACCCTCGACGCCGAAGCCCGGGCGATGGTCGCGGCGGCCGTCGAAACCTTCGGTGGCGTCGACGTGCTCGTCAACAACGCGGGGAGCGAGGTCCAGGGCCCCCTCGACGTCCTCGCCGACGCGGACTTCGCGGGGATGCTGCGGGCCAACGTCGTGAGCGTCTTCGTCTGCACCCGGGCGGCCCTCCCGGAGCTGCGGAAGAGCCGCGGGGCCGTGATCAACCTCGGCTCCACGGTCGTGGCCCGGCCGCCACGGGGCCGGTTCGGCTACGTCGCAAGCAAGGGCGCCGTGGAGGCGATGAGCCGGGCCCTCGCCCTCGATCTCGGGCGCGACGGCATCCGGGTCAACGTCCTGCGCCCGGGGATCATCCCGTCCGAGCTGCGGGGGATGACCGAGGAGGAGGAGCGGGCGAAGTTCGCGACCGGCATCGCCTTCGGCCGGCAGGCGCTCTCGGCAGTCGGGGACCCGCGCGACATCGCCGAGGCGATCGCCTGGCTCGCCGGCCCGGGCGGCCGCTTCGTCACCGGCGCCGTCATCGATGTCGACGGCGGCTACGTCCTGGGAGCGGCGGACGTGCTCTGACCGGCGCGTCGTCCGGTTGGGGCCCAGGCGACGCCGTCAGGGCGCAATGAGAATCTTGATCGCGCCGCTGCTGCGATCGTTGAAGGTCGCCAGCGCCTCCGCGTAGTCGGCGAGGGCGAAGCGGTGGGTAACCAGCTCGCGGACGCGCATCCGGCCCTGCTCCACGTGGGGCATGACCCGGCGCATCTCGCCCGCCGAGGCGCGGGAGCCGACCAGTTCCAGCTCGTCGAGGACGAGCTTCTGCATCGCGATCTCCACCCCGATCGTCGGGATCCCGACCGCCGCGCAGCGGCCGCCGCGGCGGAGCATCTCGAGGGCCCACTCCACGGCCTCCGGGACGCCGGCGCACTCGAGCGCCACGTCGGCGCCGAGGCCGCCGGTCATCGCCCGGACCGCGCCGACGGGATCGCCGGCCGCCGTGTTCACCGTCTCGAAGCCGAGGGAGGCCGCCTTCGCCAGCCGCGCCCCACGGCCCACGACGATGACCCGGCCCGCGCCCCGGATCCGGGCCGCGTCGCCCGCGAGGAGCCCGATCGCGCCGGCGCCGGTGATGACCACCGTGTCGCCCGGCGTCACGCCGCCGCGGTTCGCCACGTGGAGGGCGATCGAGGCCGGGTCGATAAGCGCTCCGTCCTCGAACGTGAGGGCGTCCGGGAGGCGGAAGATGCACTTCACCCCGTGCGCGACGTAGGTGGCGTCGGCCCCCTGGACGTTGTGCCCGTACTGGCGATGGAGCCCCGGCTTTCCGTAGTTCTCGCAGAGGTTGTAGCGGCCCTCCACGCATTCGCGGCAGACGCCGCAGGCGTCGTGGGAGGTGCCCGCCACTCGGTCGCCCACGTTCCAGCCGTACAGCTCCGCGCCGGGACCCAGGGCGGCGATCTCGCCTGCCCATTCGTGGCCCGGGATGAAGGGGAAGGCCGGCGGCCAGAAGCCCGGGTAGTCGCCCCGGATCAGGTGGGCGTCGGTACCGCAGATCGAGACCGCCCGGACGCGGGCCAGCACCTCGTTCGGACCCGGCGCCGGGACCGGCACTTCGCGGATCTCCAGGCGGTTCGGCTCGAGGACGACGAGCGCCTGCATGGTGGCGGACACAGTGTGGCCTCCCTGGCGGGGTGGGGACGGAGAGTCGCGAGCGCCGCGGCCCCGCGCGGGCGCGCTACGGCTCTGCGCGGGCGCGGGCCGGATACAGCCGGATCAGCTGCCGGGAATGGCGCCGGTCAGCTTGTCGTAGAGCGTGCCGGCGTTCCACGTCTGGATGTAGTCCATCATGTAGCCCTGCCCGATGTCGACGGGGCCGAAGCGGTCCCTGAAGTTGACCCGCGCGACGGTCTCCTCCCGTGTCCAGCCCCTTGCGACGGCGACGGCGACCGCCGTCTTCCACTCCATCAGCACGGAACGCTGGACGTCGAGGTACTGCTTGGTGACCACCGGGCCGTGGCCGGGGACGATCCAGTCCACGTCGAGGGTGCCGATCCGCTCGAGGGCGGCCAGCCACTGCTCGACGTTCGAGGTCATGAGCCAGGTCTGGCATCCCGAGAAGATCGTGTCGCCGGTGAAGACGACCCGCTCCTCGGGCACGTGGACCGCGAGCTGACCCGGGGTGTGGCCCGGCGTGTGGAGGCAATGGAACGTGTGGTCGCCGACGCGGAGGGTCAGGTCGCCGGTGAAGACGATCGTGCCCTTGTTCGGGTCGCGGTAGTACTCGTCCCGGTCCGGCCAGAGCGCCACGCCCTCGGGATCGTCGAGGTCGGTACCCTTGCCGGCCGGGGTGGGCAGGGACTCGTAGGCGTAGGCGAACGGGTCCAGCTCGGGGTAGACGACCATGAACCGCTCGTAGAGGCCCTGGTGATTGACCACGGCCCCGGCGCCCTTGAAGTAGTAGTTGCCGAAGATGTGGTCGACGTGGTGCTCGGTGTTGATCAGGTAACGGATGGGGCCGTGCGACTCGGCCAGCCGCCGCATCTCGACGGCCTTCGTCGGGAGCTGTGGCGTGTCAATGACCACCACGCCGTCGGAGGTCGTGACGAAGCTCGGGTTGCAGCCCCGCAGCTTCGTCTCGGCGAAGACGTTGGGTGTCACGTTCTCCATGGGGGGGACTCCAATCGGATGGCTACTGGGTGGCGGTCAGGCCGCCGTCGATCCCCAGGATCTGGCCGGTGACGAACGACGAGGCGTCCGAGCAGAAGAAGAGGGCGGCGCCGGCGAGATCGCCCGTCCTGCCCACGCGGCCGAGCGGGATCCGGCTGACGATGCCCGCCTTGAAGGCCGGATCGTCGAGGAGCATGGCGACCTGCGGCGTGTCGACGAAGGTCGGGGCGATCGCGTTGACGGTGATCCCGTGCTTGGCCCACTCGGTGGCCCATTGGCGGGTCAGGGAGCTGATCGCGCCCTTCGCCGCGACGTAGGCCGAGTAGCCCGCGTTGATCCCCAGCGAGGCGCGGACCGAGGAGATGTTGAGGACGCGCCCGCCGCGACCCCCGGCGATCATCGCCTTCACCGCGGCCTGCGTGGCGCAGAGCGTGCTGCGGACGTTGATCTCGTAGATCCAGTCCCACGCGTCGCGCGGGTAGGCCTCGGCGTCGAAGAGGACCTTGCCGGCGCCACCGCCGACGGCGTTCATGATGATGTCCAGCCGCCCGAACCGCTCGACGGTCGCGGCCACGGCCCGCTCGCACTCGGCCTCGCTCGTGACGTCCGCGCCGAGGGCCAGGACCTGCGCTCCCGTGGCCCGGATGGGACCTGCGGCTGCCTCGGCGCGCTCGTCGGTCTGGTCCACGATCGCGACGTGGGCCCCGGCTCCGGCGAAGGCCGCCGCCATCGCCGACCCGATTGCGCCGCCGCCGCCCGGCACCAGGGCCACCCGCCCATCGAGGCGGAACAGGTCAAGCTGGCTCATCGCGCTCCCTCCCGGGCCGGGCGTGGCCCGGCGACCGTCGTCTCGTGCATGCTGTTCGGACACATCATCGATTATCGAGGATACGCCTCCACGCTCCCGAGGTCAACGACCGGGGCCGCACGATGCGCGACCGGCGTCGTACCCTGCCCTTCATGGCGACCCCACACCCCGCCGCCGCTTCGTCTCCGCGCCCCTTCCGGATCGCGGAGCTGCTGGCCGTCGGGAGCGAGCTGACGGCGGGGGAGACGCGCGACACGAACGGCGGCGAGCTGGCCCGCTCGCTCTCGCTCCAGGGCGTGAGCGTGCGCCGGATCGTCGCCCTGCCCGACGAGCTCGCGCTCGTCACGGCCGCGTTCGTGGAGGCGCTGGGCGCGGTGGACCTGGTCGTCGCGACCGGCGGCCTCGGCCCGACCCCCGACGACCTGACCCGCGAGGCCGTCGCGGCCGCCGTCGGCGAGGTGCCGGCGATCGATCCCGGCCAGGAGGCGTGGCTGCGGAGCCTCTTCGAGCGACGCGGGATCGCGCTGCCGGGAGCGAACCTCAAGCAGGCCTGGCTCATCCCGTCGGCCACGGCGATCCCGAACCCGAACGGCACGGCGCCGGGCTGGTGGGTCGATCGGCCGGATGGGCGTGTCGCGGTCCTCCTGCCCGGGCCGCCGCGCGAGCTACGCCCGATGTGGCGCGACTGGGTCCTGCCGCGGCTCCGGAAGCGCGGCCTCGGCGACGGGCGTCTCGTTCGGACGCTGCGGACCTACGGGATCGGTGAGTCCCACGTGGCGGAGCTCCTCGGCGAGCCGATGCTCCGGGCCGCGAACCCGGTCGTGGCAACCTACGCCCGCGCCGACTGGCTCGACGTGCGGATCTCCGCGGTCGACGAGATCGCCGCCGACGGGCGGGTGACACGGCCCGCGGCCGAGGCGCTGGCGGCGGCCGAGGCCACCGTCCGCGCGGCGCTCGCCGGCCACGTCCGGGCCGAAGGCGAGACGACCTGGGCCGACATCGTCGCCGAGGCGACCGCGCGGGCCGGCGTCCGCTTCGCGATCGTCGAGGCGGGGACGCACGGCGCGCTCGGCGCCCTGCTGGCCGAGGTGCCGACGCTGGAGCGGCAGGTGGCCCACGGATCGGCGGTGGCCCGCGACGTCGCGGAGTGGCCCGTCGAGGACGAAGCCGTGGCGATCGCCCGCGATGCCGAGGTGGAGATCGGCCTCGCCCTGGTGGCCCACACGGACGGCACCCAGACACTCCTGAGGGCGGCCGTCGCCGCCCCGGATGCGGGTTGGTCGCGGGTGCTGGACCTCCGTCTCTTCCAGCACGGCGCCCACGGCCGGTTCCGGGCCGGCGTGGCGGCGGCCGCCTTCCTGGCGGAGGTCCTCGGCGAGGACCGCTGAACGAGCGAGCCCGGGATCGCGACCGGGAATCGCAACGCCCCCGGCCAGGGTGGGGGAGGCCGAGGGCGCTGCATGATGGCGCATCGGGGAGGGGGGATCGACCGATGCGCCTTACTAGAAGGATCGCGGACCGCGACGACCGCGCCGAAGGGCCGTTCGGCCCCTCGTCGGGGGGCCAAACGGCCGGCTCGTGACCTCCTCCCGGGCGCAGCGGTCAGTCGGCCGCGGCGTAGACCTCGATCTCGCGCCAGGCGACCCAGGAGGACGAGCGCGTCGTCTCCACGCGGAGGAGCCGGATCCCCTTCCGAGGGGTGCCCGGGCGCCACTCCAGCGAGCCGGGCCGAGGCAGCCGGCGGGTGTGATACCCTTCCGCTCGCCGTATCGTGCGGCAAGCTCCGCGTGGTCGACCCCCCTTCTCGAACAGACCGTGCGTTCTGCCTCCCAGTTCGGGAAGGATGTGGAGGTCACACGTGACCGCTGGCACCGTCAAGAAGGTCATCGCCGACCGCGGATTCGGCTTCATCGTCGCCGAGGATGCGAAGGAGTACTTCTTCCATCGCGGCGGGCTCGAGGCCACGCTCGACTTCGACCGCCTGGTCGGCGGCGAGCGCGTCGAGTTCGAGATCGAGCAGAGCCCCAAGGGGCCGCGCGCCGTCCGGGTGCGCGCCGCCTGACCATCGTCCGGCGAGGCCGTTCGCTGCCAACGCGGGCGGCCTCGTCGCTCTCACCCGGCTCGCCGAATGGCAGGGAGTGACGTGGCAGAGGGAATTGGCCCGGATCGCACTGCGCCGACGCGGCCGTCCTTGCGCCACTACAAGCGCCGCGAGCTGGCCACGGCCGACGGGGGCAGGCTTGTCCTCCGCACGGACGGCACGATCGACCTTCAGTCGGTCGATGGGACGGTCGCGCAGTCCTGGGGGCCCGAGGACGCCGAGTGGGGCATCTACGCTTTCCGCTTCGGCATCCGCGTCCAGAGGCGCACGATGGCACCGCGGGGACCGGACACCGGCTCTGCGAAGCCCGGGTTCTGACCTCGCAAGCACCGCCGCCGCGACGCGACGGCACGCCCGGCATCGTAGCCGGACCGGGCCCCGCCCGGCCTCCCGGCCGATCGATCGGGCCGGCGAACGACATGCAGCCCTCCCAGAGGTGGTTCCCGTGAAATCGATGCAGGCGCAGCTCGACGAGCTGGCG
>Ga0315284_10016921_pt1 | contig 10330 bp, 11 predicted proteins | sample YL17G09_16_MG_FD_203696 | JGI IMG/M metagenome (GOLD analysis project Ga0315284, IMG submission 203696) | Sediment microbial communities from Yellowstone Lake, YNP, Wyoming, USA - YL17G09_16 | ecosystem: Environmental > Aquatic > Freshwater > Lake > Sediment | place: USA: Wyoming | collected...
ACATCCAACGTCTCATGTGGAAATCCCCCATGGAATCAGACCGGCATATCGTTCAGGTGGCATCAACATACAGCGGTGTCCGGTCAGGAACAATATGCGACTTTTGCAATGATACCTTATTTCGCATCAACGTTACTCGCAGGTCAACGAAATAGATTTACGAAATCGCGTTGGAGATTTACAGAATTGCGTAAGAGGCCATACGTTTGCTGAACAGAGCACACACCTGTTCCGTCGGCATTCTGGCCATGAGCCAGACAGTGGAATTCCAGTTTGCCCGCCTATTTTTCATTGTCCAGTGCCGCGTCACGCCGTATGTTTGGCTCATGCGAACGCATGCGATGCGCCGCGTGGCGCTGGTCTATGATGCGAAGATTTTATGCGCAAACAGCAAATCTATCGCACGGACGGGTACCGATACCTTTGGAGCGGCTGAATCACCTTAAGATGGGTTCGAGCAGGTGTGGTTCGCCAAAATCCTGGCCGACCGGCTTGGCGCTCCCACTATCTCAAGATCGTAACCCGGTAAATTCCGAAGCCTGCAGACCGTAGATTTCTGGTGAGACTCGAAAATAGTATGGAGCGCAATGGGGAACAGCGCCTCGGGAGAATCACTGTGCGAAATGCGTCATCGAACGGCAGGGATTTATGCGGCACGCCTTTCATATCGGTGATGAAGACCGCCTACTTGGGGAATCTCGATCACCGATCCGCTCTCTGATGGCTGGACAGAACGATGTTCTGGCGCGTCCTTATCCAACGCCAAATGCGTCCTCGTTCCGTGATAGTAGGTCAAAAATTGGCGAACAATGCGCCGCAGGTGACTTTCACTTAAAACAACGACATGGTCGAGACATTCGCGGAGCAGAGTCCTGATTACTCTCTCGACGTAAGGGGATTGCCAGGGACTGCGTGGTGCGATAACAACCTCCTCAATTTCGAGGACCTTCAGCTGATCCTGGAAGCGCAAACCATACACTCCATCCCGGTCTCGGAGCAGGTAGGGGGGAGTGGTGTCCCAGGGGAATGCCTGAGCGATCTGCGTGGCGGCCCACTCGGCAGTCGGATGTTCAGTCACATTGAAATGCAGCACTCGCCTGCGATCATGAGCAAGGACGAGGAAGACGTACAGGATGCGAAAGGTCACGGTCGGTACAACGAAGAAGTCCACCGATACGATCTGCCTGATATGGTTCTCCAGAAATGTCCGCCAAGTTTGCGAAGGCGGCTTCCGATGCTTCACCATGTACTTTGCAACCGTTGCCTGAGACACCTCTATCCCAAGCTTCAGCAGTTCCCCGTGCAGTCTCGGTGCTCATTTCGCGAATCAGTTCGCGGATCTCTTTCGGGATACTAGGCCGGCCGATGCGACAGCGGCTCTTCCAATTCCAATAGAGCCGGAACCCTCTTCGATGCCACCCGATGACCGTTTCGGGTTTGACCAGCACCATGGCCGTGCGCCAGTCGGTCCAGACGCGAAGGAGCATCACCCACAGGAACCTGTCTGAGGCGCGGAGCCGGAGTCGTCGGCATTCCTTCCTTTGGAGAACTCCGAGTTGGTGTCGGAGAGCCAGGATCTCGAGTTGAAGAGAGGCCCGTGTCCGGAAAGTAGATGCGAGCCCTGCAAGCAAGGAAATCACCACGTCGCGCATAGCCGGCAACGATAACCGCACAAACCGGCAGGAGCAACAATTTCAATAATTACGGTGTTTTTGGTAGGGACAGCTTTCTGCAGACGAATTCTGAGCCTGGGATTTCACCTTCTCTTATTGCGGATCCTGTAAGGAGGCCTTCCATTCTGGTAAACGGCTGTAAGTCTTACTGATCAGTCAGACGAGATCCTCGACCTCGGGGGGCCCTGCTGTTTTTCTTCCCGTCTCATGTTTTTAGGCTAATTCTCTCATGTGCATCCCCAGCAAAATCCCAGGGCTTTGTCTGTGATTCAGTTCGTCGATATTTGGCTGGAGTTTGTCCGATCGTCTCTGCGAAGAGTTTTGTCATTAGCTGCACAGACTTGAATCCCGTTTCGGCAGCAATCTGCTTCAATGGCATTTCCGACTCGAGGATCTTTTTTCTCGCGGTTTCGACTTTGTGGCATCTAATTGCGGCATGGATTGTAGTTCCAAGAACTGAGGCAAATCGATTCTCCAGCCCCGATCGCGAAATCCCGGCATCGGCGATCACATCGGGCACTTTGATTCCGTCACATCCATGTCGCCGGATGAATTCCATTGCGCGTCGTATCGTGAGATCATCGATTGCAAGTACATCGGTCGAATGCCGGGTCACGATCCCGGTCGGATCGACAACAATGCATCGCCGCCGTGTCTTGCGGCCATCCATGATTTCGTCGAGCAAGGCTGCAGCAGCGTAGCCTAGCTTTCGCGCACCCTGCTCGACGCTGCTGAGCGGCGGACTGCTTAATTTACATAGCAGTTCGTCATTATCAACACCAATCACTGCGATGTCATCGGGGACCCGAAGGTTATAGGCACGGCACGCCTCGAGCACATGCCGTCCGCGACCGTCATTGGCTGCCATTACACCCAAGGGTTTTGGTAGCTTGCCCAGCCAAGCTGCCAATGATTTCTGCATTGCGGCCCAGCGATGAGTCGATTTGTAGTGAATGCGGAACACATCCTGCCCGTGGAACACTGGGCAGGGAAAACCTCGGCTTGCGATGTACTTTACAAACTCAGCCTCACGTAGGTGTGACCAAGCATTCGTGTTCGTGCGCGGATATCCAACATAGGCAAAGTGTTTGAATCCACGTTTGAGCAGATGATCGGCGGCCAACCTCGCGATGGACCGGTTATTGGTACGGAAGTACGGTATAGAAGCGCACCTCGAATTCCAGCGATAGCCGCCACCAAATCCCACAATAGGTACTCGAGATTCCCCGAGCGCACTCGCAACGGTAGGATCGTCCAGACCCGCAATAATTCCGTCGCAGGACCTGAAATCCGGGAGCCGCTGTCGACCTAGAGCGTTGTCTTCGATGGCAACGGTGAAGTTGGCTCGCTCTTGCAGATATGTGGCTACACCCATGATTACTTTGACATTATACACGGATGCCGCATCGTAGACCATAATTACCCGGCGCATTTTGTTTAGTCGCACGATCAAAGCATAATGCGCCGCCTTTATAGGGGCAATAAAAAAAGTGGGGAATTCAGGGTTTTTAGTGGGTCGATACCTCGGGGGCCAGCCTGTCATTCGCCAAAACCCCGGCGGCATTGAAGCGATTGACTTTCCACCATCCCATACCAGACACTCTGCGGTCATGATTCTTGCGATATTTCGGCTGTTTTCTTTGATCCCAAGTGCTCTCAAGTTGCGCTCTGACCTCGCCCTGGAAAACCTCGCTCTTCGTCAGCAGCTTGCCATTTTGAATCGTCAACTCAGGCGCCCAAAGCTTCGTCGGTCTGATCGGTTCTTCTGGTTGCTCCTGTCCCGTTCCTGGAGAGATTGGAAGGATACCCTTACTATCGTAAAGCCCGATACCGTCCTTCGATGGCATCGAAAGCGTTTCGCCTCCTATTGGACAAGGCTATCCCGGAAGTGCCGGCCAGGTCGGCCAAAAATAGACTGGGAGATCCGGGATCTGATCCGGAGAATGGCGGCCTCGAATCCCCTCTGGGGCGCACCTAGGGTGCATGGAGAACTGCTGAAGCTGGGAATCGAAATTTCCGAGCGGACCGTCTCTCGCTGGATGCCGAAGAGAAGGAAACCTCCATCACAGAGCTGGAGGACCTTCCTCGATAACCACGTCAGCGAACTGATCTCGATCGATTTCCTAACCGTCCCTACGGCCACTTTCCGTGTCCTGTTCGTCCTCATCGTGCTTGCGCATGATCGCCGCAAGATCGTGCATTTCAACGTGACGGCACATCCGACTGCCGAGTGGACCGCGCGCCAACTTGTTCAGGCGTTCTACGACCGAAAACGGCCGCGCTATCTCATCCGAGATCGGGATGGAGTGTATGGTTTGCGCTTCCAGGATCAGCTGAAGGTCCTCGAAATTGAGGAGGTTGTTATCGCACCACGCAGTCCCTGGCAGTCGCCTTACGTGGAGAGAGTAATCGGAACCTTGCGCCGCGAATGTCTGGACCATGTCGTCGTTCTCGGTGAAGGTCACCTGCGGCGAATTGTTCGCCAATTTTTGACTTACTATCACGGAACAAGGACTCATTTGGCGTTGAATAAGGATGCGCCAGAACATCGTTCCGTCCAGCCATCAGAGAGCGGAGCAGTGATCGAGATTCCCCAAGTCGGCGGCCTTCATCACCGGTACGAAAGGCGTGCGGCATAAACCCTGCCGTAGAAGCGCGTTTTCCCCCGTGTAGGCGGTGATTGTCACCCGCCCTTCGTGTCCGTTCAGGTCCGGCTCGTCTTTGTCCGTCGCCTACAGGCGATAACTGAAGGATCCCGGCGAGGGCGGAGCAAAACGCACCGTCCACCTGTTCCCTCCCCGCCAGAAGGTCGGCACTCGCCAGCTGTCTGCGCCTTTCGTGAAGACCACGTCGACGTCTACATCGTTGAAGGGGTCCGCATATGCCTTTCGCAACTCAAAGGTCTGCTCAAACACCCGGGTCGCCGTGGCCTCCGCAGCCCGCGCAGCAACTCCGCTCAGCAACATGAGGATCGATAAAAGCCATTTCATTTTGTCGTCTCCCTATTGACAAGTGGGCTATATGCTGCTCATCAACGAGGATGAGCTTTGGGATTTCAGCAGGAATGGGGCAGGCGCCTCCAAACTGGTTTTGTCGTAAAATCGACGGCGACATTTCGCGTCCTGTTTGTCCTGATCGTGCTCGCAGAGGCTAGAGGCAAGCTTCGCCATCGCTTTGACATCAAAGTTTAGCGACGCCGCGCACTGGGGTTTGCTCGCCGGTTTTCGATGCCGGTTACGGCCGCGACGGCGGCGGACGCCGCACCGAAGTATTCAAGATGCGTGAAGATGCTTATTGATTATATAAACTGTCCTGGCCGTCTCCGCGGACTCGTATGCCGCTTGTATCAACTCGACCGCCTTGCGCGCTTCCCTGCCATCGAGCCAGTATTCCTTGCGCCCTTCGGCCACCGCCCTGGCGAAGTCCTCTATCTGCCTCATGTGGTCCTTGTATGACTTCCCTTTCATCGGGTCGGTCGCGTGCCCGCCTATCCCTTCCGACGGTACACTGATTTCCAGCTTTTCTTTCACATCCTTCAAATCGGCGCTCACTATCAGCCCGTCCTCGAGCACGATCGAACCGTTGGTCCCCGTCAACTCCAGCCTCGCCGGGAAACCCGGGTATACGGACGTCGCCGCCTCAATTACACCGAACGCCCCACTCCGATATTTAATTGTCGCAACCAGCGTATCCTCGCACTCTATCTCCGTATGCACGAATCTTCCCGCCAGCGCCGAAACGCATTCCACTGGCCCCATAAACCACTGCAGCATGTCCACCAGATGTATTCCCTGGTTCATCAGCGCCCCGCCGCCGTCGTATGCCCTGCTGCCCCTCCACCTGTTCCAGCCGTTTAGGTAGTACGATGGGTCCCTGTACCACTTCAGCTGCATGCTCCCTATTATCATCCTTCCTAGATGCCCGGCCTTTATATAATCCTGAACCTTCCTGATCTCCACACGGTACCTATTCTGAAACATGCCCCCAAGCAGCACGCCATTTTCCCTGCATACCTCCGTCATCGCGTCTATCCGCTCCTTGGTTACCTCAAGCGGCTTTTCCGATAGCACGTGCTTTCCGTGCCGCGCGGCGTCCGCGGCGATCTTGCCTCTCATGCCGCTTGGCGTGCATATGTTGACGATATCCACGTCGTTTCGCTTAAGGACGTCCGTATAATCCTCGTAATAGTCGACACCGTATTTCTCACCCATGTGGCGAGCGCTCTCCAGTTGGACATCCGCGACAGCTATCAGTTCTGTGAAGTCGATAGCCCTCACAGATTGGCAGTGGAAGTCCGAGATTAAACCGCACCCTATGATTCCTACTCCCATCTTTTTCATAGTAACACTCCCTGATCACTTTTCATGAAATGGGGTATTTAGTTCACTCAGGTGACCCCAATATGTTTTGGTTTTCCTAGTACTACTGTGTAATATACTGCGTTAGGCTCGGGCGACCGACTGCACCATGAACAGCAGTATTCCTGCAGCAGCGCTCGAGACTGCATACGACAAAACGTGTCGATCGACGTTGACACATGGCGCTCAGGCCGCACTGGAAGCACCCCGTGGCTTGAAACCACGGGGTATGCCAGCGGCGCGGAGGAAGGAAAGAGGCTGAGGGGGGAAAGCCGAGCTCGCTCGGCGGCGAGAAAAGCGTATGCCGCGATGCATAGCGAGCCATGGTGGTGAAACCCCCGCCAACCCCGACCTTCGTAATGATCCAAACCGAATGATCCCTTCAACTCTTGATAATCGCGCTCGATCCGCCAGCGCAGTTTCGCCAGCCGGACCAATTGTTCCGACGCTGTGTCAGGCGGCATCGTAGACAGCCAGAACTTAGTCGGCTCAGCTTCGCCATGAGGCCATTCGGCAAGCAATCCTTCAAAATCTCGCGGCTCATGGCGTTTCTCGTCCCTATGGGCAGGACGAACCCGCAGCAGGAAAAATCGCGAAGTCATCTTGCCGCGAGTCCCTTCTCTCCAGACAATGTCCTGCCACAGATCCGCAGGAGCATGCCTTACGAGTTCGATGACTGGAGCCGGCTGCTGCACGGAGCTACGCCGGATGCGCGACGGCGGGCGGCCTCTTCCGGACCAAGTCTGGGGCGGCATGGGATCCACGCCTGGAGGCCAGACTGTCGTTTCCTTGCTGCTTGCTACAACGTACGGGATCTGCCGTTGGGTCAACGCATCCCGGAACGCGGTTACGACGCCGTACCCTGCATACGCCGACACAGGTGCCGGCGGCAGCCCGTCTGCCCGCAGAACATCGATCATGTTCAAGGCAATTTGCCACTTGGTCTCAAATTTGACCATTTTGGGGACACCTGCTGCAGCACGCCGCTTTCTGTCTCTTGCCCAAAATTCCGGCAAGTACAACCGATATGCCGCTGGCACGCTAACGGCTTCGTTGGCCAGCGAAACGCTCACGGCAACCTGACAGTTGTCTTGCTTTCCGAATACTCCGCAATACTGTCGGGCCACACCGACGGAATGTCGGCCCTTCCTGGGGATGCCGGTGTCGTCGATTATCCAGCCCGCTACAGCACCGTGACGTTCCATGGCGTCCAGTACGTTGTTCCGCGCCAGGCGCAGCACTGCATCGTCCTCCCAATCTGCCTTGGCGACAAAGTGATGCATCGACTGGTGCCGTGCCCCGACACGTCGCGGATCAATCAATGCCGCCATGGGTTCTACGCTCTTCCGCTCGCCAGGCAAAAGCAGGCCGGTCAAATACGCTTTCAGTGGCTCGCGCCTATCGGCGTGGCCCACAGCAGCGGCTATTTCCTCAACATAGCGCTTGAATTGGATTTCAGTGGGATCAGGAGTATTGGCCATGCCCGCATGGTCTCACAATTCCCGGCTGAATTTTAACCTTTTATGACACAGTAGTACTAGGAACCGGCTGCAAACCTGCTCAACCAGCGCCTTGTACGGCACAGGCTCGATGACAACCGCTTGCAGACAAGGCGGTAAAACAGCATGCCCCGCTTCTTTGAGGTCCGTCGGTTGAACCGATGCGTGAATTCATAGAGAATAGTCGAGGTGTATGTGACTGATGCCACCCTGATGCGTGTCCAGGAGCCACCGCCTCAGCCGCGATATGAAGCGATGAACGCTCGGCAAAGGCATCGATATCGAATTGTCTATAATCTCATCGATAATTTATTATAATTGGGTATATCGTCCTCCGCCGACCGCCATATGACTCCTTATTCAGGTATATCTATGTACATGCTCAGCATATATGCGCTCAATGACTTTCCATATCCGTCCACGCGCAATGACCGCGTGTTTCCTCCGTCAAGGGCTTCCTCCATCACAAAATTCAGGCCACCCATTGCATCCCATTCATAACGTGTGACCTCACCAAGACAGATACCCTTAAAATAATCTTTCACAACTTCAGCCGTTACTTGTTCTTTTATTATTTCATAGTACTTGCGCTCATAAGGAATAACAGATACATTGCTTATGTTGCCTTTGTCCCCCGCGCGCGAATGGGCGATCTCTCTTAGCATTACTCTAGCCACCGCTATACCCCCATATATGTGATTTTTGCATTGATTGCATCCCTGGGAATGAGCACACTATAGTATTCGACCACTTCCCTCACAGCCGGCATGCTTTGAGCGCATGAACCACCAGCCATACTGCTCGTGTTCACATGTTTTGATGTTTCCCTGACCATATCCAACAGCTCTTTCGGATTCTGTCCCCTGGCAGCCATTCGAACGCCGACCTCCCAGGGATCTGTGTTCTTAGGAACCCCGGGTGCATCCCCAAACATCGCGTTTATGCCAAGGAGGGAAATGCTTAATACATCCGGTTTGTATCCGAGGTAGTCAAATCTCGCATAAAGCATTTTCCTTGTTTCCTCCGCCCTGCCGCGCGCTCCCGGCCCGCCGTACCATATTTGAGAAGTTGCGAAATAGCCGTTTCTGACACCTAAAGCTACTTTTAATTTCTCGGGCGCCGGTTTCCCTTTGACAACCCCCGTCAATTTGACCACATCCTTAGCCACCTGCTCGAAATTGACGCCTGAAATGTCCGCAATTACTTCAGCATGTATGTAATTGCTCGGATCATGAACTTCATATATAATTTGTTCCTTGCAGCAATCCACACTAACCAGGCCGCCAGTGCCTTCCGTCTTTGAGAAAAATATATCTCCATTATCGTATACATCCGCAAAGGGAAAACCTATGCGATGAATGTTCTCAACAACTTTAAAAGGCGGATCAGCATAGTAGCCGCCGGTAAGCTGGCCCGAACATTCCAATTGATGGCCGACCACTATGCCTCTCGCCAGATTGTCCCAGTCGTTCTCCGCCCACCCGAATTCGTAGCGCAAAGGCGCAAGGAACAACCCTGAATCCCCAACCCTTCCAGTAAGAACTACGTTTGCACCGTTCTTTAACGCTTCCACTATGGGAGAACTAGATATGTATGCATTTGCAGCCACAAGTTTATCCCCGAATTCGTGCACTGGCAAATGGCCTTCCACGGTGTAGATATCCCTGCTGTTCAAAAGATAATCGCGCACATTGTCGCCCGTCACGGCCGCTACCTTGATGCCTTTGTATCCAAGTTTTATTGCAAGGCCACTTACGTATTCCATAGCTGCCACAGGATTGGTGCTGCCCATATTCCCTATGACCTTGACCTTGTGTTCCAATGCAGCGGGTAGAACCTGCCCCATGCGGTCCTCAAGCTGAATATCGTATCCTTTTGCCTCAGGATTCTTAAGCTTCATGATCGTTAATGCCGACAGTTCGTTCTCCGAGAGTGAATCAAAGCACATATAATCGAGGTTGGCCCTTTCAATCATCTCAACCGCCGCGTCAATCCTGTCCTCCGCACACCCTGAACCGTCACCTATTCTGACCTTTTTTTCATATTGCATCTAAATTTTCCCTCCCATCAGCCTGCTTGCACTATTGTTAAGTCCGTTGCGAAACTCAATCAAATCTTCCGCAGTCCTCATTTTCCAAAACTCAAACCTGTTAATGAAGTCCTTCGCAACCTTTAGGGCCCGCGCAATAATAACTATTCACATTTAGACGCACATCGATCATTTGAATCGAGGCCGCTTCTGGTTAGGGCATAAGCGCCACGCTGACCCTATGCCGGATTTATCTGGCATTCTCATAGGCTTGACGCCTAATCCGAACGACGGTCCCATTGATGGAGCACCCGGCTTGACGCAGGTCTCATTTCTGGTGTTCGAGTACTAATACCCAATCTCGCGGCGTGGGGAGCCCGCTGGGCCGGTACGCGTCCAAAAGAATGATTTTTTCCCGTCCGAATTCGTCCCAGGTAGTGTCGCCGGGCTGACCCTTCATCTCGCCCTTATACACCCCTCGCGCGTCGTAGAGCTTTCTCTCCAGGTACTCATCTTTCACCAGCGTCGGACTCTTCCGCGCGCATCTCCGGAATCAATGACCGCAAGCTCTATTCTGCGCCCCGGTGGACTCTCAATAGAAGCACCAGCACTGCTGCGATCAAGACATTTGCCTGCAAAAAGACCAGCCCGCCAGTGAAGGAATGTGTGGCCGTGCCCAGGTAGCCGACCACGAAGGGCCCCACGAAACCGCCGAGATTACCGACCGAATTGATAAAGCCGATAGAAGCGGCAGCGGCCGACTTGGTGAGG
>Ga0315284_10016922_pt1 | contig 10330 bp, 9 predicted proteins | sample YL17G09_16_MG_FD_203696 | JGI IMG/M metagenome (GOLD analysis project Ga0315284, IMG submission 203696) | Sediment microbial communities from Yellowstone Lake, YNP, Wyoming, USA - YL17G09_16 | ecosystem: Environmental > Aquatic > Freshwater > Lake > Sediment | place: USA: Wyoming | collected...
TGCGAATTCGCAAAAGGTGCCAGGTTTTAGTTTTAGGTTTTTGAAATACAGGCCCAGAGCTCATTTCCAGGAGGCAAAAAGGGAAAAGCAAAATCAAAGACGCGACCCCTATACATTCGTTGACAAGGGTATTGCTTTATTTTACAATGTGGTGAAGTTAAACGCCCTCTTCGGGCATAAGTAAGGAACGTTATGGATTTTAAATTTACGGATGAACAGGAATTTTTCAGGGCATCGGTTCGTGATGCCGTTGACCGTATGATACGGCCAAAAATCCAGAAGATAGATGAAGCAGATGAATTTCCGATGCAATTATGGAAAGAATTTGCTCAACTTGGTTATCTTGGACTCAGGCATCCTGAGAAATACGGTGGACTGGAATCAGATATAATTACCTCAATGATTTTTTATGAAGAATTGGCGCGAGGTTCATGTGGATTTGCCATGTCTGTCACTATGCAAATTCTAATGGGTACTTATTTCATTGGGCGCTTTGGCGCCGAGGAGATCAAACAGCGAGTGCTGGTACCCGCTATTAAAGGTGAAAAGATAGGAACCATTTGCTTTACTGAAGACCAGTCAGGTTCAGACCTGGCAGGAACCCGTACTACAGCAATGAAAAAAGATAATGGATGGCTTATCAACGGAAGAAAAATGTGGATTACGAATGGGCCTATTTGTGATTTTTGTACCGTACTGGCAACGGTTGATCCTTCAAAGGGTCTTGATGGTTTGTGTTTCTTTTTAGTAGAAAAAGGCACACCAGGTTTTAGCTATGGTCAGTTAATCAACAAGCTTGGTTCACATGGTTCTGTGACAGGAGAACTTATATTTGATAATGTATGGATTCCGGATGAAAATCTTTTAGGTGAGGGACCCGGCAATGGTATGAAATACACCACGGACATTTTGAATGAGGTTCGTGTAATGACCGCTTTGATGGCATGCGCAATAGCTGATGAAGCCATTAATGATGCACGTAAATTCGCACAACAACGCGTGGCTTTCGGGAGTCCTATTTCGAAATACCAGTTGATCAGAGCTAAATTTGCCAATCATTGGGCATGGTACGAAGCTGCCCGTCTGCTTGCATACAAAGCAGCCTGGATGATTCAGGAAGGTATTGAATGTCAGTATGAATGCATGCTGGCAAAAATGTTTGCCACTGAAATGTGTCTTTCTGCCGTCGATGAAGCAACAAGAATATACGGAGGCAATTCATTTGCTATGGAGTATCCTCCGCAGCGTTTCTTCAGGGATGCCCGTTTTCTTCTGTTCGGCGGAGGCTGTCATGAAGTACTGCAGAACGCGCTCGGTGCAGCATTTCTTCGCCGCGGATCAACCGGTAAATAAATCCGTGTAGGTAACTATTCAGTTGTTTACAGTATAAATAACTGCGCAATAGATTTGGACAGGCTTTTTGCTTCAGCCGCACGTTAAAGCGGCATTCAGCAAAAACCTGTCCAAATCTTAATTGCGTATTTTGCAATGTAGACAACTGAACAGATACCTGTGTATGCTTTGCTTCGCAGGGCTCACAATAGAAATATATGATCAAACCAAGGATAGCAGTATTAGTAAAACAAGTTCCGGATCATGAAGCCATCATACAAATCACTTCGGAACAAGAATTGAGCATTGAAAATAGATACGTATGTTCATTCTTTGATGAAATTGCCCTGGAAGCAGCTCTGACTATTCAGAAAAAATATCCGGAAGCTGAACTTGTTGCGTTATCCGCAGGTGGAAAGAAAGCCATAGATGCTCTCAGAAGAGCTATTGCTCTGGGCATTGATCAGGTCGAGCAAGTGGGAGATGAGAGCATAGAAAAATCAGAGAACAATTTCATTGCCTGTATCCTTGCTGCGCGGCTCAAAGCACTGCAACCGCATTTGATAATCTGTGGAAAACAGGCAGGTGATGATGACATGGCATCTATTGGTCCAATGGTAGCTGAATTTCTTAAGATTCCTCATGCTACCGCTATAGTATCTCTGGACATAGATGCTGCTGCAAATAAAATAAAAATAGGCCGTGAAGTGGAAGGAGAGATCTGGTATCTTGAATCAGATTTTCCGCTATTAATAACCGCGGAAAAAGGATTAGCGGAGCCGCATGTTCCCGTGGTAACCCGTGTGATGAAAGCTATGAAAGCAAAAATTCAACACATTCCACTGGCAGAACTTAACATACAAGAATATGAACAACAAGGCCGCATCCGGCGCCTGCGATATATAATGCCGTCTTCCAGACCGCCGGTGACAATAATGCAGCAGCCTTTTCCGCAGAATGTCACAGAATTGATCAGTCGCCTGCAGGAAAAAGGTATCCTCTTATAAACAGGAGAATCATAATGCCGATCAATGAAATTTGGATCATTGCTGAGATACGAAAGAATCAGCTAACGCGTTTCTCCTCTCAACTTCTCGGTGCTGCTCGCAATTTAGCGGAACAGAAAAATATTGAAGTACTTGCTATCTTAATGGGAGGTGAGCCTCATCATGCTGAAGAACTGGCTCAAAAATCTCCAAAGGTAGTTCATCTGAACGACCCACGTCTTGAACCTTATGACGCAACAAAATATCTGCATGCAATGTGGCAGCTTATCGAGTCACGCGATCTTCCGTTTGCAATCATTACCGGAGCAAGCGCTGCCGGCCTGGAATTTATGCCCCGTCTGGCAATACGATGCAATACCGCATATGCAAGTTACTGTCATGATATCCACTGGGAAGGAAACGAACTGGTTGTGAAAAGACCCGTATACGGTGGAAAAATTTATGAAGAACTTGCAATAGTAAAGAATCCAGCTATTCTCACCGTTAGACCGGGCGCTTTTGCTATCCCGGAAAATCTTCCTGCACCGGGTACTATTGAAATTTTTAACGTCACTCTGCCGGAACAACCGGGTTTGCATTTTATTGAAAAAACCTCAACCACTTCAAGTAAGCTGGACTTAACTGAAGCTCTTTATATAGTAGCGGGTGGCAGGGGAATGGGTTCGTCTGACAATTTCAAGCTGCTCGAGGAACTTGCGCAAGCGTTGAATGCTGCGGTGGGCTGTTCCAGGGCAGTCGTTGATTCCGGCTGGAGACCACATGATGAACAGGTAGGTAAGAGCGGTAAAACAGTCTCCCCTGAGCTTTATGTTGCATGTGGTATTTCCGGCGCTATTCATCATATACTTGGAATGAATACATCAAAGATCGTTGTGGCAATTAATAAAGACCCCGAAGCTGCTATTTTTAAAAATGCAGATTATGGACTGGTGGGTGATGCACTCGAAGTCATACCTGCATTTATCGATGCATTGAAATCATTCAGTGATAAAAAATAACATCATGAGCACTAATGATAATTTGGACGTTATTATAGTAGGAGCAGGGCTTGCCGGCCTGGCATGCGCCTATGAGACAGCAAGCGCCGGACTTCAAGTTGCTGTGCTGGAAAAAGGTGAGGTTGCGGGATCCAAAAGTCTTTCCGGCGGCCGATTATATCTCGAACCTGTCAGTGAATTGTGCCGGGAATTTTTGCACGATGCACTTTTTGAACGACCGGTAATCTCCGAATCTATAACCATCACCGATAATAATTCCAGCATGTCATTTCGATTAGATGATAACGAATTGCAGAACCGTCCGAATTCAGTGACTGTTTTGCTTGGCCGCTTGAATCAGCGCCTGGCTGAAAAAGCAGCAAATAAAGGCGCGATGGTGCTTCCTCAACAGAAAGTAGATAATCTCCTATTCGAGAAAGAAACAGTAGTTGGTGTAAAAATTGGCTCGGAGGAACTGCGTGCCAGGGTAGTAGTTGCTGCTGATGGAGTACTGTCTTTTTTAGCTGAAGAAGCAGGTCTAAGACCACAGCGTCCTGCTAATTCATATGGACTGGGAATAAAAGAAATCATTGAATTGAAAAATTCCTGCATCGAGGACCGTTTCAATCTACCACCCGGTAAAGGCGCCAGCAGGTTATTCTTTGGCATGATCACGCACGGTCTTCCTGGTGGCGGATTCATCTATACAAATTCTGATAGCCTCTCAGTAGGGATCGTGGTGAACCTTGGCGCACTCTCAAACTGGAAATCAGAAACAGAAGTGTGGGAACTGCTCGAAGCATTCAAGTCACGTCCCGACATTGCGCCATTGCTTGCCGGAGGAAAAACAGTAGAATATGGCGCTCATCTCATACCGGAAGGCGGATTCAATGCATTGCCAAAACCGGGATTACCGGGTTTGCTCCTGGTTGGTGATGCAGCAGGTTTTGTTTTAAATACCGGTTATCTCCTCAGAGGCATGGACATGGCTCTAATTTCAGGTGTGCTGGCTGCTCAAAGCATAATCAAAACGCATCAAAAAAATGGTGACCCTGCTTTTTGCTTAACAAATTATGAACAATCCTTGAAAGAAAGTTTCATCTATAAACAAATAGAATTATACAAAAAAGCGCCGGATCTCCTGACCCTGGATCGAATGTATAAGCGCTACCCGCAAAATATCATTCAGTTGACACGTGAGTTGTTCCATGTTGATGCTTCGGGAAAAAATACATCTTTATGGAATGCTTGTAAGAAATTTATGTTTAAGATTCTAGGTTTAAAAGGTCTTCGAGATCTGTGGCGATTTATGCGGATGGATTCATGAAAATAAAAGAAAAAATTGCTATTTGTTCCATAAAACATCATGAGCAAAGTCATATAAAAATCAATGTAGACATATGCAAGAACTGCCAAACCAGGATCTGTATAATTGCATGTCCTGCTCATCTGTACACATTCGAGTCTGAAACGGGAAAATTGATTGTTGATCACACCGGTTGTCTCGAATGTGGTACCTGCATGATTATATGTTCCTCAAAAGGGATTACGTGGAAATATCCTGAAGCCGGTTATGGCATTTACTACCGTTACGGTTAAAAAATGCAGGTGCTTATCCCCTGTTTCCATAAAAGGTTTGGTTTATTTGGAAGAAGATCCGAAAAAAAGAAGAGTGTGTTTTATGAAATTACTTCCAGGATTGTCTGACTATTGATAGTACCCCTTATTAATTCTACTATTAAGACGCGATAATAATACCGGGAGTGGTAAACGGCCGGCACCGTTTACTGCAGCACTCGGGCGCAAGCTGGCGGATGGCCTCGAGGTAACTGCTACCGGCAGCCAATACCCGGTCAAACTAACCCCCATCACTCTTTCGCAGGGTGTTGGTAGCCGGAGCGGTGATCGTGTTACCTATGAAGCAAGCCCGGGAGTTCATATCATATATACGTTCAAAGGCAACGGTGTCAAGGAAGATATAGTATTCGATCATCCTTAACGAGGGGATGATATCATTTGATGTGGACGCTATCAGTCGTTCTGCTCCGAGCGGCGGCTCAATTGCCAATTGGACTGCTACTACCAGTTTCCCCACGCCGCGTTACGGTCATACATCGGTAGCTTATAACGGCTACCTGTATGTTATCGGCGGGTATGGCGCCGCCGGTTCTCTCAACGATGTCCAGTTTACTACCCTCCAGGGTCCCGCTTGCCGAGCGGCATATTCGAAGCTTATTGACATTGGTTCTGATATGCTTGTGCAATCCGTCCAGTTTTCCAACAGCGCCGGAAAAGGAATCACGAACCTGAATTACGCGGTAGCGCCATCCGCCACAGCAGTGTTCGGACCGCGCACCACGATTCCCGGCGTATCACCCGGCCTGCCTTACACAACCGGTTTGAATATCTGCGGCCAATACGTGTGGGTTCGCTTCGAGCTGGATGATACACTGAGCGCCACCATCGACGGCGGCGGTCTCAATGGACGCACCGACATTCTTGATTTCACAATCACTTATAGCCCCTGCTGTAATGCACCATCCGGACTTACAAACAATACTGCTGTCGATGTTGATTCATGTGTTGATACAGGCGTTAGAATCTCATGGGCACAGGATCCAACTAATTGGGGTGATAATAATATCGGCATAAGAACCTATGATGTCCTTAGAGATGGAAGCGCGATCGCTTCAGGATTAGCATACGGTACAACCTCATTCGTTGATACAACCGGGATAAATGGACAAACTTATACTTATACCGTCAGATATAATAATGGTTGCAGTCTATCCCTTTCAACCGCACCAGGAGCACAAGCAGCCGATAACTATGATATCATGCCCTGTCCCAACATCGGAAATACTCTCTTTGTTGTTAAATCAGGAGTCAATGCAGTTATTAGCTGGACCGCTGTAGCATGTGCAGACCTGGCAAATTACCGTGTGTATGGCTCAATATCTTATAATGCTCCATTCCCATCAGGCTGGACAATTCTTGGAAATCCTGGTTCTCCGACCTGGAATAATCCACTTAGTTCATCGTATATCGCATACAAAACTATTTCAATTAATAGTTGTGGCAATACATCTTCGAATTAATAAGAAAGTGGTCAAAATTAAAGATTTGACCCTTTCCTGACTTTCTTTCGATGTGTTTTCATGTGTCTTTTCGCGAATAACCATGTCCCGACTGCAGATTTGTAAGTAGACCAGGGAGTTTCACCTCAGCCCCTTATAAAGCGGGCCATAGGTCGAGGTGTTGCAGTATTTTAATAATTTGTTGACGATGGGTGAGGAAGCCAATGATCTTTATTGAAGCATCAAGTATTCGCCTGATTGAAAAACAATGCGTCCCCGGACAGGACTCGAACTGATGGGAGGTGTGTAAGGATTTATTTTAAAAGTGGATAATTAAAATATTGGCCTTACCTCTATCAGAACACTGATACCTGTTATCATTCGTTTGATTATGGACCTCTCCCTATCCTGGCGGTAGATGACATGTCAGAACTAACTCCCGGTAGTACACAATATAATTGGAAGCTTACTGTGAACTGTGAGTGCCTGCAGGCGCCCGTTATTCATAGCGGAGGGCATCGATGGGATCAAGTTTGGATGCTTTACGGGCAGGATAAAAGCCGAAAAATACTCCCACGGATACAGAAAAAAGGAATGCAAGCGCGATCGCGCTCATCGATAGCAGGGTTTGCCAGCCGGCAAATTGCGCAATCAATTTGGAGCTGGCAACTCCAACACCAATTCCAATTACTCCGCCAAGCACACTTAACACTGTTGCTTCTATCAGAAACTGAAGGAGGATATCTTTTTCTCTTGCTCCTACGGACATCCTGATACCTATTTCCCTGATACGCTCCGTCACGGAAACAAGCATGATGTTCATAATTCCGATTCCTCCCACAAGAAGTGAAACCGAAGCTATACCACCAAGGAGAATGGTGAGGATACGGGTAGATTCTGAGGCTCCGGCGGCGACATCAGACATATTCCGGATGCTGAAATCATCTTCCCCACCAGGAGCAATTTTATGGCGGATTCGAAGCAGTTCTTCGATTTGAGTCTGAGCTTCTGCAGTTTTTGATGTAGAGACGGCAGAAATATCTATAGATTGCACATAATCAGCAATCCCCAGGAGTCTCCTCATGGCAGTTGTGTACGGCACAATAATTACATCATCCTGGTTGTGCCATCCGCCGGAATCACCTTTTGGCTGAAAGACACCAATAATTTTAAAAGGAATTTTATTAATGCGGATAACCTGCCCTATAGGATTTGCTCCTTCAAAGAGGTTCTTGCTTACATCGGCTCCCAGGATACATATTTTTTGTGATGTTCTGAGCATGCTTTCATCAAAAAAAATTCCTGATTCCATTTCCCAGTTTCTTATTTTAGGATAATCAGCACCGACACCCTGGACAACCGTATTCCAGTTTTTATTTCCATAGATAGTTTGTGCCCGTCCGTTCACCGATGGTGATACGGCTGTAACTGCACTGCATTGTTCTTTTATAGCCTGTGCATCTGCCAGTGTAAGACTCTTGATGCTTCCTTCTTCCACATGGCGGCCATGCAATGCTTCACTACCGGGACGCACAAACAGCAAGTTGGTTCCAAGGGAATTGAATCTTTTTTCTACTTCCGCTTTGGCACCCTGGCCGATGCTTATCATAGCGATTACTGCTCCGACTCCAATAATAATACCAAGCGCTGTCAGGAATGAACGCATTTTATTTCTGCTCAACGCTCTCAATGATACTTTTACTATTCTTAATAAATTCATTTCATCGCTCCTTTTGCTGTTCCTTGACCAACAGTCCATCCCTGATAAACATTATTTTATTTGCACATTGTGCCAATTCCAATGCATGGGTAACTAAAATAATGGTGATATTTTTATCTTTGTTTAATTTCCGGAAAATATCAAGTATTTCTTCACCTGTTCTCGTGTCCAGGTTACCGGTGGGTTCATCAGCTAAAATTAATGATGGATTATTGACCAGTGCCCTGGCAATAGCGACTCTCTGCTGTTCTCCTCCGGAGAGCTGGTTGGTTTTATGATGTTCCCGCCCCTCCAGTCCCACGGCGGCGAGTGCTTTTAATGCCATCTCTCTTGAGCTCCTGGCCGGCACACTCGAGTACAGCAGGGGTAGTTCGGTATTTTCCAGAGCGGTAGTGCGGGAAAGCAGATTAAAATGCTGAAACACAAAACCAATTTTTTTATTACGAATTTGAGCAAGTTTATTTTTATCAAAAGTAGAAATTTCTTCATTATCCAGATAATATTTTCCTTCTGTGGGTTTGTCCAGACAACCCAAAATATTTAAAAGAGTAGATTTGCCGGAACCTGATGGTCCCATAATAGCAACAAAATCACCCTGTTTTATAATGTAGGAAACGCCGTATAACGCTTTTACCTGGAACTCACCCATCGTATATATCTTTGCTATTGATTCCAATCGGATGAGGACATTATCATTATTCATTATGCTATGCCTCCATATCTGCGTTCATGTAAACAATTGTATTAGTGCATTACTCTCATCATTCCTCTAACTGAACTGGCACCCGGACCACCGCCAGTACTTTCCGATTCCATTCCAATAATAACTTTTTGTCCTTCTTTCAGATTTCCTTGAAGGACTTCTGTGTAGGTATTATCAGTAACTCCTGCTTTGAGGAATAGTGGTTTAAGTTTTCCTGGTTCATCAATAATCCAGACCCGGGAGATATTTTTGGGTTTTACTCCATGCATTTGCCCGGGCGCATTACCTCCTGACAATGGTCTGTGTTGTTCGGCAGGTGGCCCGCCGGATGCACCTGAACCAGAATCTTCTTTATGGTTTGCTTCAAATATAGCTTTCATTTCTTCAGCGCTTAATTGAGGTGTAAACCGTAAAGCCGCATTAGAAACAAGAAGTACATTGCTTGCCTGTCCCACAACTATCGATGCATTGGCAGTCATTCCCGGTCTTAATTTCAATTCCGGATTATCCACCTGAACAATAGTCGTATACGTTACCACATTTTGAACCGTTACCGGCGAGTACCGAACCTGGATCACCCGTCCGGAAAAATTTTCATCCGGAAATGCATCCACGGTAAATCTTACTTTTTGGTCTTCCTGAACTTTACCAATATCAGCTTCATCCACACTGCATTCGACCTGCATTTTATCCAATTTATCCGCAATCTGGAAAAGCACCGGCGCCTGAAAACTTGCCGCAACCGTTTGACCTACATTAATATTTCTATTAATCACAATCCCATCTATCGGCGATTTTATCACCGTATATTCCAGGTCTACTTTGCCTGATTCAAGCTGCGATTCTGCCTGTTTGATCCCGGCTTCCGCAGATTGCACATCAGCTTTGGCGCTGTAGTACAGAGTTTCTGAATTTTCTTTTGTCTCAAACGATATCAGGTTCTTCTCAAATAACTCTAAAGCACGCTCATACTGCTTCTTGATGTTCTGAAGATTAACTTTTGTTTTTTCGAGTGAAGCTTTTGCACTCTGAAAATTTGCTTCATTCTGCTTAACACGTGTAAAAAAAAATTCCTGATCAAGCTCCGCTATCACCTGGCCTTGCTTAACTTTAGAATTAAAATCAACATAAATATTCTTAATTCTTCCTGAAACCTGGCTGCCCACATCGACTATCTTTACTGGATTTAATGTTCCGGTAGTAACAACCAGGGCTTCGATATCTCCTCTATGCACTTCTTCTACTTTGAATTGCTGATTATTATTCTTAGTGGCATTGGATCGGGTATACCATAATATAATAGATGCTGCTACTACAAGAATCAGTATAGATATAATAATTTTCTTTTTCATTGCTTTTCTCCTGAGGTTTCTTTATATATGAAAGATAAAGGTAAGCATAATTAACCATTTTTGCAACCAGCAGATGGGCATTCTTCTGCCAATGCACTACTTCTATTATATAATAACCTGGCTCCTGCCAGAAAGTTTCGGTTGGGGTCAGGTCGAGACAAG
>Ga0315284_10016923_pt1 | contig 10329 bp, 12 predicted proteins | sample YL17G09_16_MG_FD_203696 | JGI IMG/M metagenome (GOLD analysis project Ga0315284, IMG submission 203696) | Sediment microbial communities from Yellowstone Lake, YNP, Wyoming, USA - YL17G09_16 | ecosystem: Environmental > Aquatic > Freshwater > Lake > Sediment | place: USA: Wyoming | collected...
CGGCGCTCAGGCCGACCGAGTCCAGCACGTTCAACCGCATCACGCGCGCGCGACCCTGCAAATCGCTTTCCAGCCCGTCCACGACGGGCTTGGCCACCAGGCACGCGCTTCAAAAATCCGAGTAAAACTCGACGACCTTGGGCGCGCCGTCGGCCAGCTGCGCGTCCAATTCTTGCGTCGAAGCCACGTGCGTGGCGGGCGAGCGCAAGAACACGAACGCAAAAACCAGCGCGCCTAGGATGAGCAGCCCCAGCCAGTTCTGTTGGACAAAGCGCAGTACTATAGTGGACGACGGCATCACTGCACCATCTGCTTGGCGTCGGCCAACACTTTGTCGAGCCGCTGCTTGACGACGGGCAGCGGCGCCGTGCCGACGATGCGATCCAACACCTGTCCGTGCGCCACGAACAGCATCGTCGGGATGCCCTGCACGCCATAGTGTCCCGCCCACTCGGGATGATCGTCGGTATTGACTTTGGCGACGACCACCTGGCCTGCGTAATCCTTGGCGATCTGCTCCAACACCGGCGCGACCATCCGGCATGGCCCGCACCACGGCGCCCAAAAGTCAACAATGACCGGGACAGGCGATTGGAGCACCGACTTTTCAAATGTCTCGTCGCTGACGTGAATCGGCTCGCTATACATTGGCATCCTCCACAATCTGGTAGCTGGACGTGATTTCGGCCACGCCGCGAATCGTGGCGGCGACCGAGCAATATTTTTCTTCTGAAAGCTCGACGGCCTGCTGCACGGCCTTTTCCGAGATCCCCTGGCCGCGCACAATGTATTCGACGTGAATCTTGCGGAACGCCCACGGCGGGTCGGCATCTTGCTGGCCGTCCACCTGGATTTGCAGCCCGCTCAGCTTTTGCCGCTTTTTCACCAGAATCCCGACGACGTCTACCCCGGCGCACGCGCCTAACGCGACGAGCAACATATCCGACGGCTTGGCGCCGGTGCCATCCTTGGCCGTCGAAAGCACGATAGAATGATTCGTGCTATCCGTGCCGACAAACTGCTCGTTTTGAACCCAGGTCACCTGTACCACGATTTCTCCTGTCCTATGGAATCTTGGTCAGCACGTCCACCAGCTCGTTGATGGCTTGCTGCGCCGTTCTGCGCGATCCATCCATCAAGCATTCGGCGGCGTAAGAGCGCACCAGCAGCAGGCTGATCTGGTGAGCCGCCGAGCGGATCGCCGCAAGCTGCTGGACGATCTCTTGGCAGTCGCGGTCTTCATCCAGCATTTTTTGGACGCCGCGCACCTGCCCTTCCAATCGCCGCAGGCGCTTGCCCAAATCTTGTTTAGCTTCAGCCGACGTTTTCACTGGACTCTTTCCGAGAGCCACCGGCTCTCAATGGCTCGTCGCTCAACTGACCGGCCCGCACGATGCGCCGCCCGCCGACGTATGGCCCGTCGTTCCAAACAGCGACACGGTTTTTTCCGCGCGCCGCGCGCCGCACTGGGGGCATTCGATCTCTGCGGTCTGGGTCGAAAGCTTGACCAGCTTTTCAAACTTTTTCCCGCATTGCTTGCAGTGATATTCGTAAATCGGCATCGCAGCTCCTTGACGGCTTGCTACCGTCAGTATACTATACTGTGGTAGAGTATATACAGGTTTGCTGATTTTGTCAAGGGGGGACACTAGACCTCCGAGGTCTGCTCGAATGCCCTACCCTGCGCGCGGGCCGCGCCGCTGGCCGATCACCACGCCCGCCAGGATCGCGCCGAGGAATAACGCGGCGACCAGCAAGATCACGCCAATGCTTCCGCCCGGCGAATCACCGCTCGAGTTGGCCAGTTCGACGAGCCAACCTGGACGAGGAGTCGGCGTGGCCGTGTCCTCAGGCGGAAGCGTGATCACCCGGCGCACCGGCGTGTCGGGGGGCGCAAGAGTGGCCGTGGGCGTCGGCGTGATGGTGGCGGTGGGCGTGCGGGTGATGGCCGGCGTGGACGTTGCGCGCGGCGGCTGTGTGATGGCGGGCGGTCGAGTCGCGGTGGGCTGGGCCGCCGGCCCTTGCCCGATGACGACCAGGCTGCCATCGTCAATATAGACGTCATTGTTCTTGCGCGCCCAATCCCAATCCGCGCGCGAATGCGTATAGACCGTCACGGTGCCGTTGCGCGCGACGGCTTCCACCTGGAACAGCGTCCACGTATCCCACGCGGCCCGCTCCGGCGACCAGACGATCTCCGGGCTAAAGGGATTGTCGCCTCCGGTCGGGTCAATTCCAACCCGCAAGTGCATCTCGCCAGGCTGGTCGGAGACCTTGCCCTCGTCGCATTGGCCATAGTCGAAGCACATCCAGGCTTGCATGTAAATCGAAAAGCGCAGGCGCGCGCCAGGCTGGATGCCTCCGACTTGCTGCATCAGCCCGGCCTGGTGCATCCGGCCATACGTGAAATATTTCTGCGCCTGGCTGCCGCCGTGGACCCGGTAAGAGAAAGCCGCCCGCTGGACGTCAGTGAATTCCGGCTGCGCCCAATAACATCCATAGTCGGTGCCGCCGCAATTGTAGGGCCGCTTGACGCCGGGCGGCGGCTTGCGCAGCCACCAGCCGCGCCAGCCCGGCGCGATTTGGGCCTCGTTGATGCCATCCTGCTTTTGCCACGGCGTGCTCCACTCAAAGTCGCCGTCTTGCAGCAGGTTGACGCCGGGCTGCTGATCGGGCGGCGCGGCGGAAGACTCGGCCGGCCACATTGCCAGGCCCGTCGCCGCCATCGCCATCAACACCACCAGTAAAAGCCGCACAGTCCACTTCCTGTCGAGAGTGTCGAATAGAGATTATAGAACGTCTGAGAATAAACGCAAGCATCCGGCGCACTGCGTGCACGCAAAGCTTGTCAGCACGCGAAGCGGCACTGCTGACACCCCCCTCTGCCGCCGTGCCGCTTCGCGTGCGGCAGAACAAATTTGTCTGACAACGTTTGCGTGCACACGGCGCACTTGTCGCCTTTTCTCGCTTGACGCAGCGTGCTATAATCTAAGGCAATGGACACCCGTACCTCACCTGTACACATCCTGATCGTAGACGACGAGCCAGAGGCGGCGGCGCTGCTAAAGCACGTGCTGAAAAAGGACGGCCACCATACCAGCACCGCCCGATCCGGCGAGGAGGCGTGGGACCAGCTCCAAGCCGCGCTGCAAAGCAATGACCCGGTGCGGTTGATGCTGCTGGACCTTTTGATGCCGGGCATGGATGGCCTGGAAGTATTGCGCCGCGTGCGCGGCTATCCGCGCCTGTCTCGCCTGCCGGTCATTGTCGTGACGGCAGCCTACTCGCTGGCGCAAGAGGTGGCCGGGCTGGAAGCCGGGGCCGACGACTTTATCGCCAAGCCCTATAGCCCGCAGCAACTCTTGGCCCGCGTGCGGACCGTGCTCCGCACTCGCCGCGCCGAAGAGGCGCTGGGCCGCGCTGAAGAGCTGGCGCACCTGCTCATCGGAGGGATGCGGGACCTGGTGTTTGCCGCCGACGCAGAGGGATGTTTTACCTACGTCAGCCCCAGCGCCGAAGCGCTCACCGGCTACGCGCCGGCCGAGCTGACCTCCGGCCAGATCACGCTGGAATGGCTCGTCCACCCCGCCGACTATGAGCGGGCGCGCGCGCAAATGCAATTGGCCCTGGAGGGCAAGGACGCAGACGAGATCGAGTTTCGCATCATTCGCAAAGATGGCCTCCTGGTTTGGGTCGCCATGTCGGTCACGCCGCTGCGCGACGCCGACATCGCCGGTCTGCAAGGCGTTCTCCGTGACGTGACCGCTCGCCGCCGCACCGAAGAGGCGCTGCGCTTGCGCAACGCCGAGCTGGCGGCGCTCAACCTGCTGGCGCAGCGCATCAGCGAATCGTTCGATCTCCAGCTCATGCTCTCCGAGACGCTGGACGTGCTGATGGACGCCGTGAACGCCGAGTTCGGCACCCTCTACACGTTAGAGGAAAACCATCTGTGCGTCCGCGCCTGGCACGGGCTGCTGGCACCCATGCTGGCCGAAGCCGATTCGCCGGATGTCACGCAACAACTGAGCCTGTCTGAAATCCAAGTCCAGCATGAGCAAGAGAATGAAAACACCGGGCAAATTCCGCCCGTCGCCAAGAGCGCCAACGTGCAAAGCTGGGTCTCTCTGCCGCTGCGCGACCGGGGGCAGCCGGTGGGACTCTTGGTGTTGGCCAGCCGCAACTATGATTGCTTTGACGAGACCGAAGTGGACTTTTTGGTTGCCGCCGGAGAGCAAATCTCTCTGGGACTGCGCAACGCGCAGCTCTTGGCCGAAGCGCAGCGGCGCGCAAGAGAGCTAGAGCTGATCAGTCAGGCAACTCGTGCGGTCAGCTCGACGCTCAACATGCAAACTGTGCTAGAGACCATCATGGACCGGGCCGTCCAGGTGCTCCAGGCAGAGGCCGGCTCGGTGCTGCTGCTGGAAGGGTCAGACAGCGATTTGATTTTTGCCGCCTCCGCCGGCCCCGCCAGCGAACAGTTGCGTGGGACGCGCGTGCCGGTGGCGACCAGCATCGCCGGGCAAGCGGTGCGCCAAGACCGCTCGCTCATCGTGGGCAACGCGCAGCGCGACACGCGCCTGTATCGTCCGGTGGACGGCCTCACCGGGATGACGACGCAAAATCTGCTGGCGGTGCCCCTGCGTGCACGAGGACGCATCATCGGCGTGCTCGAAGTCGTCAACAAGCTCGGCGGCGAGTTTGCCCAGGCCGACCTGGCGCTGCTCGAGGCGCTGGCCGGCCCGGCGGCCACTGCCATCGAAAACGCGCGACTCTACGAAGACGCGCTGCGCCACGCCGAAGAGATGCAGCGGTCGCAAGCGCAGCTCATCCGCTCGGAAAAACTGGCCGCCACCGGGCGGCTGGCCGTCAGCCTGGCGCACGAGATCAACAATCCCCTGCAAGCGATGCAGAATCTATTGCACCTCACACTCGAGTACGAGATCAGCGAGGCCAAACGCCGCGAGTTTCTAGAGATGGCGCGCGAAGAAACGTCGCGTCTGATCACGCTCGTCCAGCAAACGCTGGAATTCTATCGCCCGGCCCAGGCCCAGGCGGGCCCGGTGGATATTAACGCGGCGGTCGAGCGGGTGCTGGCGCTTTCGCGCAAGAAACTGCAACACAGCGACATCGAGGTGGAACTCGATCTGGCGTCAAGCTTATCGCCGGTCAACGGGATGCCGGATCAAATCGCCCAAGTGTTCCTCAACATGATCGTCAACGCGGCTGAGGCCATGCGCGACGGCGGGCGATTGCGCATCGAAAGCCGCGCCGACTCGGAGCATGTGCAAGTGTCGTTTGCGGATAACGGCCCCGGCATTGCGCCCGAGGACCTGGCGCACATCTTTGAACCGTTCTACACGACCAAAGAGGCCGGCACGGGATTGGGGCTGGCCGTCAGCTATAACATCATCGAATCGCACGGCGGCGTGATCGGCGTGGAAAGCGTTCCCGGTCACGGCACGACGTTCACTGTGCGTCTGCCGGTAGCCCCTGTGCCCAAGGCCCCCCCCAAGCGCCGCAAAAGCGCCAAGCGTCAAACGTGAAGCGATAAGCGAGGAGGAAGACATGCTTCAAGGAGCCAGGATCCTGGTGGTGGACGACGAAAAGGCGATGCGCCTATCGCTTTCCGAGATCTTTGCGTTGCGCGGCGCGCAGGTGACGAGCGCCGCCGACGGGCGCGAAGCAGTGGAGTTGCTCAATCAACGCGACTTTGACCTGATGCTGCTCGATCTCAAGATGCCGGGGATGAGCGGGATGCAGGTGCTCGAGGTGGCGCAAAAGGTGCGGCCGGGGACGGTGGTCATTCTGCTCACGGCGCACGCCACGCTCGATAGCGCCATCAGCGCGCTGCGGCGCGGGGCCTATGATTACTTGCTCAAGCCGTGCGAGCCGCGCGCGCTCATCGCGGGCGTGGAGCGCGGGCTGACCAAGCGCGCCGAGTTCTTGCGTCGCCAAAGCCTCGTCGGCCTGATGGAGCAGACCGTGTCCGCGCTCCGTACTGGAGCGACCTCCACGCCCCCGCCCACGCTGCCGTCGGCAACGGACGAGATTTTGCGCGCGGGCGACTTGACGATAGACCGAAAGCGGCGCATGGCCTTTTTGGGCGATCAGGCGCTTGAACTTTCGCCGACCGAGTACAATGTGCTGGCTCACCTGGTTCGCAACGCCGACCGAGTGCTCACCTGCAGCGAGTTGGTGCGCGAGAGCCTGGAATACGAAGCGACGGAACAAGAAGCGCGGCCTGTGATCCGCGTCCACATCCACCGGCTGCGCCAAAAGATTGAAGAGAACGCCGCTCAGCCCAAGCGACTGGTGACGGTTCGCGCGGCGGGGTATATGCTGGTGACAGGAACAGCCGACGTAAAGAGCGGAGGGTAGAGAGGGCAATTTTTTTCCATCTCCTCTCACCGATCCTTCAAATCCAACACTCTGTACAATCGTGCCTCTACATCGCCCGGCAACGGCTCGCGTCCGCGTGTGTGGTAAAGCGTGACTGTCTTGCGCAACGTGTCCACGACGACGCGGCAGTTTTCGCAGCCGGACAAATGGCGCTCGATCTCTTGGCAGAGCGCCTGACTCGCTTCGCCGTCCACATAATCTGCTAGTTGCCCCAACAGATGTCGGCATTCCTCGTTCTTCATCGTTTCGCCTCCGCCGCGCGCCCGGCCATGTAGGCCGATAGCTTTTCGCGCAACGCCAGTCGCGCGCGCAGTAACCGCGACTTGACCGCCTCTTCCGAAAGGCCCAACACCTGGGCGGCCTGCGCGGTCGAGAGCTGGTTCACGTCGCGCAAGACAAACACGCTCCGCAGCGTCTCGGAAAGCGACGCGACTGCCTCGTCCATCACGCGGCGCATCTCGGCATCCAGCAAGACCTGCTCGGGATTTTCCGACCAGTCCGCCCGCCCCGCGTCTCGCGGCTGCAGGATGCTGTCCTCGCCCTCCACCGGCTCGTCGAGCGAGACCGTGTCCACCTGGCGCTTGCGCAGCCGCATCAGCGCCGCGTTGTGGGCGATGCGGTACAGCCATGTCGAAAGCTGCGCTTTGCCCTCAAAGCGCGCGATAGACCTGAACGCGCTGAGGAACGTCTCTTGCAAAACGTCCTCGGCGGCGGCCGGTTCGCCGGTGAGCTTGAGCGCCAGGTTGTAGACGTTGGCCGAATGCTCACGGACGCAAATCGCGCAGGCTTCTTTGTCGCCAGCGCGCAGCCGCTCTACAAAGGCAGGGTCGTCGGGCACGGAATCACCTCTTTAGATGCAGGCGCAGGGCGTGGCCGAGTGCGCTACGCGCAGACGCGAGCGGCAGCCGCCGCCCGCGTCGCGTCAGGCTGCCCACCGCTGCATGTATCTCCCTAATCCGCGCCCAACATCGCCATCACCGTGTTCACGTGCACACGCGCGATGGGCGCCAATGACTCTAAATCCACCCACTCGTTCGCCTCGCAGGTGTTGCCACCCCACGGGCCGCACGTAATCGTCGGCACGCCGCCATGCACGGCAATGTGGTTGACGTCGGCCACGCTGCGGGCAATCGTCAACTGCACCTCGCGGCCCAGCTCGCTTTCAATTTGCTGCTTCACCACTTGCACGAACCGCGATTGTACCGGCACGATAAATGCGCCTGGCGCAGGCGTCGGCCGATCATCCCAGGTAATCTCGTACGTGCATTCAATTTTTGTGCGTCGAACGAGCTCGTGCAAATGCGCAACCGCGCCCTCCAGCGTTTCGCCCGGCAGCAAGTGCCGATCCACAATCACCTTCGCCAACTCGGGCGCGAGGATCATGGTGCCGCCGCCTTGCACGCCAATGACGCCGAGACCACTGTGCAGATCGAACTCTTGGCTGTAGGCCAGGTTTAGGTTCGCTTGGTCGTTCAACACATTTATGATCTTGGCTGCATCCACCACGGCGTTGATGCCTTTGCCAAAGGCGATGTGCATGGAGCGACCATGCAGCGTAATCGTGATGACGTGCCGCCCACGCGCGCCGATACGCAGCTTGCCATATGGCGTCGGCTCCGGCACCATCGCGCCGATGCAGTTGCGCAATGCACCACTCTGAATAAGAGCATGTGCACCGCGCGACCAGTTCTCTTCGTCCGTCGTGGCGGCGACCAGCACCCGCCCGTCGAGCTTGACCCTGCTCTGCGCCAACGCCTCCACCGCGCCGAGGATGCACGCCGCACCCGCTTTCATGTCGTGCGCGCCGAGGCCGTAGAGCCGGTTGCCTTTAATGATGGGTTTGAACGGATCCGTGTTCCAGCCGTTAAACACGTCGAACGTATCGAGGTGAAAGTTGAGCAGAAAGATCGGGCCGGCTTTATCTTCTCCCAGCCAGCCGACGATCGTGTCGCCGGATTCCTCCACCGGCAGGCGTTGCATGTCGCGCAAGCCAATGCGCTTCAAGTGGTCATGCGTCCACTGCGCAATCTGTTGCTCGCGGTTGGTGACGGAGGGGATGCTGACCAGGGTGGTCAATAGTTCAGTCAGTCGTTCGCGGCGGAGGAGGCTTGATGGGTGAGTTGTATTCATAGCCAATTGGCCTCGTGCTATTGGGCTTCTGTAGCGCGAGTCCGAAGGACGAACGATTAAAGTGTCATGCTGGATACCCCCTTCTCCAATGAGGTCAAGCTGACGCTGGCTTGCCCCCTCTACCACCTTGCGACTATCCTCGCTCAACGCCCTTTGTGCATCCAGCCGCCGCTTGTTCTCATAGGGTTGGATGAAACAGATATGGTCATCTTCTGGGATTTCCGCGCCGACCCTGTGTTTTACTTCCTCGTATACGACGAGGCGTTGTGTCAGTTTCTCGCATACATAGTGCTCGCATTGCGAACAGTTGTCTAATCCTTTTTCAATGACACACGGCCTCACGGGGCAGCTTTGATCAATCAGCTTCGGATTGTCTGTCATGCACCCATCACAGCAAATCTCTGACGGAGGCAGCCGAAAGCCAAAGTATTTGTGCCACCCGTCGCTCAGTTTCTGTGGGTTTGACGGATTCTCTGCAACGTTAGGCTTATAGGCCAGGCAAAGGTCGCAGCGATAACCACATCTCGTCAAAATCGATTTCATATCATCCTTCTCTTGATGGTTCTTGCTACGTTCAGGGGACGATTGCTGCCCATTTGGCTTTTGTTAATGTTTGCTCATATCAGGTTATCCTCGTCAAAAAATCTCGAGGGAAACAAACAGGCAAACGACAAATGGAAGTATAGTTCAGAAGACCAGTTTGTCAAAAGCGGCGCGGCAGCGGCACCACGTCCACGCGCACCAGGCTGCCGGTCAGCTCTACCCTTCCGTCCGCGTGGCGGATCAGCCGCGCGTCGTCCCCGTCAGGGGGCGGTCAGTGATCTGCAGGTTTACTTTTGAATCAGCAACTTGTCCACCGCCGCCGTCAGCTCGGACAGCGTGTTGACTTGCAAGATCGCGTCGCACAACGGCGCGTATTTGAGCATGTCGCTATCGCCCGTGCCCCACAGCAGCGGCGCTTCCGGGTTGAGCCAGATCGTCCGATGGCTGCGCCGCGCCAGTCGCCGAAAAATGTCCAGCCGTGGATCGGCATAGTTGTTGCGTCCGTCGCCCACGACGATAAACGTGGTGCGGCTATCTACAGTGTCCGCGTAATCCTGCGCCAGCGTTTCCAGGCTACTGCCCAAGTCAGTGTTGTAATACCCCGGCGGCATTCGGTCCAGCACTTGCATCACAGCCCTCTCCGGCTCCTGACCGGCCAGGTCAGGCGAGATGTATTCCAGGTGGTCAATGAAAGCAAAGGCGTGCGTCTTGCTGATCTGATCCTGCATCGCGTGGATCAGGCTCAACATCAGCTCGGAGCAATGGCGCATCGAAGTGCTCACGTCGCAGACCACCACGAGCTTGGGCTTGAGTTTGCGGTCGCGGTGCTTGATCTCGATCGGCACGTTGCCGTGCTTGAGGTTGGCGCGGATCGTGGCCTTGGCGTCCAATTGCCCTGACTTGGCGCGCCTCTGGCGCAGCGCCACGCGCGTGCGCAGCGCGGCAGCCAGGCGGTGCACCTCTTGGCGCAGCCGGTCCATGTCCGCGTCGGAGAGTGCGTTGAACGGGCGGTCGAGCAACCCCTCGATGCCCTCGTCGCGCGGGCGTTCGCTCATATTTTCGGCGATGCGCTGCCCGGCGTACTGGCGCAGTTGCTCTTGCAACGCCTGCTGGTTGGATCGCAAAAAGTGGCGCAACTGTTCGAGCCGCTCTTTGCTCATGCCCATCTGGGCCAAGAGTTGCGTCAACTCTCGAACGGCTTCCTGCACCTCGCGGAAGTGCAGCGCCTGCTCCATACGCCGCGCCATCCACTCGCGA
>Ga0315284_10016924_pt1 | contig 10329 bp, 7 predicted proteins | sample YL17G09_16_MG_FD_203696 | JGI IMG/M metagenome (GOLD analysis project Ga0315284, IMG submission 203696) | Sediment microbial communities from Yellowstone Lake, YNP, Wyoming, USA - YL17G09_16 | ecosystem: Environmental > Aquatic > Freshwater > Lake > Sediment | place: USA: Wyoming | collected...
TCTTTGGATATCGCGGAATTTCTCATGCGATTGAATGCCAGAGCCAAAATCTCCATGATATATATAGAATTCTTTAGCACTCATTTTGGCGATTGCCGCTTTAACGTGTTCCACAGTAATTGGCTTGCCATTATTTTCTTTAAACATAGCGTTGACAAGCGGTTGGTTGTAGTACCGCTCGATTGGCGTTCCCTTGAAATTTTTAGGATAAGCGAGCTCTGTCAAACTGTTGTCTTCCATGTACTTCTCGAGAATTCTAAAAATATATTTGTTTTTATGAACTCTTGCTACGTACTCTTCCTTAGAAAATCCCTTAGGTGGCTTTGACCGCAATCTCACTCTTAATTCTGGATGGAGATTTCTGTTATTAGTAAGACGGGATACAACCGAACTGTCGCTGTCATTTAAAAGAGTTAGCTGAGTCTGCCTATCGATATGGCTATTTCCAGCGAGTTGTTGTCTTACAGTAGCAACATCTGATGAAGAGAGAATCTTCTGTATTTGAGGGCTTATAGACTCATTTTGAGCTAGAGAAACTTTGTCTACCATATCTTGCGAGTTCGCCACCATTAACTGTATTGATTCTGCCAAATTGTCATTAGAAATCACATAACGTCTGACAGCCGGCTCCTTGTCATTGATTAGTATTTCTTGTGCTGTCGCGCCTATGTGTTGATTGCAGGCGAGCGTTTCCCTAACATTTTTCGCTCTATCTCTTGCGAGCGTTATTTGAGACTCTTCACTCAAGTTTTCGTTTCTAGATAAAAATTTTCTCACGTATATGCTTTTATGTTTAACTAATTCGACCTGTATCTCTGGGTCTAAGTTTTTCAATGTAATAAGGGCTTCAAATTTAGAGTTCAATCTATTTCTTCTACCATGCGCAAGTGGCTCTTTCTTAGTTTTCTCATATGCCTCCATTTGAACTTCCTTTGGAGCATAGCCCTGTTGAATCAAGGAATGTACAAGTTCCTGTCTTAAAACCGACACATCATTGTATCTTTCTAAAAGACGCAATTTGAATTGGCCATCGATAGACTTATTCTTCATTATTCTTTTATCTATTTCCTCATCATTAAGCGAATACAGATATTCTTGCACATCTTTTGGCACTGCTTCATTTTCAGATAATAATTCGTTAATAGGCCTTACCCACGGCCCGCCAGCCAGACCACTCAATATGGAGGGCTGTTTGGAGTTTGCTGCTAAAAGCACATTCATTAATGGGTCGTTGATTTCTAACAAACTCTGCTGCTCGGTCAGACTGGGTTGCAATGCTCTATAACTACTATCCAACTTGAATTCATCAATAGCTTTTAGTAATGGAGCTAGATATTGCTTCACTTCTTCTGGGACGTATTCATTTTCGTTTAGACTTTTTTTCACACTTAAGCTGCCTGATTTTTTAAGAATATCAGCCGACTCAGGAGTTATATCAGCTCTCTCCGCTAACGATTCGCCTGCTTCAGTTCCTAAAAAATTAATAGCAATAGTTTTTTGCAATTCAGGTAAAAGAGAGGGGTTTTGCGCTAAATTTATAATCGCCCTGAGTTCTCCTTGCGACAAAATAAGTTTTTGAATATCTGGAGAAATATTTACATTTTTAGCGATACCGGCAGCGATAATCCCAGACTGTCCCGAATTTATTTCTTTCGATGAATTATATATAGTCTCCAACTCTTTGTTATTTAAATCTGGCAAAAGTATCGCGGCCGCCAAAGACTCCATGTATTTTGAATTAATCATTTCTTTTCTAATATCAGATGATAGTTTTGGATTTTGTACTAAATTACGTAAAATTCTATCAGAATCATAACTACCGATATCTTGTAGAACTCCGTCTAAAATGGCTTTTTGTATTTGCGGAGATTCAACTTCCTTAGCGGCAGAAGCTCTCGACCTGACATCTCCAAATTTAGCTAATATGATACTTATTTCTTCTATTAGATTTGTATTGTTTGCCAGATGGTCCAAGAATTGTTTTGAATAATATGTGGTCATTTGTCCATTTTCTATCATTTGATTTAAAAAAGGCAACAGAACATGCTGAGAGTCCACGCTCAGATTGCTAGATATTTCCTTAATTGTCTGCAGTGCGATAGGGTTAGTTGGGTTTTCAAAAGCCTTATTAATTATAGCATTTGCCAAATCGGTATCCATCAAACCTTCTGTGGGGGAAGCTTTTTTGGCAATTGCATTAACATCTCCAAGGCTTCCAATTTGAATAAGGCGAAGTATTGTTGCCCTGTCAAGATTTGGATTTTGTGCGACAGCAGCAACTCTCCCCTTTTCAATCATGTCGTTTATTAATGCTGGAGTTCGCGCCGTCGAGCCTATTGCATCAAATACTCTACCCTGCGTAGTCTCGTTGATGTCTTCTAATGTTTGCATAATTTCGAGTATCTTAATACGGTTGGCCTCTCCGGCGTTTGGGTTATAACATAAATATGCGTAAGTCTTGAAATTTTCAGCTGAGATATCTCGATTTATTATTTGCTGCATCTCTTCTGTCCATGGTGCATTCTTGAGCATTGACTGTAATCCGTCCACATCAGCCTGTTTCATATTATCATACATGTATTTTTGAAATTCAAAAGATTTATTTTTCGAATACAATTCCCGTTTTTTATAATTTGTTAGTTTTGGCAAAAGAGCAGCAGCGGCCTTGGTAGACAAATTTGGATTATTTACTAGAGCGTCAACAACCTCATCGCTCTCTTTTGGCTTAGTGCACATTCTTATTTGTATCGATTCTTTCAAGTTTGGATTTCCGGCCAAGTTAATTCTTACATCAATCCTGTCTTTTGAAAGAGTTTTTTGCACAGACTCGGTTAGATTTGGATTGTGAGCCAAAGACGACCTTACTAATACACTTTCATTTTTAGTCAGCAAATCTTGAACGTCGGAGTGAAGTTGAGGGTTTTGTGCAAGCGCGACAAGAATGCTCTTTTCTCCAGACCCAGTAAGCTCAAACTGTCTTCCAGAGTCGACAACAGTAAAGGCTTCATTCGCACTCTCGCTAAGGTTATCAGAAGACTTACTTTTTTCGGCCCTTTCATTCGACCAGCGAGAACGTGCGAAGACATCCCTAGAAGATATGGACATCTCTCTGGAGGATATTTTTAAAGTAGACTCTCTTTTAGAAAGTGCAAGTAAGTAGTTAGACATTTATCTATTCTCCATCAAAAGTTTTTTACTTTTTTGGTTTATGTATTTTCTATATCCAGATGACTTAATAATAGAGCTAGTCGACGCTCTTTCCAATTTCAAGAATCCGGGCAGTTCTTTAGATTCATGAAATCCAAACGCCGACGGGACTCTATCATAAATCACATCCAACATTACACTTTGTCTATCTTCGTGTCCAACTAATTTTCTTTGAGTTTCTTTATCTGTAATATAAACAGTCTTTCCACGCACGCCTGAATTACTTAAAAATTCAGCCATCAATTTCTCTGGATAATCTTTCACCAATTCATCAAGATTTTTCTGTATTCTTCCAAGAGATTCTTCACCATACTTTTCAATCCACTCTTCTATCATACTCTTTGCGCGCCAGCTGCTTGGATTGTCAGCATCATCTTGAATTGCTTTAATTTTTGACATCAACCCGCGCCAGTCTGATTGAATTTGCTCGATTAAAACGGCTGGACTTTTCATCATTTTAGATATGTCTTTCCAGAGAATCCAGCCCATGTTCATCTCACCCCAACCTCCCATAGAGCCGTGGTCGCCGTGAGCTAAGCTGGGTGCCACGTCTCGCATGAATTCAAGAGTTTGAGAGTCTGATTCTAAATCTTTAAACAGAAGGGCGAATGAATGTCTTGGTAGTTTGTCGAATTTCTCATGAGACTGAATACCCGAGCCAAAATCTCCATGGAATATATAAAATTCCTTCCCATCCATCTTAGCAATAGCCGCTTTAACGTGTTCTATGGTAATCGGCTTGCCATTATTTTCTTTAAACATAGCGTTCACAAGCGGTTGGTTGTAGTACCGCTCAATTGGCGTTCCCTTGAAATTTTTAGGATAAGCGAGCTCTGTCAAACTGTTATCTTCCATGTACTTCTCGAGAATTCTAAAAATATACTTGTTTTTATGAACTCTTGTGATGTACTCTTCTTTAGAAAATCCTTTAGGTGGCTGCGACCGCAATCTCACTCTTAATTCTGGATGGAGGCCGTCGTTTTCTTCCAGAGCTCTCCTAACAGACGCGTGCTTATCTTTAGCAAGCGCAAACTGAACTTCTTTTGATAAATTATCGCCATTCGCCAATGTCTGTCTCACTTCGGAGTCTTTGTCTTTTACTAATACCATTTGAACTTCTACTGGCAGACGGTTTCGATTAGCTAGCACATGTCTGATTGCTTTGTCCTTATCTTTTGCTAATATTAACTGCGCTTCTGTCGACAGCTTCGGATTCTTTAAAAGAGACAGCTTCGCCTCTTCATTCCGCGACGCCGCTAGGTTTTTTTGAATGGAGTTCATGCATGACGGATTTTGTATTAAAGCCATTATTACTTTTTCGTTGCCATCGCCTAATAAATATATTTGTGTTTTTTCAGAGATGCACGAATTTAAAGCCAAGGCCACTCTTACTGTCGAGCCTTTGTCTTTAGACAGGACCTCTTGAACTTCTTCAATTAAACTAGGATTGCTGGCAAGTTTTAACCTAATAAATGATTCCTTATATTTAACTATTTCTTTTTGAATTTCTGGTATGAGATTTTTTATTGAAAGTAGTTTTGAAAAAACAGTTTCCAATCTCCTTTTAGAGCCTTCGGAAACTTCCTTCCCTCTTGTTGTTTGCCAAATTTCTAATTGCATTTCCCTAGAAGCATATCCATTTTCTAGCAACTTTGTTTGATATAGGCGTTCGCTTGATGTCCCCTTGTACCTTTCAAAAAAAGACTCCTTGATTGTAACTGGAACAGAATCATTTTCAAATAACAGAGTGTCTATGTCGTCTTTTTTTAGAGCGTATAGCTTTCGATAAATAGACTCTCCGCATTTATCGTTTTGAGCTAGGGCTGTATAAATGTTAATATCTTTAAGTTCTAAAACTCTCTCCAAAACGTCCTCTTGGTCGGAGTTGGCAGCCAAAGCCAGATTTAAGAGACCGTCACCAATGTCCAACATCTCTTTTTGTTCTTCTGCCGTAACAGATTTCATTGGAATGTCCTGATATCTGCCGAACGGACCAAATTTACTAGAAGTAATTTGGTTCCTGACAGCGATTTCTTCAATCTTTTTTAGATACTCTATTACGGAAGTATCTATCATGCCGTTATCTAGTAATGCCGCCTTTACATCGCGATGAGCGCTTTTTGATAATATTTTCTGGACATCCAATAGCAAGTCTTCTCTCTCCGCTAATTCGTTTTGAACTCTATCATTGTTTGTTTTTGCTAGATTTAACTGCAGTTGTTTTGGCAGTTTAGAATTACCCGCTAAATTACTTAAAACCATCTCTTCGTTTATTTGCGCAAGCTTGGTCATTAATTCTACTGAAGATGTATAATCGGCCAATTTAATACATATGCGCAAGTGTCTGTGGTCCTCTTCTTTGCCCGCCTGTAAGTCGGCGGCTCTTAGTCTGACGACTTTTTCATAAATTTTTCTAGCGTTTTCGTTGGATATACCGTCAACCACGGCATCTGATAAAAAATCCAAATCGTCCACGGTGTCTATTAATCTATCTTTATACTCAGGTGCAAGATTCTCATTCTGCAATAAGTTAGCAATAAGAGAGAAATCTCCCGAATTAAAAATCATTTCATGAAATTCTGGATGCGGACTTGATTTGATAATGGATTCTTGCGCCCAGTGGTCTCCATGTTTCATTGTGAATTTTTCCGCTTCCAATGATGCTCTTGGATTTTCTGCGAAAGCATCTGCAACATAGCTGGGGAGCCGTGTGGCGCCCACTGAGTCAGTTTTTATATCTCCTAGCGCCAACGCATCAATGATTTTCTTTTGAATTTCTTCGGAGGCTCTTGAGGCTATATTCCTAAATAAAGAGAAAGAGACCTGTCCTGCGCCAATAATCGCACTCGCTATATCTGAATCAATTTGACCCACCTCATTTCCAGCCTCATTCGTAACACTTCTAAAGTTTTGTAATATTGACTTTAACGTATCCTCGCCGAGCTCTGGATTTTCGCTATTTTTAATATTTTTAATAATATCCATGGCAATACTTTTATCAAGATTTTTATTGGAACTCAACCCCGACCTGTAGTCTGAAAGGGCCCGTTGAAATTTTGGGTCAACAGTCCTGCTTGCCACCAAACTAACAATGCTGTTATCAGTATTTTTAAAATTATCATATATTTTATGCAAATCGTCTTCGTTAATTGCTTCGTCGTTTTCTAAAAGTTGCGTCGTTAAAGATGTGTTTTTGCCTTCAACCGCATCTCTTGTAATTATTTCTTTCATCTCCGTGGTCAAAGGAGTCTCTCTAATAAATTCTGTAACATATTTTCGCCAATAGTTTCTCCTGTTGTCGTTAGCATCTTCAGACTTTGCATACTCATACAGTATTTTCTGCGCTTCCAATGATGTTGCTCTTTTACAAATAGAATCATATTGACTATTATTTGCAATCGGTAAAATCAGCTTGATGGCTTCTAGGCTTAAATTTGGATTTTCAGAGAGTTCGTCAATTGTGCGCTCAGATTGTTTTTTGCCCAAAATCTTTAATTGCACAGCCCAAGTCAGGCTTGGATTGCTCATTAAAGCATCGCGAACATCAAACTTATCCTTTAAGAGCTTCAATTGAACCGCTTCCGATAAGTTAATATTTTTAGAAAGGGAATTTCTCACCTTAATGAATGAGTCTTTTGTGAGCGCCAATTGAACATCGGGGTGAAGATTCGGATTTTGTGCCAGTGCCGCTCTCACCTTTACAGAATCGCTTCCAGTCAATTCAAACTGTCTTCCGGAGTCTGTTACTTTAAACGCCTCTCTTTCATCGTCTGCAAATATATCAACGTCCTCAATATTCTCGGCGTTCATTTCTGTAGTGTCATTTCTTCTCCATCTTCTGGCAAAAACATTCAAAGAGTCCCGAAGAGAGATTCTGTTAAATATTTCTCTGAATGAAATTTTTATATTTTCCATATTATGTTCTCTCCCGTAGAAGCGATGCTATAATCAAACTCGTTTAGAATTATTTCATGGTCGCCAAATATTTTTTTACCAAGAATGCTATCTGCTTCGCCCGGCCTTACATATGCGATTGTGACGTGGGGTTCAAATTTATCGAACTCTTCATAGTTTGCAAATGTATCTCCGAGCGCCTGATGTAGCTTAGATAAATCCTCGCTGATGACTTCTATTTTAATAACATCCTTGCCATCGTTCGCAAATTTACTTACTTTTCCAAGCTTGCATTTAACAGGAACTACGCCCCTTTGCTTTTGTTGTTCTATAAATTCTGTTATTTTATCAATTCGTTCACAGACAATGCCATACTTAGATGATACATGAATGATTTGCGGTCTTTGTTGTTGCAGGTCTCCGCCGTCACCATCAAAAAGCCAATTGTCTGGAATATTTTTCTTACCCCACGCAATAACTTTTTTAGAAATATCATCTGGGAAGTTCAACATCAAACAGGAATATTCAAAATGCTGGGGGTCTTTAGCTTTTCTTAATAATTCAATCCGCAAATCCATGTCGTCCATATCTTTTACGTTGATGCTGCGGTCGTCAAAATAAATCGTCGCAAAAGGTTTATTATCAGACCATAATTCATCATAGGGAACGTCGTTTTCTTTAAGCCAATTTTCAACTTCTTCTTTTTGTTTTTTTGCCTTGCCTTCTGACTGAATTGCGGTTGACCAACGACAAGAAGATACGATAATTTTATAACCAGAACTTTTTAAGTCCTTGAGTTTTTTTATGAATAGATGATTTGGCTCTCCGATGGCAGGAAATTTATTTGCAATCGTAATTGTCCCATCAAAATCTGTGCAAACGGTTTTAGGCAACCTGTTTTCAGCATATCGTTGAATTAACTTGAAATAATTGGGCATGAAAAATCGTCCTCTGTCTTACTAGGTTATGACATAAAATCCTTATACTATAATGGTTTTTTATAAAATTTTACTCAAAAATCAAGCTAAATTATCAAATGAAAGTGGCCTAATTTTAAGGCCGATTCCGCGTTTTTCGCATTCTGCATAAATTTTTTCTAATATGTTTCTTGTATTCTGTTCGTCGGCATCTTCAAAGTAAAGAATCCTCGCTTGACCAAGAAGCATTGATAAATCTAACGGCAAATTAACTAATTCTAACACCGAAATGGCTGAAATAAACGGATTCATAAGTTACTCCAATAAAAAAGACAGACTGTTAATCTGTCTTTATATTACAATATTTAGGCTGATTTGTCAAGCTTTTTAACTTAACATCCGCAGGGTTTTTTTGGGTCAAACATGACGTCCTCCTTTTATATTTATTTATTTGAGCACGGTGTGAGAATCGAACTCACTCATCAAAGTTTTGCAGACTTCGAGCTTCCCATTTGCCTAACCGTGCGTTTGTATTTATGGGGCCTGATAACGGAATTTAACCGTTGTCCTGTTCCTTATGAGGGAACCGTGCAGAACACTCACACCCATCAGGCATACTATTTTTATTTTCTAAAACATCATTTGGTTGCGGGGGTCAGGAGTCGAACCTGCCTAGTGTTTTTTAGACAACTCAAGTTTATGAGACTTGCTGCTTAGCCGCTTGCATTCCCCGCCATCTATATTATACATATTTTATAAAAAAAGTCAAGTTTTTTTGAAAAATAAAAGAGCCTCATCGGTTAGGATAAGAGGCTCGGGGTAGGGTGTAAATAAGTTAACAAATAAGCGGTAAGGCCTATAAAATCAAGTAGAATTGGGCTTTTAAGGGCTCAAATTAGGAGCTACGTCGGTAAGGACTAAGCTGAATACTTGGATACGTTAACTGGGGTAGACTAGCGGTTAGGCATGTCTGGATAGCGGTTAGGCTAAATAACAAATAGGGTAAGCTAAATGTTGGGTAACACCCTGTAGCAATGATTAGATTGCTATCTTAGTATTTTTATATAAAAAAAAGCTATTTTTTTCACAAAATCATTTCAGCGATGCCCTTTATATTTTTCTACGACAACATAGGATTTATCTAATGTTTGTTGCGATTCCAAAACACGTTCTTGATTATTTTGTCCTTGAACATACAGTAGCACAAACGCATTATTTGCCCGGTCTACTTTAACTATTTGATAAGACTCCTGAGCATCGCCCGTTTTTATAATTCTTTCCAATCTATCCCAAAGTCGATACGCTGCCATTGTTTTGTATCTCCAATCGTTCTGCTTTATATGTTCGCAAAGAAGTCTCCATGGTATTTTTGCGCCACTCGTTTTTCTCTGCAACAATCTCTTCTTCCCACTCGGCGATGTCTTGTTCTGAAAACAATCTCATTGGCTTAAAAATATAAATACAACTTTTAGCTTTTCCAATATCCAACCATTCAGAACAGCCGTGTGGAATTTCAACACCACGCTTCCAATTACTCCTAGCTTGATTTTTAGAAGGAAATATGCCAGCCTGAACAAGCACCTCTATCATAGTCGCGCTTGAGTCTATTAATTCAAACGGTTCCAACCCAAAAGATTTAGCATCAAATTTTGGAGTAGCAAATTCATTATTGACTATAAAATTAACTTCAATATAATTATATGCCATTATTTTAATTTTTTATTTAAGAAACCTTGAAGTTTAATCAATTGATGTTCATCCAAAAGAGTGCCGTCTATTTCATACCAGCTAGAAGGTCTTAGTTTAAAAATATATTTAAACCCAATCACTAATCTCTTAAAGAAACTTGGTTGGCGATTTAAAAACAGCTGCAAATAGCCTTCTGTTAATCCGGCATAATTCGATTTTGAAATTTCAAGTTCAACAACATGGTCAAGGCCGTTGCATTCGCATGGAAAGATAATCTTGCCATCATCCTTTTCTTTTTGTCTAACCACCTTTGTTTTTTTATTAAGCATTTGGTCCGAACTCCTTCCAGACTTGTTTTGTAAACGCGCCATATATTAAAAGTGAAATCAGGGCACCAATATGAAACCACATCCCAAAATCACCCATATCTTTATAACTAGCAAATGGCCCAGTGATTGTCCAATTTTTTACAGCCTCATGTGCCGCTCTCTGATATATTGGTAGCTCGGTCACTCCAACCACATATGACTTGATTAGAAAATACGCCCCACCAGCCCAAACCGAAAGCATGAAAATTCTAAACATGAAATCCTCCTAAGTTTGAGTTATTCCGCTACGCACA
>Ga0315284_10016925_pt1 | contig 10328 bp, 17 predicted proteins | sample YL17G09_16_MG_FD_203696 | JGI IMG/M metagenome (GOLD analysis project Ga0315284, IMG submission 203696) | Sediment microbial communities from Yellowstone Lake, YNP, Wyoming, USA - YL17G09_16 | ecosystem: Environmental > Aquatic > Freshwater > Lake > Sediment | place: USA: Wyoming | collected...
CAACTTGCAAGATTCAATCCGCTTGCCGCACGCATCTAATGCCAACGTGCCAACAACTTGATCCTGAGCGTTCCAGTAGTTGCTGCCGGTGTAACCACATTCACCACCGCGATAAACCCACTGGCATACATTGGCAATGACCTGACGCCGGGGAAGCATCACGCCAACAAGGTCAAATTTGCTGGCCAGCTCAAACTCGACAACAGCGCGGTTTTCGTTTGACTTGCGGTCCACATACCAGATCTCGTCGGGAAATTTGGCGTGGGGATCGGCACCGGCCTCACCGTCCAGATATTTTTTAAGCGTGCGGATGCGAACAACCTTTGCGCCGCCGAGGTCGTTGCCTGTGGTGATCAGGTTGACCTGAAGCAGCAATGCCGTAATGCTGCTGCCGATATTGCTGACGGCAAGCTTGGGGCGCGGTAGGCTGCCGCTGCTGCTGTAGTCAAAACCAGTGGCCTCAAGTGGCAAGCGCACATAAGACTGGCCGTTCCAGACCACGTTGCCCGTTACAGCAGCATTTACGCCATTGTGGAAATAATAAATGTCGGCACTGCCATGCAACGTTGCATCAAGGTGCAATTGGAATAGTTCGACAATGGCGTTGGGTTCTAAAACGCTGAGATCTTCATAGACCGCGCTGATTGCCTTCCAGGTAACACCGCCATCTGTTGTGGTGCTATCAATCAGCGTGGGCCATGCAGGTTGGCTGGCGCCAGATGTGCCAGCAGTTACGCACTGGAATACCAGGCCAAAATTCTGCACCGTAGTGGCGCGGACGATGGCCCCTACGGCGTAACTGGTACTAGCGGCCCAGGCTGCGTATGCCATTAAGGTTCAAATACCTGCGTAAACGTAGCTTGAATCGTTGCGCGATTCAGGTATGGAATCGACTTGCTCCATTCCGCGCAAACAAATTTGGCGCTGCTTGCTTCACCTGGCGCGGTCCAGTCAAATGATTCTTGGCCAGCACGTGCATCAAGAAATGTTTCAATCGTATCTGCATTGGCTTCTGATATTTCCCAGGTAAGCGTCCATATTTTGGGATTCTGGTTCAAGCCAAAAACAGCACGCATCTCGTAGCCGTCGCCATATTGAACCTTGGTCACCTTTGGCTGGCTGGTCTTCTGGGCGCCATAAGTTGGCGTAATGCTTGGGAAAGTAGCCATTAGCGTCGTGTACCGGCTAGAAGCCCACCTGGGCGTTGTTGCTTCACCAATTCTGCCTGCACCGCAGCGGAAACGGCAACACCAAGTTGCTTGGCTTGTGCCTGATCACCTTGGACGTTGGAACCGCTGGCGTCAACGTTTACCACGACGTTGGTGCTGCCGCCGCCAAGCCCACCGTTGGGGATGACGGTGCCACGGACGCCTGGCATAAACAGTTCAGGTCCACGTTCACCAACCAGCGATGGCCGCCCGACAGGTGGAACGCCGCCATTGGCGAACTGCTTGATTCCGTAATTCGGGCCAAGTGTGCCTATACCGCCAATCTGGCCGCCACCGCCGCCAAAAGGTAATGCTGGACTTAGGAATGATTTAATTGCGCTTACGGCTTGTTCAATCACAAAGATGCGAATCAACTGGTTGGCAATGTCAACCAGAACCTTGGATGCAATCTGTTGAAGACTCTTGCCCCAGTTGTCGGAACCTTGAATTAAGGCATCAAAAACTGATGTCAATCCTTGACCAAGTGTATTTGAAACACTCTCGGCCAATGCTTTTTGTTGCTGAATTGCGGTGTTTAATTCGTATTGTTTTTCTAGATACGCTGTGATTGATTGCAATCCTTCTTGCTCTCTTTGTCTTTGTATTACGGCAAGTTCTCTTTGCACATCCCGTTGGTTGGCTACAAGCTTACTATTTCCTTCGAAAATAATTGCCTCTTGTGCTCGCACGTCTTTTTCTTGTGCTAATGCTTGCGCATATTGGAATTGAATGTCAATTTCTTTCTGCAATCCTTGCAATCTTGCAGCAAGCATCTTGTCGTTATCAACTTCAGCGGCTGAAATTTTATCTTGCAGGCCAGATTTGACCCGCAAAATCTGACCTTCTGCTAACCGATCACGAATAACTTGTGCAACTCGTTCCGCTTCTTTGGCGGCTTCTTTTGCTGCTCTTTCAGCAGCTCTTTCAGCATCGGATTTGCCTGTGCGCCGTGTACGGCCACCAGTCTCGCCAAGTAATGCAGGTATAGCAGATGTCTTGAAAACATTTGATTGAGCCTTGTTCAGTTGCTGTTGTGCTGCTTCGTTTTGATTTATTTTTTGCTGAATTGCTCCTTGCAGGCTAAGTAATTTTTCCTGCGTCCTAGGGTCTTGCGCTTGCTCCGCTCTAATGCTGCTAAGCGTTGCTTGATAATTTCTTAATGCTTGTAAATTTTGTTGAATTCCACTTTTGTTTTTTTGGCTGCTAACTTGTCCAATGCCTTTTGCAATACGATCAATACCTTCAGATGTAGCGCCAAGGTTTATTGATGCACGTGCACCAGCAAGATTGCGTGCAAATCCACCGCCGCGACCCGCTGCTAATGCGGCATTGATTGCATCAACTACTTGAATAGCTTGGGCAAAAATTGCTTTTAATGCAGGTGTCAGTACTACGCCAATAGTCCTAGCAAGTTGCTCAACACCATCCGTTAAAGTGCTGAATTTTCCTTGAAGTGTGTCACTCTGGGCGATTGCACCGTTTGCATATTTCCCGCCAGCATCTGTCAGTCGTTTAACTGCAACTTCAACAGCTTCTGCGCTAATCCGACCTTTGCTGAGCGCTTTCTGGAATTCATCACCAGTCAGACCATACATCTTCCGCAGTTCTTCCTGAAGCGCAACGCCGCGTTCCTGAAATTGCAGCAGTTCTTCGCCTTGCAAACGGCCTTTTGCTTGAACTTGGCCGTAAGCCGTAGCCAGACCTTGAAGCTCTGCACCAGTTGCGCCAGCTACATCAGCAAGGCGCCGAGTGGTTTCAACAACTTTGTCACCTTCAACACCAAAAGCGTTAAGTCGCTTTGCTGTGTCAATCAGTTCAGTGCTTGTAAATGGTGTGACTGCGCCAAGTTGCTGAAGTTCTTGGATGATAGATTTGGCCTGCTGCACACTGCCAGTCAGAACCTGAAGGCTTCTTGTCTGTGTTTCAAGTTCTGCTGTTTTGGCAAAAACAAACTTCAATCCTGAAACAACAGTAAAAGCACCAACTAGGCCAGTGACTGCATTTTTTACACCATCAACTGCGCTTGCTGTTGTTTTTGATGCTGCACTGACCTGATTCAGGTTTCGTACAGCACCCTGACTATTGACCTGAATATCAACGGTTGCTACTGCCACGGATCGACCACTGCTATTGCGTCAGTCTACTAGCTACGCCGCTTAGCTTTGTCAATTTCCTCGCGTTCGCGTTTTCCTTTCAGTTCGTAGTAGGCGGCGAAATGGATGAACTCCGCATCCGTCAGTTCCTGCCGAAGCCGACTTACCGTCATGCCTAGCTCAGTAGCCAAGAACATTTCAAAGTAAAGCCAGCTATCGGCTTCTAGTCGTTTTTTGCTTCTTCCAGCGACTCAGGCGCACCAAGGCCAAACAGGAATAGTTCCAGTTCGTTCAGCACCGACTCAGGCAGTTCGCGTTGCAGCTTGGCTGCATCTGCTGATGCAAAAGCTTTGGTGCCGTCTTCCAGTTCGGCCATGTGGCACAGCATCTGGGTGCTGATGTCCAAGGCTTCCTCTGATCCAGCCAAACCAGAAGCACGCTTGCGATCAGCGCGAGTGATCGGCTTGAAGTACAACGACAGCACTACGGTGCCATCTTCCTTCTTGATGTTGAATTTACGCCGCTGGTTTAGGTCAAAAGCCCCGGTGAGTAGATCAACGGGGCGTGGTGATGCAGGCATTAGATCGAGGTAGTAATGGCACCGTTCATGGTGAAGTTAATCGTCACCACTTCCAGTTCGCCAACCGTAGCACCGTAATCAGTGGATGTGATCACGATGCTGCCGGTGATTTTCTTGCCGCCGGTTTCGTCAAGGTACAACTCGACAGAGGCGTTGCCTTCGTCGGTTGCCACGTTGACATCCCGAATCAGGTCGAGCTTGTCGCCCGACCCAGGCGCGTCATACATGACTTCCATGCTGCCGCTGCCTGCAATGAGGCCACCGATGTTGGCTTTGTAGGTTGCGCCTTGAGTAGTGGTTTCAAGTACGTCCTTTTCCACGGTCATAGACCAAGAACGCACAGCAGCAATCTCAGAGATACCGCCACTGCTGTCCTTGTCAAAGAAAACCGTACCTTGTTCGCCGCGATAGAAAGCCATGATCAGATCGTTGAGGTGGTGATGGTGCCGGTGGTTACGAAGTTACAGGTAATTACCTCTAACTCGCCAACAGTGGCGCTGTAATCGGCAGAAGTAATCAAGCCAACAAAGCTGATTTTCTTGGTGCCGGTGGTGTCTAGGAACAGCTCAAAACTAGCCACGCCTTGATCGGTGGCCGTGTTAGCAGCCGTGATAAAGGTTTTGGTTTCATCGGCGCTGCTGGCGGTGTACATCAGCTCAACGCTGCCAGAACCGGCAATCAGGCCGCCAATGTTGCTCTTGTAGGTGGCACCCAAAGCGGTGGTTTCAAGCACATCCTTCTCAATGGTCAGTGACCACGAGCGGGTGGATGCAATAACAGCAGTGGTGATACCGGCATCGTCAAATTTGACGGAGCCTTGTTCGCCGCGATAAAAAGCCATGGTTAGAGTTCCTCGAAGGTTTCAAAGGTCATTCTGACCTGAGTTTGGAAATACCCTTCGGGAGACGGCGTGGCCACCACCTCTGGGCCAGTTGGGGGATCAAAACGAACCCCTGATACGACAATTCTATTGTAAAGGTCCCGTACTCTTTTGCCGACGGTGAAATTGGCTGCTGGGCCAACACCTTTGGCAGAGAAGATATTGACAACGATAATGCCAATGACGCTGTTACTAGCGCCAGCCGTGCTGCCCATGGTCATGTAGTTGTTGGCGCCAAAACTGACAGAACACTGTGCCCAAGTGCTGCCTGGCGTGGGCGTGTAGGCCACGTTATGGAACACCACTGGTATGACTGGCACTATGGCTAGTTCAGTGGCTAGGCGGCCTTCAACGATGGCACGGATTGCGTTGAGATCCAGTGCAGCCATTAGCCTTGCCTCCCGATGGTGTCAGCCAATTGCCTAGCACGATTGGTCATCTGCCGGGCAATGATGTCCACCCAGCCTGGTGCTGCTTGCTTGGACCAGTTTTGGTAAGCCAAGCGTTCAGCATATGGCAAAGAGTTATGAATGGAATATGTGTTGCCGACACGCTCAGTACCAGGTGTGTAGTTGATGCCTGTCGGAGGTGTCGGTGCTGGAGTTGCCGGTGGTGATGTTTTGCCCCTGTTGGCACCTGTTGCAGCTTGCTGCGCCCCAACATCGTAATTTCCGGTGGCGTTTTCACCAATGACCCAGCTAGCACGAAACCGACCTGTATCTACTGGGCTTTGCGATTTAACTTCTTGATCCGTCTCAAGCACTACCACGCGCAACAACTGGTTCATCTGGCCTTCGCAGAAGTTGCCGATGTCGCCAATTTTGATGCGTCTTGCCATGATCAGGCTCGCAGGACCAGTTCGTAGGTGATCGCCTGGTTGTCTTGATCAATGGTCTGCACGCTGATGATCTGATGCGACACGGTGGCAATCACAACGCGATCGGCAGTGCTGGGCGTTACGGCCAGATCGGTTGCAGCAATGAACAGCCGCTTGTCACCCGCCTGCACAAGCTCATTGACCTCACGGGCGTTCACATCTTGTAACACGCCACGCAGGCTGTAGTCGGTTGCTGTTTCCGTCACAGCGCCTGTAGAGGCGTTGTAGGTGCCGCTGGTGACCCGCCTGTAGGTCAACGCACCACCAAACTTGCCCATCAGCTTGGAGGCGGTTTTCTGTAGCGAGGAAGCTAGTGCCATCAGAGCTTGTAGGCGACGCAGTGGCCGTTTTGTAACTCAATGCTAGTGAACACGCCGTAAAGCGTTGTGGCGGCATCAAGAAATTGCCCGGCAAGTGTGTTGCCGTCGTAATTTTGTGCGGTGATTGCTTCGATAATAGTATTGCTCGTGAAATGAATAGCGCACCAACGTCCCGTGTTTGCATTGGTATTGCCAATAAAAGTTGCGCCCTTGGCGTAGTCAATACCCAGTACGTTTGAATCGTTCATTTCAGATGTCCGGGAACGGGGCAGCAGGTGGGGTGAAGTTATGCGATGGCGTACCTTACGATGACAATACCGGAGCCGCCATTGCGGCCCACTGATGTTCCGCTACCACCCTTGGCCGCAAAACCGGCACCACCGCCCTTGCCGTTTACGCCGTCTGTAGCGACAAGGCCGGTGCCTCCGCCACCCCAATCAGAGGTGCCAATAGAAGCAGTGGGCTCCCACCCACCACCTGCGCCACCACCTGCGTATTTAACAGCAACTCCTGTAATGCTCGACTCTATGCCAATTCCTCCAGCAGAATTATCATTATTGGTGGTTCCATTTTGGCCAATACTTCCACCGCCACCGCCGCCGCCGCCGCCTGGAAAGGAGCCAGAAACTCCGCCAGCACCTCCAGCAAAACCTTGACTGCCGTTACCAGCGCCTCCTGGATTGGCTCCTGAAATTGAGCCGGTTGATCCACCACCTGAACCTCCTGATGAACCAGCTTGCGCAAATACACCAGCAGACGGACTCACTGTGCCACCACCACCACCACCTATTGCAATAATAGAATTAAGTGATGAATTAGTTCCATTAACTCCATTGCTTCGGCTTCCAACTTGAGCGCCCTGCCCACCACTGCCTACAATTACAGGTATTGTTCCATTTGTAAATGTTGCAAATGACTGTAAAACGCCACCAGCGCCTCCACCTCCACCTCCGCAAACAGAACCGCTGGACCATTCTTGTCTACCACCACCACCACCGCCAGCAATAACCAAGTAATCAAACTCACCACCGCGAGTTATATTTAAAGATGAGCTACCGACAGTGGTAAATGTGTGGACGCGATAAAGCCTACCAGCAATAAAAATATCTTCAACTAAATCACCACCAGTTGCCAGTGGCGTAATCATTCTTGGCGTAATGGTCCAACTCATGACAGCACCTCCCAGTTCGTATTAATTTTTCGACGCAAAGTGTCGAATTTTGCAGATAGAGTGGCCGACCCTGTGGTAGCAGTAGTTTTCAATGCTGACAGCACCTCCAGATGGGGTTTGGGTTGATAACGGGGGGTCATATTGCGTACCTCACGATGACAATGCCGGAGCCGCCGTTGCCGCCTTCTACAGCACTTCCGCTTATTGAACCGCCAGCGCCACCACCGCCACCGCCAGTATTAACAGTCGCAGAATTTCCATTGGCTCTGGTTCCTCCACCAGCACCACCGCCACCGCTGCCTCCATTACCACCGGTACTGCTGTATGCGCCTCCCCCACCTCCTCCTGCTCTTGTTACTGAGGTTCCGGTAATAGAAGATGTCATACCAGCGCCACCAGCGCCTCCTGCTTGGGAAGTTGGGGCTATGCCTGCTGCGCTTGCACCGCCACCGCCGCCGGATGATCCATAGGTAGCAACACCGGCAGATCCATTAGTACCTTGACCTGCTGTGCCAGTGCCTGCTGAACCGCCAAACGTTCCTGCGCCACCAGATCCTCCTAGACCACCGTTATTGTTTGATAGCGATCCAAAAGCACCAAATCCGCCACCCTCTGCTGTAATTGACGCAAAGACGGAATTGCTACCCTTGGTTCCATTGTTGGCACCAGCAACACCGCCATTTCCTCCAGCTCCGACCGTAACTGTGGAGTTACTAGCAGAAAGAGTTAATGTGCCGGCAAGGTAACCACCAGCACCACCACCTCCTCCACCATAAGTATTGCCAGTGACAATAGCGCCACCGCCACCACCGCCAGCAATAACGAGATATTCAACACTGCCGCCATTTAGCACATTTAAGGATGACGTGCCCGTAGTCTTAAATTCATGAACGCGATAAGTAGTGCCAGATACGACGATGGTGTAAACAACATCGCCGCCTTCGGCCCAGGTGCTGGGGGTCTTACGCAGCCTCAGATCCCCCGAGACGGCAAGGCTCATACAGCCTCCTCAGCAATTACGGCATCGTCTTCCAGGATTACAGGGTCAACAGTTGGGACGAAGCCAAACGGGGTGCCGTCAGCATTGAACTGAGGATCCGTGGGTCCCGTAAAATACGGACCAACCTTATAAATCTCAGCGCGTTGACGCACCGTTTCAACAATGCTGCCTTGGAAATACTCCTCGGGCGTGGTGGCAGTCGTGCTGCCTTGAACAAGACCAAACTCAACCACCAGGGCAGGCAGCAGTTCGTCAGGGATGTCGATAGTAAATTGTGCCATGTCAGTTAGGGGGTTTTGATGACAGCAAAGCGAATAACAATGGCTTCACTTAGGGAGCCCGAAGATTCAATGTTGCGAACATTGATGCTGGCCGAACCAGCAGCAGCTTGAGCGTTTAGCAGATAAGATCCAGCAGTGCCACCACTGATGTGATTTAGGATCAAAACATCATTTGCTGTAATCGAGCTATTGGTTAGCGTAAAGCTTACAGTAGTGGCGTGAACCAGCGCAGCACCGTTCATCGTGATCTGCCCGGTGGGGCTGTTAAGTGTGACACCTGTGGCTTTGTTGGTTGCTTGGGTAACGGTGCCAGTACCACTGATGTATCCGAACACCCCGGTGGTTGCGTTGTAGCCAAGGTTGCCGCCAGCTTGAACGCCAGCATTGTTGTAGATAACCTGACCGCTAGACCCCGCAACTAACGCAACGGTTCCAGTTGCATCAGGCAGGCTGATGGTGCGATCAGCCGTGGGTGTGATGGTCTGAAGCGTGGTGGTATAGGTGCCCCCATCGCTGAGGTTTACGTCACCCGTGATGCCCAGAACGTTGGTGGTGGAGTTCCACGTCAGATCAGCATCGCCACCAAAGGCGCCAGCGTCGTTGAACTGCACCTGCGTGGTAGAGCCGCCTGGAGTGCCACCACCACCACCGCTGCCAGTTTGGTCAAGGCCGACTTTCAGTAGTGGGTTGTATGTGTAAGGCATGATCTCAGCTCCTGGTAACGGTTAGCAGGTTGTTGCTTCCGTCATACGTCATAGTCAAGGTTGCAACTGTCTTGCCGCTTGAACCACCACGCTTGAACACGGTCTGGGTCAGATTGCTGCCTGTGTATGTATTGGTGATGAAGTCATGCGTTGGGATCTCCAACCCGTCGCGGGCTACGGCATCACCACCACCTAGGAAAATGCTCATGATCTGCGAATCGCGATGTTGCCTGGTCCACTGATTCTAAGCCCTGTCAGGTATCTTTCCATCATTGGTGGCACCTTATCCGCACCAGCTTGTGGACTGCTGGTGTTCAGGCTAACACTGATGGGTCCAATGCTAACGCTGTTGTAGTCCTCAAGACCACTCAGGCCAAGGCTATCAGTGTTGTTGTTGAGGTAGACGGCAAGCACCACCTGTGCTTGCTGAATTTGTGGCGGGATCTCACCGTCAGTGAAGTAGTCAGTGGTAATGCGAAACGGGAAACCGGTTGCGTAGGTATTGATGTATGTATCAGGCTTCCGTACTCCAGTTCGAGGCCACTGCATTGACTGGGTGTCAGTAGCGCGAGCACCAAGAAAACGTTCACGGTCCAACCTTTGGGCAGCGGTGTACAGTGCGCGGTTCTTGGCGTCGGTGGTAGCAGTGCCCCATGCGGTTACATCCGCATCAAGCACCAGACCATCGACAATGGCTTGCGCGTCAGCCAGCGTCAGGTAGGTATTCGCTGTGCTTCCGCCGATTGTTGCGACGAGGGCGATTGCCATTGACCGGCTCGGTAATTTCTTCGGGTGCTACTTCTACAGTAGCTGGCTCTTCAACGGGAAAAGAGGCCACCTCGTTAGAGGCAGCCTCCTGTTGACGTAGTCGCCGGAAAGCGAACAACCCCATCAGATCTTGTAGATCACAAGGGTGTCGGCAGCGGTCACAACGGCACGGAAGGTGCTGGAAGTAGCAGCTTCCACGATCGCATCGCCAGAAATGGTAACGCCAGTAGCGCCAGCAGTCAGGGTGATGTGGAACGTGGATGTTCCGTTGTTAACGATGCTGAACTCAAAACTGATACCAATAACGTTTTGGTTGACAGCACCCAAAGCTGTGCAGATCAGAGCGCCAGTGGCGGTCGTCAAAGCAAATGCAGCGGTAGCAGTACAAGTAAAAACGCCGCCAAGCAGTTGGGCTGCGGTAGCGGTCTGAGCGCCAGAAGCGGACA
>Ga0315284_10016926_pt1 | contig 10328 bp, 13 predicted proteins | sample YL17G09_16_MG_FD_203696 | JGI IMG/M metagenome (GOLD analysis project Ga0315284, IMG submission 203696) | Sediment microbial communities from Yellowstone Lake, YNP, Wyoming, USA - YL17G09_16 | ecosystem: Environmental > Aquatic > Freshwater > Lake > Sediment | place: USA: Wyoming | collected...
TTCAGAGACCCCTCTAAAGAATCAGTATTAAGATTTATGGAAGATATGTTTATTGAATTTGTACATGATGAAAAATTGAAACAAGAATTGCTTTGGGTGTTGACTGACAGAGATATACTTAATGAAGGTGTTGAAATAAATAATGAAGCTAGAGCTAAAGCAGAACCTGAAAAAATTGAACCATTTGAGTTCGACCCTTCAATGGTTTCTGATAGTAAGTGGCAGGTAATAACAAATGCATTAACAAGATTAGGCTATACAGGTAGACCATATACAGACTGGAAGAATTATTTTAATAAGATTGGCAAGACAATGATACCAACAGCATCAATTGACAATGAAAAAACAGCAATAATAAAAAGAGTTTTCACTCCAAGAACTCCAATGTCAGATGATACAAAATTAATTGCCAAAGCTAAAAGATATTTTGGTATAACAAATAATTTTAAGGAAGTTGGATATATATTATTAGATGGTTCAATGTTAAATTTCTCTAGTGCAAAAAATGGTGGTAATAGACGTGACTTTGACCATCGTCAGGTAGGTGAAATTGGTAGTGATATGCTATCTTTTATGAAAATGGGTAATATTAGAATGCAATCAAATGGTTTTGAATTAAGAAAAATGCCAACCAAACAGCAATTTAATACTCTTATACGATTTATACATCAGAATAATGATTATATAATTATTGATTTTGCAACAGAAGCTGCTGATTATGCTGAACATAGTGTTGAATATCCCAAAGGTACAAATATTAATAGAATAATTAATGATATTATTAATTATTACAAAAATGGAATTAAACCAATTGCTCCACCTATACATGAAGAAGCAATAAAGGGTATTTTAAATGAGATGTCAATTCAAGCAATAGATTATGATTATATTCTTACTCCGCAATATGTTAAAAAACTGAAAAGAAGCGATGATTATAAAAGATATATAGAATATTATCAATATGAAAATAATCTTATACTTGCAGATGAAGAAGAAATTGAACAAAGCGAAGATTTTAAAAATTGGTTAACCTATGAATTAAGAGCCAGATTTGATGATGTTATTAATAACATAAAAAATAAAATAAAACCAGATGGTACTATTGATATTTGGAGAAGAATAACTGTTGATGATATTTGGACTAATCATCTTTTACAAGCAGGTAAACACCTTGGCATTTATTGGTCATGGGATGAACGTGCAGCCGAAGCACATTGGGGAGATAGTAAAAAATATAGTGATGCATTGATAAAATCTTCAATAAAGGAACAATATATTGATTGGGATAATACAATAGAGGCTAATATGAATTATTCTCTTGGAGAAGACGAAAAAGAAATAACATTATTTAAAAATACTTCGTTAAAAATTGAAGAACTAAATATTGATGGTCAAGATGTTGAAGATGTTATGGGAAGTGATTATGAATTACAATTAAGAAATAAAATATTTTATGCTTAAAGAAAAACTTTTAAGTGAACAACAGCGCAATAAATTACTTGAAAATTCAGGAATAAATCTCGTACAGGGTGCAAATTTCATATCTGTTGATATTCAACCCGAATATGAAAATTATATTACATTTAATCTGGATTCATTTATAATGTTTTTAAATAAAAACATTGATGTTATGAATTCATTGACCTTTTTGTATAATGGTAAGGATACTTTGGGGATGGTGAGTGAACCAGCATATAGAGATTGGTTGTTTGAGAATGGTTTACAAGAAGAAGTTTTGGACTCAGCCAAATTTTATGATAAAGGATATGCTTTCTTCAGATATTGTATGGATGAAGGTATTGAAGAAGAAGAAACCGTAAATCTGGTGAAATACATGATTCAAAATAATATTAATGATAGTCGAGATATTAATGAAGAAATGTGGAATGGATTTATGCAACAATATGGATACGATTCCAGTACTGTCAGAGATTTGCTTGAATCAGCAGCAGACATGATAAACATTCCTGACCTAATGGATTATTTACAAAGATTTGGTGGAAAACTGGTGATATGTGGGGGCGGTATCAATGAATGCTTCAAAGAAGTTGAAATAGCATTAACTGCATTGGGAAAAAATTATAATGTATTAACTGAATATACTTATTAATGGTAGGAATTTATAAAATAACTAATACAATTAACAACAAAGTTTATATTGGAAGTACATTAAAATCATTTGATTTTAGGTTTAAAACTCATATTAATTTACTTAGAAGAAATAGGCACGAGAATCCAATACTACAAAAAAGTTGGAATAAATATAGTGAAAATTGTTTTGTTTTTGAAACTGTTGAATCTTTTAATAATATATATATTGAAGAATTACTAAATTTAGAAAAATATTACATATTAAAATATTGTTCGGCAAACAGAAATTATGGGTATAATATATGCGCAGTTGGTAAATCAAGATATGGGACTAAATGGAGTGAAGAATCAAAGAAAAATAGATGTGGAAGTGGCAATCCAATGTTTGAGAAGGGACATTTAAGAGAAGGTGAATTAAATCCAATGTTTGGTAAAACTCTAACAGAAACACATAAAAAAAGAATGTCAAAATCATTAACAGGTTTAAAAAAACCAATTACATCAATAAAATTAAGTAAACCAGTAATTCAACTTGATAAAATCGGAAACGTATTAAACGAATTTAGTTCAGCTATTGAAATTAAAGATAAATTAGGATTTAGTCCATATAATTGTTTGACAGGTAGAAGTAAAACTGCTGGTGGTTATTGTTGGAAATATAAATAAAATTAATATAATGAGTAATATATCATACAGTGCTGTTGTTCTTAATGAAAATTCAAGGAAAAAACTAATTGAAAGATTTAAAAATGTTATTCCTGAAAACTGGAGTGTGATAGCTAATCACATGACAATTAACATGGGTGAAATTGACCCAGAATTTGAAAAATATCTGGGATTACCAATACGTTTACAAGTCAAAGATATTGCAATGGATGATAAAGTAATAGCTGTTGGTGTTGAAGGATTCAATAGTCATAATGTAAAACCACATATAACAATTGCTGTTAATCGAAAAGCTGGTGGTAAGCCAATGATGTCAAATAATTTAATTGATTGGAAATCAATTGGAAGACCTTTATTATTAACTGGAAAAGTAACCGAAGTAGAATATAAATAAAATGGGATTAGGGGCAAAAATACAAGATGATTATAAAACTGGTTTAAAAAGTGAAAAACTTTTTAAGGAAATTGCAATTTCTTATGGATTTGAAATTCTTGATGTGTATAATTATTACGATTTTGTTGAACGTTGGGAAGTTCTTTTAAAAAAAGACGGAAAAAAAGCAAGAGTTCAAGTAAAGGGATTGAAAGATGCTCATAAATTTGGATATACATGGCTTGAATTAACAAAAGATGATGGTACTTATGGTTGGTTATATGGTAAAGCAGATGTATTGGCGATAAGACTTTCAGATAGATTTAATATTTATCGAATGTGTTCATTAAGAAAATTAGTTGATGAAAAAGTTGATAATACTCGACCAATTTTAAAAGCAAAGCCAAAAAAAGAAAATGATAAAATTGATTATGAATATATGAAATTTCGTAAGTATAATGGTTTTGGTAGAAGGGATGACACAACAGTAATTGTATCGCTCGAAGATATTGAACACTGTAAATTATTTACAATGATGTATAAATTAGAAACTTATGACTACGAAAAATATTAAACGTCTGTGCATCATGGACTTTGATGGCACTTTAATTTCAAGTCCAATGCCCGAAGAGGGTAAACCAATGTGGTCTGACTATCATAAAAAATCATTTCCTTTTATTGGTTGGTGGGGCAGACCAGAAAGTCTGGACTTAAATGTTTTTGATATTAAGCCGTTTCCCAATGTATTAAATCAATTAAAAAAAGAACAATCAACACCAAATACTTATGTGGTAATATTAACATCACGTATGGAAAAACTACGTCCACAAGTTGAAGCAGTCTTAAATAAAAATAATATAGTTGTTGACAAAGTTGATATGAAGCGTGCTGAAGGTAATAAAGGTGTAAAAGTACTACGTTATATTCAGCAATTTCCAGACTTGGAAGAAATTAATGTTTATGAAGACCGTGATACCGATATTCAAGCATACGAAGCAATCAGACCTCAAATTCCTAAGAATTTAATGTTTAGTATCTTTTTGGCATTAAATGGTAATTTAACATTACTTAAAGCCAAAGATAAATTAACTAATATTGTTGATGAAGAAATTCAAAACTTTATTAATTAAATTATAAAAAAATAAGATTACTGTATTTATAGTAAAATAATGAATTTTTATGCTAAAAAATGGAAGACCATATTATTTACCTCAATTAAGTGCACCATATACAATTGTATTGCAAAAACTCGATGATGAGGGCATTAATTATGAAACACTTCAATTACATCCAAGTGATGATGATGGGATAGAGCCATCACAAAAGGTTGTGTATGGAGATGAAATGGAAAATGTAAATAATGATGATACAAATCCTATTTGGCTTGCAGGAGATGAAAAAACGAGTATCTGTGACGGACATCACAGATATATTAAGGCATTATTAGATAATGTTCCAATATTAGCAATTAAACTAAAAATGAATTTTATGGATGCTTGTAGAGTTTTAAATAAAATTCAAGACATTTACGAATACGAACAAGCACGTGGTATGGAAGAAGTTGAAATGCAAGACCCAATTAACAGTGAGAATCAAATTGATTCTGGTGTAAGTCAAAGCGAATTTCTGGCTTCATTGGAAGAAGACAATCTTAATGTGCAAACAGAAGCACCAAGTGTAAATCAACAATCAATTGTTGGATATAGGAAAGACCCTATTAAAGAAAACTCTGTTGTTGGAAATTTCTTTATGTTGAAACCCATTGATGGATATGATAAATATCAAATTGATTTCGATAATTTATTAGACACAAATTCTTTGGGTATTACTTATAAAGATGGTCAACAACCAGTTGAAATATTGGCAAAAAGTTGGTTTCCTCACATAAATTTTGAAAAACTAAGTGAACAATATAAAACACCCTCAATTAATTTAAAAAATAAAGCAATTGCAAAAAAAGCATCGAATATGGGCTATGATGGAGTTAAATACGGGGATACATTAATTCAAGGATTAAAATAAATAAAGATATGAATACATACAAAATTACAAACATAACAAACACGGCTGGAAAGCGTGATTTTAAATTCAATACAGAACTTGATATTGAATATATTGATAACATTACCAAAAAAACAATCAAGGTAAAACCCGGGGATACTGTGTATCTAACAGTTTCATCTTTACCATTATCAGTACACAGATTAAGAATTAAAAATTTAATAACTGTTGCTGAAGTAAGTGCAGCAGAACTTTCTAAAATATTAATAGGTACTGTCGAACTTGTAAAAAAATTAAATGATAGTAAATCAATATCAGACAAAAATGTGGATGTCGAAGAAGAAGAAAAAACGATTGTGAGTAAAACCGCATCTAATAAAAAAAAATTAACTAAAAAAGAGGATGAAACTAATGTTCAAATAGATACGTAAAAAATAATTACAATAATGATAAAAAGCCAACTAAATGTTGGCTTTTTTTATTAAATCTCTGGCATGTTTGAGATTTTTATATTATTTTTACGTATTTATAATAAATTACATAATTTTATAATAATTTATAAAGATAGAATGGACGGAAAAATTAGAATATTATTTTATAACCTCGATTCAGCAGGAGTTTCATATTTTAGAACAATAACGCCAGCAACAGAACTTGAGAGAAATCATTCAGACGAATTTTATGTGGAAATAAATCCACAGATAGATTTTAACAACCCTAAAACAATTGATTACTTAAAAACATTTCATATCATTCATTATCATCGTCAGTTCTTAGGTGATACAAATCAGATGTTGAAATTAGCAGCAGAACTTAGAAAATCTGGTACTATCTTAATGGTAGATATTGATGACTATTGGAATCTACATAAAAATCATCCTTTCTATTCGATGAATTTAGAAAAGAAAATGCACATTCCAATCATAGAAAACCTGAAAATTGCAGATTATGTTACAACTACAACTGATTTATTTGCATCAGAAATTCGTAAAATAACTGGTAAAGATAATGTTGGGGTATTTTATAACTCAATTGACCCTTTGTGGATGAAACAATTTCAAAATAACTGGAAGCCAGACCCTGATGGTCGTGTTAGAATTATGTACGCAGCAGGGTCGAGCCATTTAGGTGATGTTGAACAACTTGAAAGTGTTTTTAACGTACTTTATAATGACCCTGCTCTAAAGGATAAATTTAAAGTAATTTTGGTAGGATTTGATACTGAGGGTAATACAACAGATATTACTTTTAATCAAGAATTTGCTACTGAGTTGCAGAAATTAAGTCTGTGGACACCTGATGTCGTAAAAGCAATTAATAAGTCACGGGGTGATGTTGACCAAATACCTAATTTATCACAGGCGTTGAAAGACAAATATAGAGGTAAGGTTTTTGACCAAAAACAAAGAGATATTCAATCTATTGAAAGTGTGTATCTTTATTATGAAAAAATTCTAACTGATAATCATAAAAATATAGAAAATAAAGATTATATTGAATGGCTTTTGAATTTCGAAAGAAATGTTAATTATGAAAATGAGGGTAATTATGGTAGACGTTGGACACAGAAAGCAAATACATATGCAAAAGCATTGGATGAAGCTGATATAGTAATTGCACCATTAGCAGATAATTCATTTAACTATATGAAAAGTAATTTAAAGCAAGTAGAGTGCTGGACACGTAAACTTCCAGTAGTATGTTCAGATATTCCACCATATAATGTTCATGGTAGACATATGGAAAATTGTATATTGATTCCTGCAGAAAAAAATGCACATAAATATTGGAAGAAATATTTAAAGAAATTGATACTTGACGTAGACCTACGTAAACAACTCGGTGAACAATTGTACGAGGACTTTAAAATTGAATATCACTTGGCAACAGTTACAAAAAAGCGTGCCGATTTTTATAAAGCAGCAATTGCAAAAACATTAGCTGTAGTTTAAAACTAAAATTATGAAAAAGAATAAAAAAGAAAAAAAAGCACGTAAAGAAATGAAAAATACTCGTGTATTAGTAAATGAAGCGTTTGGTAATAAGAAAACAAAAGCTAAAAATAATAAATTGGTTGAAAGTCTTGTTAAATCAGTTATGCTTAATAAGGCAGTGATTAAAAAAGATAAAAAGCAATTACTGGAATGGCAAAATAATTATTATCAAGATTTGTTTTCTAAATTCAAACAATTAATTGTTGACCATAATAAAATATTTCAGTTTAAGGCAGATGATTTGATAAATAAAATTGAACTTAAAAAATCTGAATTGAAAAAACTTAACGCTGAAATACAAAAACTTGAAGCAGAAAAAGAATTAAAAAAACATGTCTAAGTTTTTTCAAAACATATTGCTCTGGATTTATATTAAAATACATTCAATGCTAATTAACATTAGTATTGCATTATATAATACTGAAACGGAAATCTTAAAAGCTGACCCAAATGACTTACAAGAAAAGGATAAAAAGACCACAAGAAAACTTCATCCTAATAAATTACTTGAAAAATTTTATGCGGGTGCTCGTGATGAAAAGTATGTTAAAGATTATTATGATTTATTAAGACGTACAGATAATTTTATGAGAACTGCAACACCCCATAAGATGGCTGTTACTGCTGATAAGCATGGTAGTAATTATGGTATGAAAGACCAATATGGTAGAAGGTATGAACACTATGGTTTTTTTGACGATAAACATAAGCATGCAGGTAAGACTATGGGTGAGGTTTTGAAAATGGAATTTGAAGAAAGACGAATTAAAGATGATGATTATGAATTGCTATATATTTTTAATAATCAACCAATTGAAGTTGGGTTGGTAAAAGTTATGGATGTTGTGGAAAAAAGTGATAAAGAAGGTGTGGAATTTGAGGTTCAGGACATTTATAATAAATCTAAACAATTCGATTTTCCAATTAAAGCGTATCGTGAGAATGAAAATGTAGTTAATAAGATTGAACAACTTACTGAATATCTACACGTAAAGAAAATTGGTTTTGAATACAGGGAATTGGAATTTTTCATACCATTAAAATTCAAAACAACAGAAATTGAAGAAAATTCTGAAATTTACAAGGATTTAACAAATTTAAAAAGTATATTTGTAAAAAATGATTATGGCGAATTAATTGGATTCGGAATAATCAAAATATTAAAAAGAATAAAACATAATGATACTCATGAAGTATGGAAATTTGAAGGAATTGAAATGCAAAACGTGGGTCAATAAAATTTAATAACATGGAAGGTTCAAATTTTTTAGATAATCTTAAGAATGCTGTCGATAAAGGTGAATTTAACTCAGAGGCAGCAAAAAAAATAATTGAAATTGATAAACTTGCTGATGAAAAGAAAAATTCATTTGGTTTAACTCAAGACCGTCTTGAAAAATCAGGATTTGCAGAAGCTGTTTCTGAAGAAGAAGCAATAGTGCTTAATTCAGAATACGAAAAAGAAATGGAAAAAATAAAGAAACAAGATGCCGTCAACAAACAATTAGCAACGTTAATTGAAATCGAAAATATGGTAAAAGCAAGTATTGATGATATGTCTTCATTCGTAGATGAACTTGAACAGAAATTTGAAAAAGAATTTAAAGAGGGTGACCAAATGTTCGCTAAATTATATACTAAATTAGCTGAAATTAAAATTAAATACAATTCTAATATTAACAATTAAAAACAAATTTTATGGCTAAAATCGAAAAAGCATCCGAAGAGATGATTAAACAATTTAATGAAGTAAAAGGAAAGTCAACAATTAAAGATTGGCTTGAGTTTGAAGTATTTTGCAACAATAAGCAAAAAGAACTTTATAAAATAGTAAAAACTAATGACCTTGTGGAAATACTGAGCAATGGCATTAACTTTGCTGTAATTTTCAACGAAGAAATCTTTGACCAGTTACCAAAAGACATGCAAGTAATTGCAATTAATGAATGTCTTGCTGGTGTTATGGTTGATGAAAATGATAAAATATCGTTAGAAAAACCTAACTTCAGCACATACAGGGGTATTCTTGAAAAATACGGACATGACCCCATTATTGTATTGCATGAATCAATAAAAAGTCTTTACGACAAGAAAAAACAAGATGAAGATGCTCAGAAAGCAGCAAAAAAAGAAAAAAGAAGCAAAGCCAAAGCATTTCCCAAGTCATTTTAAATATTATTAATTTGAATTAAAACAAATCCCGACACATAAGTCGGGATTTTTTTGTTTATAAGTATTTATATTAAATTTATTGTAATGAATTCATTTAATATTACCTATCCTTTAAAGGATGATTTAACAACAAGAGGATTTCTTTCAATGAACCAAGTGAGTAAAGACTCATATAGTTCTAATTTGCTACTGCTTTTGTTAACACAAAGAGATGAAAGATATTATGAACCAGAATATGGAACAAATTTATTAAAATATATTTTCGAACCCAATGATAATATAAGTGCAAGTCAAGTTGAAGAAGAAATAAAAAATACAGTATCATTATATATTCCAGAAGTTAAAATTACTTCTGTGACATTTAACTGGCTTTATGACGATAATAAACAACCAATATCAGATAATCAATTAAATGTTAATGTTAAATTTGTATATAGCGAAGGTGCATTAAATGAAGAAGGTAATATCGATTTAAATTTTTAAAAATATTATGAAACGAAAAACAACCGAAGAATTTGTATTTGATGCCAAAATGGTGCATGAAGATAGGTATGATTATTCGTTAACTAAATATGTTAATGCACATACTAAAGTTAAAATAATATGTTCCAAACACGGAATATTCGAACAAACACCAAATCATCATTTAAATAATGAAGGATGCTCAAAATGTGCTGGAAAAAATAAAACAACAGAAGAGTTTATTAATGAAGCAAATTTAATTCATAATAATAAATATGATTATTCTGTGGTTAAATATAATGAAGCAAAAGACAAAGTAAGAATTATTTGTTTTGAACATGGTGAATTTTTACAAAAACCAATTAATCATCTATATGGTCAAGGTTGTCCAAAATGTGGTGGCAGTTTTAAATCAAGTACTGCTGATTTTGTTGAAAAAGCGAAAACCATACATGATAATAAATATAATTATTCTTTGATTGAATATGTTGGAAATAAAATAATGGTGAAAATTATCTGTCCTCTACATGGTATCTTTGAGCAAAAGCCTAATAATCATTTATGTGATC
>Ga0315284_10016929_pt1 | contig 10327 bp, 4 predicted proteins | sample YL17G09_16_MG_FD_203696 | JGI IMG/M metagenome (GOLD analysis project Ga0315284, IMG submission 203696) | Sediment microbial communities from Yellowstone Lake, YNP, Wyoming, USA - YL17G09_16 | ecosystem: Environmental > Aquatic > Freshwater > Lake > Sediment | place: USA: Wyoming | collected...
ATCGAACTCAGCGACGGCCGCGTGTGGCTGCTGCCGCGCTCGCAGGATGGATGCCAGTGGGAGACGTTCTCCCGCGACGGCGGGCTGACCTGGACGCCGGTTCGGCACACCCGCTTCATCTCGAACCAGTCCGCGATGGCGGCGCTGCGGCTCGCCGACGGTAGACTCATGCTCTTGTGGAACAACTGCGGGGCCGAAGGGCTGGGCGACATCAACTGGGGAAACGCCGAACGGGCGGTGATGGCTGCCGCCGTCAGCCGCGATGAAGGCAAGACCTGGGCCGGGTACCGCGAGGTGGGTCGCGTGGTCACCAACGGCCAGGTGTCGTATCCCTTCGTGACCCAGGCCGCGGACGGCCGCGTGATACTGTTTGCGGCGGATCAGCTGGTCCGGATCAACCCCGACTTCCTGGAGCACCGCGACTTCAGCGAGGATTTCTCGCTGGGGGTGCGCCGGTGGTCAACCCTGGCGGCGAAGGGCGTCGAGGCGGCGCCCGATCCGGACGGCGGCACGGGGAGGGTGCTGCGAATGCTCAAGCCGGAAGCGGCGACTCCTGCCGCAGCGTGCCTCAACTTTCCGTATGGAGAAAAGGGCGAACTCGAGATGACGCTGAGGATTGAGCCAGCCTTCCAGGGCGCGCATTTCACATTGTCGGACCACTTCGACCTGCCGGGACTGCCGCGCGACGCGAGCTTCCCGTTCGAGGTCACGCCGAGCGGACGCGTGAAGATCATCGGCAGCGGGGGCACATGGCTGGACACTCCGGGGGATCTGGTTCCGGGGCGATGGCATCATGTCCGCCTCACCTGGGATTGCCGCATCGGGCAGGCGGTGCTGAAGCTCGACGGTGCCGAAATCGCGGTCATGGAGCAATACGTGCGGACGCGCGGGGTGTGCTATCTGCGGATTCGATCGACCGCGCCCGGGGCCGACCCGGCGGGGCTGTACATCAGATCGGTCGGGGTCAAGGTGCGACGGTGACCAGGGGCGGGTAGCGGCGCGAGGCTGGGGTGAAATGCCGACCAGCGGGTTCCGGCGGTCGAGTAGCCTGGATTATTCATACTCCGCAGCGCGTCGTCGGGATGGCTGCTGCACTAGCCACGTTTGATGCGCCCGTGGCGCGTCTCCGGAGCGGCGGACACCGCCGCACGCGCTCCGGAGATGCGGCGAAGCCGCACCAAGGACTGATTGTGCATCCTGCACATGATCTGAAATCATCATGAATAATCCGGGAGTAGGGGGTTAGCGGTTGCCGCGAGCTACCGTATCAGCACCGACGCCATGTCGGCGATGCGGCTGACGGGCTGGAGGCAGTCGATGATAGAGCGCGAGTAGCCGCTGTGGGTGTCGCGTTCGCCGAGGTCGGCGCGCTTGAACCCGCGCACCAGGGCGCCGTTGGCGTCAACCAGCATCCGCACCACCGGCCGCCCGGGATCGCGCTCGCTGCCGCCGCTGACCGCCGCCCATTCCCCGGTGTTGAGCTTGACGATGGCGCCCACGGGATAGAGGCGCAGCAGTGAGGCGAAGCGCCGCAGCAGCCGCGGCTCGAACTGGCCGTAGCCGGAGTAGAGCATCCAGCCCGCGGCGTGCTCCGGGCGCACCGGCGCGCGGTACGGGCGCACCGTGGTGAGGGAATCATAGCAGTCCACGAGCGTGCAGATGTGGCTGTAGAAGTTGAGCGACCGAGGCCGCGCGGCCTTGGGATAGCCGCTGCGGTCGAACTTGATGTGGTGCTCGAACGCGACTACCGCCGCCAGATCGGGCACGCCCGGCGTCGTCGCCAGCACCTTGGCGCCGACCAGCGGATGGGTGTGCATGACCATCCATTCCTCTTCGGTGAGCGGCCCGGGCTTGCGCACGATGTCGAGCGGCACGAAGACCTTGCCGATGTCGTGCAGGATGCCCGCCATGCCGAGGTCCATCATCTGCTTCTCGTTGAGCCCAAGGGTGCACCCAAACACCATGGAGACGATGCAAACGTTGACCGAGTGCTCGTAGAGGTACTCGTCGTAGCTCTTGATCGCGGCCAGGCTCACCAGCCCCGATGAGTCGTAGAGCAGCGACCCCAACATTTCCTCGACGGTGGTGCGCACCGTCATCGCGTCGATGGCCTGCCCGCGTTCGACCGCGTTCATGGCGCGGCGCACGGTGTCCACCGCGTCCTGGTAGATCTGCAGGGCTTCGCGCTGCTCGTCGTCGCGCTGGTCGGAGCGGCGCGGCTCGAGCAGGATGTGGGTGACCTTGTTGGCCTCGAGCGCGCCCCTCGCGCCGCCCTGGAGCTCGAGCGCCTTGGGGTCGGTGATGAGCACTTCGGCGAGCACCGCGACCTCGCGCCGCTCGATATCGGGGAGCAGGGTGACGCGGCCGACGTCGCGCGCGGTCAGTTCCTCGGCCAGCGGCACCAGCGTCCCGACGTAATCCGGCAGCGGCAGGTTGTCGAAGATGAACTGATCGGTCTGGACGTTGATCTGGAGCTCCGCGCGGTCTGCGAGCAGGGCGTTGAGGCGATCGGTCGCCTCCTGAAGGCCGGCCAGGGCGACCGAATGGTGCAGGCCGTAGAAGGTGCCGTTGCGCATCGCCGTCGTGACCGACGCCAGCGCCTCTTCTACGCGCGCCGAACGCTCCAGTGGGGGCGTCGCCGCCCCCGGCGCGGGAGCCGTCAGGTCGAAGACCGGATTACCGCCGCCTGTCACGCTCTGGTCAGTCATTCTGTGGACTTCGCTCCTCGGAGCTTCTGGCAAGACCAGCGAGATCCAAAGACCCGGGTCCCAGTCTGGCGCGCTGAATAGGTGCGCAGCTGTGACCCGCTGATTATCCGGACGTTAGTGCGCAGCTCCGGAATGATTCGCTTGCAGCTCCTCAAACATCTGGGCGCAGGCGGCGCGCACCGCGGGACGCCGGTCGTTGACGTGGCCGGCGATCACATCGAGGCATTCCGGGGTGCCGATGCGCTTGAGCGCCGCCGCCGCGGCGAGCCTGATTTCGTCGAGCTTCGCCGCGCCGAACAGGGCACGCTGCCTGAGCGCGCGGGAGAGCGCCTGGATGGCCTGCCCGCCGCCGATCTTGCCCAGCGAGCAGATGCACTCGAACTGGTCGCCGCTCACCTGGCGGAAGAGGCCAGACGACCGCAGGGCGATCCGCGCAAGCTCCGGCACCGACTCGGCGCTCCTCAGGTCGCCGAGCGCGGCGATCGCCGCGCGCCTGATTGATGGATTGTGATCGCCGAGACCAGGCAGCAGCAGCTTAGCTGACTCCTGGGACCCGGTTTTGCCGAGCGCCTGCACCGCAGCCAGCCGCACCAGCACATCGCGCGCACCGAGCGCTTTGCTCAGTCCCTTGAGCGCCGCCGAGGTTGCGATCCGCGACAGCACGTGCACCACCGCCTGCCCAACCTGGGTATAGCCGCTCTGGAGGGTGCGGCACAGCTCCGGCACCGCGGTGTCGCCGAGCTTCACCAGGGCCTCTTCGACCGCCTTGTCGGCCCCGGCCGCCAAGGGCTCGGACATGAGCTGCGTCAGCATCGGCGTTGCCGTCTCGCCGAGGAAGATCAGGAGCTCGGTCGCGGCCTCCGCCTGCTCGGGCGTCGCGGTGCGGATGACCTGGCCGACGAACTGGAGGATCGCATCGGTGCCGATCGCCTCCAGCGCGGCCTTCGCTCGCAGGCGCTGCCAGGCCGGATATGCATTTGCTTGGTTGGCGTGGCGCGCGAAGTTCGCGAGCGCGGCGAGGGCGCCCGACCGCTGGCCGCGGTCCATGAGTTCTTTCGTCTTGCGCTCAAGCTCGGTGGCTACCTTTGAGTAGCCGTCGAGCCTGTTCTCCTTTTCCAGGATCTCGAGCAGCGTCGCGACGGCGTCGGCGAGGGTGGTGTTGCCGCGCGCGGATTGGAGCATGTCGGTCATCTCCTCCCACGGCGACGAGGGAGGGATCTTCATCGAGGCCATGCCGTTTAGGAGCATGGCGAGGCGGCTCGCGGGCATGCGGGCGTCGGCGCCGATGAGTCCTAGCGCCTGGTCGCCGCGCTCGAGGCCGACGTACGCCTCGGCGAGCTCGCGCGGCAGGTTGCGCGCCTCCGCGAGCACGGCATTGAGTTCGGCCAGCAGGCCGGTGACGCGTTCGGCAGCGGCCGATGCCACGACTTCATCCGGGCTCGGCGGCCCTTGGCCAACCTCAGTTGCGTGGAAGGTGAAGATGCGGGGCCGCACCGCGGGCGGCAGTTTGGAGATCGCCTGGCGAATGCTGCCCTTGACTTTTTCCCAGTCCGCCGAGGAGCGCGCAAGCACCATGCGCTCGATCTTGCGGACGACCTGACCCACGAAGGCGCCGCGCCCGCCATCGGCCATCTGGGCGCCTGCCTGGGCCAGACATTCCATCAGCAGGTGCGATGCGAGCGTCGGATCCGCGAGCACGGTCAGAAGCGTAGCGTAGTTCTCTTCATCGATATCTTCGCCATCATTGCATAGCAGCTGTGCGAGCTGCCTGATGATATCCTCCCACTTTGCGCTGGGGTCGAGGCTGTGGAGCTTGTTCGGATCCTCCTCGGGCGGGGCATCCTCAGCGTAGGAGATCTCGTCGGCGTCGATGTGGGTGACGCCGGAACTGTGAAGGATTTGCTTGATGCCGCCGCGGGCGCGCAGGCGCGTGCCCGAGAGGTCCATCGTTGCGAGCAAGACGGACAGCTCGGTGGGATCGAGGCCGGCCTTGAAGGTGACCGAGAGGATGCCGCGCTGGCGCAGGCGCTTGGCGAGCGCTTCCGTATCGGCGGTCTGGCGGTAGGCCTTACCGTCGATTAGGAGCCCGGCTTCGGTGGCGGTGATGAGGATGGTGCCGCGCTCGCGCAGCGCGTCCTCGAGCGCCATGGAGGCGTCGTCGCGCGCCGCCACCGCGATGGGGTGATCTTCCTGATACAGCCCGACTGCTCGCCGCGCGGCGACAAGTCGGTCGAACACCCGCCCCAGGTCCTCGGCGATCGGGGCCACCGCCTGACGCAGAAGCTCGCGTGCTTCGGCGGTCTCGCTGGTCATGCTCATAGCCCCACCATGGCAGGCTAGCCCGGATTATTTATACTACGCTTGAGGAACGTGCATCCTACGTGCGATGCGTGCGCGCATGAATAATGCGCGCTAGACGGTCGCTTCCCCAGTCGCCGGCGGCCTGCCGCATGATGTTACACGGGTTTATTCCACATTTGCCGGGGCTTTGTGCGGCGCGCGGGGAGGCGGGCGCCTCGGCGGCGCAGTTGTGCACTGCGCAACCATGACCGGGCAGGAAAGGCGGACGCATCACAGAATTGCGAGCATCAACGTGATGCCGGACGACATCATCATCCAGGTGGAGCGTCTGCCCGAGGGGGAGGGGCTGCCGCTGCCGGCGTACCAGACGGCGGGTTCGTCAGGGATGGACTTGCGCGCCGCGGTCACGGAGGACGCGGTCATCGCGCCGGGGGCATCGGCGCTGATATCGGCGGGGATAAAGGTGGCGGTGCCGCCCGGATACGAGGCGCAGGTGCGGCCGCGCAGCGGGCTCGCGCTGCGGCACGGGATCACGGTCCTGAACACTCCAGGGACGATTGATTCGGATTACCGCGGGCCGGTGATGGTGATCCTGTTCAACGCCGGGCGCGAACCGTTCACGGTTCGCCGCGGTGATCGTATCGCGCAGATGGTGATCGCGCCGGTCTGTCGCGGCGAGCTCAAGGAGGTTACGGCGCTGGACGATACCGAGCGCTCGGCGGGCGGGTTCGGGCACACGGGGGGTGGCGGGGAAGGGATTAACCACAGAGAACACAGGGAAGACGGGGAAGCTCAGCCACGGATGAACACAGATGAACGCGGATGAAGGGCAAGCGAAATGGCGGAGTTTGAGTATTGCAGAGTTGCAGAAGGCGACCAGTTAGCCCGGATTATGCATGGCGAGTGCGGTGGCGCGGCTGCGCCGCCCTTCAGGACCCCGAGAGGCCCTTCAGGGTCCGAGGGGCGCTCCGGAATCGCGCGCAGCGCGATCGCGGCGACTTGCGCGCGATCGGAATTCAGCGTGAATAATCCGGGCTATGTGGGCTTGGAGTTTTCGGCCTTGTGGCACCTCCTTATGCATATATGCATACGCAGGGTATAGCGAGGGAGCGGCCCGCAGTCAACTGGGGAGTTGTTTGGGGTATGACCGGAAAAAGTTGGGACGCGCTGGCGGATGTGGGACAAGCGCCCTCGCCTGTCATCCGGGGCGCTGCGGTAGCGGCGCCACCACAGCCGGGGGCGGCTCCCTTCGCTGCGCTCAGGGCAAGCTCTTCGGCAGGCTCAGAGCCTGCCCTGAGCATTGCGAAGGGACAGGTTGTGCCACACGAGGGGTAGCCATCCCAGCCACCCCAACGAAAACCGGTCACACCCGCTGTTTGGTGTGACCCCGGACAGCGGGAATATGCGAAGCGAGGTGGTCATGGTGGCGCAGCCGTCTCGGCTGCGAGTGGACCATATCTGGGCTGGCAGGCGGGGACGCCTGCCCCACCAAGCAGGGTTACACGCCATGATCGCGGGGCCACCGCAGGGAGCCCCATGGGGCATGAGCTAGCCTCCTGGCCCGGAGCTGGGGCAAAGAGAAACTTCTGCCCTATGGCTGCTACCGGAAGGCCGTGGCGGCCAGGCTCCATTTCCGTTCGTCCGCGAGAATCCGCGGCTAAGACGTCTTTGATTGAGCGGAGGTTTGGCCATGAGGTTGGAGGAGAAGTTCCGGCGGGCTGGCCGCGACGGCAGGCAGTTCCGCCCCACCGCGTTCTGGTCGTGGAACGACGACCTCGACCCCGAGGAGCTCCGCCGCCAGATTCGCGACATGAAGGACAAGGGCCTCGGCGGCTTCTTCATGCACGCCCGCGTCGGCCTGGTGACTCGGTATCTCTCCGATCGCTGGATGGAGTGCGTCGAGGCGAGCGTGGACGAAGCGCGCGAGGTCGGCCTCGACGCCTGGCTCTATGACGAGGACCGCTGGCCGAGCGGTTCCGTCGGGCGCGTGATACCCGACATGGGTCCGGAGTGGCGGCAGAAGGGCGTGGAACTGGCGGAGGTTGATCCCGACGAGTACCAGCCCCAGTCTCATGCCCTGGCGACGTTCATCGGGCGCCGGCGGGGCAAGGAGATCGCGGAACTGCAGCGCCTGCCGGATCACGCGCTGCCTCCGGATGTCGGCGATCGCACGGTCTTTCATCTGTACATGCGCACACATGGGTACGTCGACCTGTTGAGGCCCGCCGTGGTCGGGAAGTTCATCGAGCTCACCCACGAGCAATACAAACGCCGCGTCGGCGACGAGTTCGGCCGGACCATCCCCGGCATCTTCACCGATGAGCCCAACTGGTACTGCATGCCGTGGACTGAGGATCTGCCGCGCATCTTTCAGGAGCGCAACGGCTACGATCTGCTCGATCAGCTGCTCTCCCTGTTCTACGAGGTGGGGGATTTCCGCAAGGTGCGCTATGACTACTGGAGCACCGCGACCGACCTCTATGTCGAGACCTTCTCCAAACGCATCTTCGATTGGTGCGCGCGCAACAACCTCGCGTTCACGGGACATCAACTGTACGAGGATACCCTGCTGGTCCAGCTCCGGCACATCGGCAGCGCGATGCCCCACTACGAGTACATGCACGTGCCGGGGATCGATCATCTGGGACGGCACGTGGTGGACCCGGTACTGTGCAAACAGGTCTCCAGCGTTGCCCACCAGTTCGGCGGCCGCCGCGTGCTCTCCGAAACCTACGGCACCGCCGGCTGGAACCTGACGCTTGAGGACCGGAAATGGATCGGCGACTGGCAATATGTGCAAGGCGTGGACCTGCTCGCCGAGCACCTCCAGCTCTACTCCATGCGCGGGCGGCGCAAGCGAGACTATCCGCCCTCGCTCTACTATCAGCAACCCTGGTGGCCGCACAACCGCGTCATCGCCGACTACTTCGCCCGCCTCGGCGCGGCCCTCACCAGCGGCAGGCACAAGTGCGATATCCTGCTGCTGCATCCCATGGGCAGCGCATGGGCGGTTCACGACCTCGACGACGATCGGCCGGTTGCTGAGCTCAGCGGTCAATTCTCGCGCCTGAGCACGTTCCTGCTGCAGATCCATCGCGACTACGACTACGGCGACGAGGGAATCATCGAGCGCCAGGGCACGATTGAGGGCGCCAACCTGCGCGTCGGCGCGTGCCGCTACAAGATCGTCATCGTGCCGCCGAGCGTGACCATGCGCACCAAGGTGCTCGATCTGCTACTGCGGTTCGCCGAAGCGGGCGGGCGCGTCATCTGTATGGAGCCGCTGCCGGCGCTGGAGCAGGGGCTGCAGTCCAACCGCCCGGCGGACGAACTGCGCCGCATCGGCACCGTGATCGCCAATGACCGGGACGAGCTGCGCCTGACGCTGGAGGGCATGCTCGAGCCCGAGATCGTCGTGCTCGAGCACGACTCGGCGTTCGAGGGCGCGCTGCACGCGCTGGGGCGTCACGAGGAGGACGCACATTCCGTATGGTGCCAGCAGCGCGACGCCGGTGATCGGCAGATCTTCTTCCTCGGCAACACTGACAACAAGCGCGAGGTGCACGCGGAGGTGCGTCTGCGCGGTCGCGGGCTGCTTGAGGATTGGGATCTCCAGACCGGACGCGTCACGAGCATGCCATCGCAGTATGCCGAGGGTTACACGCGGACTCGCGTCGCCCTCGCCCCGGCGGGGTCGCGCCTGCTCGCGCTGAATCGCGCCCAGGAGCCGGTGGAGCGATCGGCATCCGGTCGGCGGCAGGTTCGCCGCATCGCTTTTGAGGACCGCTGGCAGGTCGAGCCGCGCGACTACAACGCGCTGACCCTCGATTACTGCGCGTTCCGCATGGGCGACGGCGAATGGCGCGAGGAGGTCCCGACGATCTGGCTCTACCAGGCGTTGGAGGGGCTCCAGGAGCCGACGCCGCTCGCGCTGCGCTTTGCCTTCCCGGTCGAAACGGACCCGGCCCGACTGGGCTCATGCTTCCTTGTCGTGGAGCAACCGGAGCTGTGGAGCATCACGCTGAACGGCCGCCCGGCGCCGGAGCCGCACGGCTGGTGGACCGACATATCCTTCCGCAAGATCCATGTCTGCGATCTTCTGCGCGATGGGATGAACATCGTGGAGATGACGACCACCGCGAAGCCGGGGCTCGAGGTCGAGAGCATCTACGCGATTGGGCAGTTCGGGGTCACGCGGCGGGGCAGCCGGTGGGACGGCGGGCCGCCCATGTTCGCCGTCACGGCGCCGGTGACAGAGGGGCGCACCGGCGATTTGGGCCCGCAGGGGTACCGGTTCTTCCGCGGTTCGGTCGTGTACCGGCAAGATCTGCGTGTGCCGCTCGAGGAGGGGCAGCGCGGCGTGCTGCGGCTCGAGGGCATGGAGGCGGTGCTGGCGCGGGTGACGGTGAACGGCAGGGAGGCGGGCTACGTTCCCTGGCGGCCGCACGAGTTGGATGTGACCGCATTCCTGAACAAGCGGCGCATCAACACATTCGAGATCGAGCTGTTCGGGAGCTGCCGTAATCTGTTGGGGCCGCATCATAACGTGAACGCGAACGCGATCGGGATCGGCCCGCGCAGCTTCTACGGCAGTGACGAATGGCGCGAAGACCCCCGCAGCGCCGACGACATCTGGCGCGACCGGTATTCCTTCGTCCCCTTCGGCATCACCAAAGGCGCGCACGTGGCGGTGATGGAGGTCGTCGAGGGATAGACGTGCTGAGCGCGCTGAACCGGCTTGCCCTCGGTTTGTCGAACGGGCTTGCCCTGAGCGGAGCCGAACGGGTATAATCGCCGAGACGTGAGGCACTGACTGAGTTTGGGGGACAGGAACCCGTTTTCGCGTCTAAGGCCGTGTGTGAAAACCATGTCGCCCTTGGTGTCATTCCGAGCTGGCTCGCGCTTGCGCGAGCTCCGGAATGCGGCGTGTGCTCCGAGAAATCGGAGCTCCGGAAGTGCGGCGAAGCCGCACTCAGCGATCAAGCGAGGAATCTTGGTCTCGCTTGACCAGACCAAGACCCCCGCCAAAGGCGGGCAAGCTTCGCGGAGTTTATCCTGAGCGCAGTCGAAGGGCTCAGGGTGACAGAGAACCGAACCTTCTCACACACGCTCTAAGGCACGATGCAGCCGCCTGGGTGCGGCCTACTCGGATCGCGACCCTCGAGAATGGGTTCCTGTCCCCTTGGCAAACATGAGGCATCGATCGTGACCGACTTTACGGCGCTGCGCCAGCGCACCAACGAGATCATCGAGGAGGTCGAGACCGTCATCATCGGCAAGCGCCACACCATCGAGCTTGCCCTGAGCGCGCTGCTCTG
>Ga0315284_10016930_pt1 | contig 10326 bp, 5 predicted proteins | sample YL17G09_16_MG_FD_203696 | JGI IMG/M metagenome (GOLD analysis project Ga0315284, IMG submission 203696) | Sediment microbial communities from Yellowstone Lake, YNP, Wyoming, USA - YL17G09_16 | ecosystem: Environmental > Aquatic > Freshwater > Lake > Sediment | place: USA: Wyoming | collected...
TTGTCTCCATCGATCGGGTTGATCGCATTTATGGGCGACAAGAATCGCGTTTGGCCACTGCTCGATCAACGCCTTGTCCTCCGGCTTTGGCTCTAGGCCAAGATCGATCAGAATTAAGGGCAAATCACAGGATCTGAGTTGTTGACGTGCGAGGGCGATTCCGGCGGCTTCCAAGTCTTCCGTAGTGTCACGCAGACCCGCCGTATCGATCAGCAAGAGGGGCCAACCCTCGAACGCCGTTTCGGCCGTCAGAACGTCCCGTGTGGTCCCCGGTTGATCGAAGACGATTGCACGATCGTAGCCCAATAATCGATTAATGAGACTCGATTTTCCGACGTTTGGGGGGCCGGATAACACAACTCGCCATGGGCGCGTCAGGTGCAAACCGAATTCCGATAGGGCAAGCAAGTCATCCAAAACGTGCAGAGCATGATGACGAAGAGTGTCCCTCTCTATTGAGACCAAGGCTCCCCTGCCGCAGGTCTGCGTCGCAGACAATGCGGTGACGGAAACGAGTGACAGGAACGTTTGTTTCAGCAACCCCTCCGATTGTTGGAGCAAAATCTCGGCCGTGCGCCAAGTTGTTGCTCGGCTTAATGCTTCGAGGCATTCCGCCTCCAGCGCGTTTTCAGCCGCCATCATTTGCGATTGCCAACTGACGATTGAACAACCGACACCTTCAAGATCAGACAGAATCCGTGTCACGGCAGCCTGTCCACCATGACAGTGAAGTTCCATCATCTGTTCCGAATGCCGGGTCGCGACGATTCCTTCGCCGTGTTCGTTCTCCCAACGTCCAAAATGAATGGCGTCGACTTCCAACAACGAAACGGGACGACCTTTGGAAGCAAGAAATAACGGCGAGACTGCCGACTCGAGAGCTGAAAGATCGCCCTCAATCCGAATCGTTGCAACAGCGCCTCGCCCTCCCGGAGTGAGCATGGCAGCCGATAGCCGGTGTGATTTCATTGTCCGTTCGCCAATTTCGTGAGAATTCCAACTCGCCACTATTTTAGACTACTGCCTCGGTCATTTTAGACAACTGCCTCGGTCATTTCGAACGCGACCGTTTCCTACTCAGAGGCGTCTCTTACATTTCGAGATGTTTCCGACGGATGGCCGGTGACGAGCCGATGCCTCGCTTTCCGCATCTTGCCGAAAGGAGACCATTTGTGGCAGACCGATCGACGTTCGCAGGGTTTCGAAAAGGCAAACGCCCATCGAGGTCGTCTCCGCCTGCGGACGAGCCACCGGGCCCCGAGTGGCAAGATATTTTCAGCCGGTCACAGTCAAACATGGTTCTGAGTACGGAATTCTCCGATGAGCAACGGCTTCTCTGCCATTTGAGACGCCGGCCTCTTTCAAGAATTAATAAACAATAACCACTACTGCTCAAAATCGCATCTCGGCTTGACGGTTTGGGGGCCTTGCATGCCTCGTGCAGAGATACCGACGAAGCCTGAACGGTATCTCTGGCAACCCACGATGCGAAGCGACTCTGGAAGCAATTTCCACCACTCGTGAACGCAAAATTTAATGTCGACCGCGGACGTTGGGTGAAGACACCGAGCGGCTCCACGATGCTGTGGCACGACAACAGGCACAAGATGATCCGTTGTCCACAAGGAACAGAGTGATGTTGAAGCCAGTGCGGCTCTGAATCGAAGATCCCCCTCGATCAGGCCGAGATGGTCCGCCCATTTTCCCGCGGACGACTTCAGGCAGACCATTGCAGCAGAAGGTTTGATCAAGAGGAGGCGACCGAGAATCGCAACGCGACCGATCGCCCCCTTGTTGTTTCGATAGAAGGCAGAGACAAGCCGTCGGTTTGGCGAGATCCGATCTGAATCGTCCGCATCTCTCAAAACCACGAAATTCAAATCTCAAAGAAGCGTCGACCGGCGCGGCGAACCGAAACTCCACAGGCAATCATTCGTTGAGACGCTCATCAAGCTCGCTCGGCGATCCTGATCTTAGTTCGCACTCTGGCACAAAAATCTTTAACGGCTGCTCGCCCCCCCGGCCGATCCATCGCGATCTCAATCTTCGCTGTTTGCCCCGAAGTCAAAGGCAGAGTCGCGGAACGCGATCCCTAAAAATCGCTAGGGGCCCTCTGCGGGTTTTTCAACAGAGCGGCCCGAGCGGCCGAAGACGCGAATGGTGTCGGCTCACTCGCCGGGGAAGGTCGTGACCGAGCAGAACTTTGAACGGCCTATGTTCTTGACGTAAAATTTCCCGTCACATAGTCGAACGAGTAGATCTTGAGAATATTGTTCGGCCTGAAAATATAGATCGTGGCGCATCTTAACGGCACACCGACCCGCTTAATGTAATCCCTGTTGGCAGAGCCCCACTGCGATCCAAGCTGGCTAAGAATCGAACGGCTATCGAGACTGCTCGAGTTGTCTCCCCACAAGCCCAATTTGTCCCAGAAGAGTAGGGTTGAACCATCCGTCGGCAGAAGGGCCTTCTGTGTGATCAAATTCACGAGACCGGTGTCGACGATACCTCCCGAAAGGTTCTGCTTGATAAGGAGCAACTTCGCTGAAGGGAATGGTCCACCCGATTTGATCATCGGATAGAGGGTGTCGAAGGGATTGGGCGTGGGGTCAGCGATGCCGACTGTTGGGATGGGGGTCTTGGTGATCGCGCGCGTGATGGGCGAAGAGTTTTTCAATACCAAAAACGCGGGGAGCTTGAGCGCCAGTTGCTTGGCAGCATTCGCACCCGCCTCAGACAATCCGAATTTCTGGACCGAAATCGTACTACCGTCGGGTGTAGCAGGTATCGCCCCGCTATTTTTTACGAGCGTGTATTGCCTAGGATAATTGGGCCAATTCGGGTTGACCGAATGCCAGTAAGACTTCGGATAGTTCGGATCCGACGGACGCTCCGGACCGGCTGGCACCAGAGTCGTGTCGTCTCCATGCCGAAGGACGACAATCACCTTATCGAGGGCAAAAGCTGTCTCGCGTCCTGCCACGAGCAGTATCGCCAGCGTCGTGATCATTCGGGCTCTGTGTATGATTGACATAGCATTTTCCTTTTCAGATTTCGAGACGCCACAAACATCTCTAAGTCAGTTCCGAACAAATCCAGAAGGCACTGGTATGCCTAGTATGCCTAGTATGCCTAGTATGCCTAGTGATTTGCAAACAATGTGGTCTGCGTGCAAATCGTAGGCTCGGAAAAATAAACTCTTGTGGTGAATTGCTTGTCTAGCAGTGAAGCGCGAATGCCAACTGTTTCTGACTGGACCACCGATTTCTCACCGGCACTTCGGCACGACCTGTCGCGGCGAAGTGCCGGTGGTCTGCATTTTTTAAAAGCGATGGCAGAGCGACCGTCTTTCCGAAATGATGACCGATGAGAACTCCGTCGATCATCGACCGAGGCAGGCCGATCATCATCTGTCGACTCAGTCGCCTCTTCCCATGAATCACTGTTGAGCGAGGCCTTCCGTTTTGACGGCTGATGATTTCGTTTGTTACACTTGTGGCCGACTCCGGAATGTGCGATCTAGTTAAGCTCCTGCGCCGTCGTTTTTTTCCCTTCTGTCCGATGTTCATTTTCAAGGCATCTCATGGCCGTGGATGAAAATCCTGCTATGACGGAATCAGCTGGCCAGTCAAACCCGCCTGCCTCTGATCTGAAGATAATCGGCAAGTATCAGATCGAGAAAAAAATCGGCTCTGGCGGAATGGGGATTGTCTATTTAGCTCAAGACACCCAGTTGAAACGCTCCGTGGCCTTGAAGGTCATGTCGCCTGACAAAGCGAAGAATCCGATTTTGGTCAAGCGGTTTCGTGCGGAGGCTCAGGCGGCGGCTCAATTACGTCATGAGAACATCGTTGCGGTTTACGATTCTGGCGAGTTCGACGGTTATCTCTTTATTGCCATGGAATACGTGGATGGCGACGATCTTTTTGAAATTGGTCGGCGGCGTGGTGTGACGCCGGTCAAGCGATCGGTTGAAATTATCAAACAGATTGCCTCGGGTTTGCAGCATGCGTTTGAACGAGGCATCGTCCATCGAGACATCAAGCCCTCCAATCTTTTGATCCGCCGTGATGGGGTAGTCAAGTTAGCAGATCTTGGACTCGCGCGTTCGATCGATGATACGATCGAAACCAACATTACGCGTGCGGGAACGACCGTCGGTACGGTGGATTACATGTCACCGGAACAAGGCCGGAACAGCAAGTCGGCGGATGTTCGCAGTGACATTTATTCGCTTGGCTGCACTTGGTATCACATGCTGACCGGTGAGCCGCCGTATCCTGAAGGAAGCCTGACAAACAAACTGCAAGCCCATGCGTTCAAGCCCATCCCCGATGCACGCGAGAAGAATTCGCGTGTTCCGGAGGGTTTGGTGGCCGTGTTACAGCGGATGATGGCCAAGAGTCCCGAGGATCGATATCAGTCGCCCTTAGAACTCCTCAACGACCTCGATCAAGCCGTTTTGAACTCTGAAGCCGTTGTCAGAGAAATCCTCGGCGACCTCGCGGACGATGATCGGAATGCGTTCCCCCCAAAACATAAAACGCGTGACGGTCGTGACTCTGTTTTGCAGGGCGATCGGGTGATCCCGAATGCGGATTCCAAAAACGTGTCGGCCGGCCGGAAAATTCGTGATCGGAAACCGCTTTCAGACGGTGATGCGGACTTGGCAGAGGCCTCGTCCTCGCCAAGTCCTGTCCGAGGGTCCCCGCGTCATTCGCAATCGCGCGCCATACCGGCCCCCAAGGTGATTCAGCGTGAGTCCTCATCTGACAACAGCCCCCACGAAGGACCGCCGCGAAAAAACGTCGATGATCTGCAATTTAGGCAAGCTGTTTCGAAATCTACACTTCCCTCGGAAGAGGTGCGTCCGACCAAGGGCGTCGCCAGTTCTGTGGATAAAACGGTATTGCCATCCAAAAGTAGTGATCGGCTGCCGCCCAAGCGTCCGGCCCTCGATCTGGCGACGAATGAAGACCAAGCGAGGGCCCGTCGTCGTCGACTGTTCTACGTGGGCGGCATCAGTGGAACCATGATCGTGATTTGGGGACTGGCTTACTTGATCACCTCGAATAGCGGGGTCCCGACGGGAACAAACCCCTTCGAGTTGGACCACTCGAAAGAGGCCGAGAGTCAGCCAACCGCCTCACGCCCGTCTGAGAATCCAAGCATCAAGCAGAACATCACCGTACCTCAGGTCCCCGAGAAACTGGAACCGGTTCGGATCAGTGCCAAGCAATCCGATTCCGAGTCCGATGTTCGGTTTTTACCGGTCTGGACCACACCCAACGCGGATCGTGTTACGCTCCCGAGATGGACAGTCGGTCCGGGGCCCAACACCGCGACACATTTTGATTCGCTCAATAACGCCCTCAGAAAAGTCCCCGACTCCGGTGCCGTCCTGCAACTCGTCGGACGGGGGCCGTTCCCGTTGACCTCTTTTGAAACCACACGTATCCAACGACTCGTGATCATGTCCACCAGTGATCCGCTGATTACCATTCAGCCGGCAGACTCCAGCAGTCAGGCGGGAATCAAGCTGCTGGAAGGGAAACTCGAAGTGGATGGAATCCACTTCACATTGGATCGCAGTCGCTTTCCCTCGGGAGTGACAATGCTGGCGGTGGTTGATGGCCAACTGTTCGTCAGGCATTCTTCGTTTACGGTCACCGGGGCTGCCGGTGGAGCAACCGTAGCGACCGAGATGGGGAGCAGCGATGACTCGCGGTCTGCGATACGTGTTCCAGCAAACGTGCTTTTGGATCGTGTGTTCATTCGCGGTGATGGTCTGAAAGGATTGGCGATCCATCGTGCGAATGCGGATGTGGTCATCAAAGATTCGCTGATGCTGACGGGATCCGCTGCGGCGGTGGAACTCAGCGGGACTGTGGAACGACGGTTGGCGAATTCCTTTGGGCCCAGGCCACGTCGCATCGTGCGCGTCGTGGGATCGACGTTTTCCGTTCAGCAATGTGCGTTCGAGTTGTCATCGCAGTCCGATTCCGGCACTCAACCGCCTCGAACGGAGATTGTTGTCATCGACTCCCTGTGTTGTGCCGAGGGAGCGAGCTCGAATTCGTCATTGCTTCTTGCCGCGCACTGGCCGATTGTCAAATCAACCAAGGAGAGTTGGCTTTCCGAACTGAAATGGAGTTCGCAGGGATCGTTGTATCTGGGCTTCGAACATCTGGTGGATTTCGGAGCGAACGAGACATTCCAAGTCAACGACGGTGCGAATTGGCAGCGGGTGTGGAACACCGTCTACGACACAAAGCAGTTTCAAAAAATTACGTTTCCCCCTTCGTCACCCAAGTCGTTGAACGAAGCCTGGCCTCAGGAATACGACAACAAATCGTTGACCTATCTGGATATTCGGTCCGGGAGTGGTGACTTGCCCGGTTGTCCGATCGAGAAACTGCCGGCTCCTCCAGATGGTGCTTCCCAACGACGCGGTGCCGGCGTGGCATTTCGTCCGCAAATGCCACCCTCGTTCTATAAGCCGAATGAACCCACGGCGATTAAGAAAGTCGATCTCGCGAAACAGGATTTGGGAGCAATTATCAACAGCAATGATTGGCCCTCCGGAACGCTGATTGAAGCGGTGGGCAGTGGGCTGCGTTCCATGACCCCGGCCAAAATCAACAGCAAAGATCTCCGAATCATTTTTCAACAGGCTCCGGGTGTTCCCCTGAAACTTCAGCCGAAATCAGCGGACAGCAAGGGGGCCAACGTTTCCTCCCTGTTTTTGGTTTCCGAGGGCTCACTGGAACTCACCAATGCCTCGATTGAGGCATCGTCCGTGGCTAGGCCCGGAAATCCCTCTTGGTTGGTCGAGTCCACCAACTCCACTCTGGTGTTCAATGGATGCCGGCTACAGGGATCTGACACCGATGCGTCTCAGCATCGGGGGCTGATCCGTTGGATGACGACGATACCGATTTTAAATAATCTCCGGACTCCGACGCTGATCTGCATGGACAGTTACTTGGCCAGTATTGGCTGCGGTATTCGAGTCGAAGCGGAGCAGGGCAATTTGATTTTAAAAAACAGCATTATTGCGATTCGCGGTGATGGATTGGATTTGCGACCCGTTCGTTCTGGAGCGATGATTCGACCCGCACTGCTGGCCGAGCAAGTCACATTTTCCTGTACAGGATCTGCAATTCGTTTTCAGGCAGACGTGACAAGCAACGATGTGGTGACGAGCCCCATGCGTCTGTTTGTCGAACGCTGCATGGTGGCACCGCCGTTGGTGTTCACTCCTGGCGAAGGCGGCCAATCCACATTCGTCAAATTAGTCGGTCCGGTGCTGCAACAAAAACAGATTGAGTGGTGTGGCATCTCCAACGGAGTGGCGACTCAGGTTGTTCACCTGCTGCACCGCAATGGAGATCCGAATGTCGCTTCAGAAGCGACCGGAATCAACGATTGGAACAAAACATGGAAAGATGCCATCGAGGAACGAATGTTGACCGGCGACAAGGGGATTTATCTGAACCTGACAACTCTCCCCGACAAATGGAGTAAACTACAACCCGTATCATTCGAGTTACATCCCAAGTCGGCCGCGTCCACGTGGGCCGAAGGGGGGCTACCGATTGGAGCGGATGTCCGAATCGTCGGTGCGGCCGTCCTCGCCAAAAGAGCCAGCATGCGTCCGACTGTCGTGCCGAAGGAGGATCTGAAAACCAAACCGGTGCTGCCCAAAAGAGGTGTGGGATTCTGAAAAACGAGTTCCGGTGATCAACGTCCGCGTCGAAATTGTCATGCCTCGGTAACGCGGTCCAAGGGATTGTCATTTTCCAGTCGCGGCCAAGCGAGAGTAAAACGAGCGCCCTCGCCGAGGCGACTCACTACAGTGATGTCGCCTCCATGCTCGCGGATGATTTTCAGACTCACGGCCAGCCCCAATCCTGTTCCGCGAGCGCCCTTTGTCGATTCGAAGACGTTGAAAATACCCCCGATTTGTTCTTCCGGAATCCCACGTCCATTGTCCGTAATACTGACCCACACCATGTCGGACTCGACCTGCAGGCCGGAAATAATTTTGACCGAAGCATGATCAACACCTTCTACAGCATCAATCGCATTGGTGACAATGTTCAACACCGCTCGGTGGATCCCTTCAGGATCGAAGGAGCACTCCGGTAGATTTGGGTCGGGGTGGAACTGCAATTCGACAGAGCATTCGGTAGCGCGTGCGTGCATCAGTTCGACGACTTCACCGATGACGTCATTGAGTTGCGACATGACCGACACGGGTTGTCGCTCCTTGCTGAAGGTCAGCATGTCCATCACGAGGTGATAAATCTTGTTTTGATTTTTCTCTACGACGTGCCAACCCTTGCGAACGAGATCCTCATTATGGTCAGTGAGTCCCATGTCGATCAGATAGCTCCCGCCTCGGACACCTTGCAAGATGTTTTTGATGTGATGGCTGAGCGTGGCGATTGTCTGCCCCATGGCCCCCATGCGTTCCGCCTTGACGAATGCCAGTTGATAACGGTGGTTTTCAACGGCTAATGCGGCTTGCCGTCCGATGGCAAGCAGCAGTTCCAACTGATCCTCTCGAAATCCACTGGTTTCACCTTGAGACGGCAATCTGTTTGCCGGAGTCGTGATATCGACATAGATCACTCCCATGAGTTCGTGACGGCCTTGCATCGGAACGCACATCGCCTCACGCACTCCGGCCTGCACGATACTGTATGTGGGGTCAAATCGTCTGTCGTGTTGAGCATCGGTGGTTCGCACGCCCTGATTGTTCTGGAGTACATAATTTACAATCGCCCTAGAAACGGGCATTCGAGCCCCCAACTCGGAGACGCCTCGCTGACAGGCCACTTGTGGTCGAATGTCACCGGATTGAACGTCGGTTAACAACACGCTACCGCGATCCGCTCCGACCGCTTCAATGGTCAGTTCGAGAATGCGTTGGAGTGACTGTTCCATGGATACGGTCGGTCGCACGACTTCTTCTGTGATTCGATACAGGACCGTCAGGTTCGAGGGCGAATTTGCACTCGCAAGCGGAACGCCACTGATGGGCGCGGAAGCGACTCGACCATCACGCTGGCTGACAATATTGGACCGGTCTGCAGGATCATGTTGTTGTGAAATCAGCACTTTTTCAGCGGCAGACGGAGACAGTCCCTGGCGACTGGTGATCACGAACTGCAGCAACGTATGCCCCAACTGAATCTGATCGCCATCCATTAACGGATGCGACTTGACTAACGCGCCGTTGACAAACGTTCCGTTGGAACTGTTCTGGTCGACGAGTACGAAAGTGCTGTTCTCGAAATGAATCGTCGCATGAAAACGAGAAACCTCGGTATCGAGGATGCGCACCCTGTTCTTCACATCGCGACCCATTGCCGCCAGACGATCGGTCAGTTCGAAGCGGGCACCCAGATCAACGCCCTGCACAACAAGTAACGATGCTCTGTTCACAAAAGCGATCCGATCAGTCGTGCACCTGACAACGCCCCGCCCCCAAAACAAGGCAGTGTTGTCTTAAACGTATCCTATCTGTACGACCGACCGGAGGGACAGTTCCCGGACAAAGTTTTTATGGAAAACCGTGTTTGAGAAATTCGCAAGCCCCGTCAGGCGGCCCCTCGGTTTTCCAGTAGTTCTTCAATCACTCGAACCAATTCGGGATACTGAAATGGTTTTGCCAGAAATCGTTCCCGATCGACGACGGAAGAGGCCGGTCGCGATCCTAAAAAAATACAAGGAGTCTCGTGCCCGAAGGAGGAATCACTCGCGGAATCGGACTCTGAGTCAAGATCGATCACGACAACTGCGGCAGAGAAGTCGCCGTCGGAAGCTGACACGTTGGAACAACGACGATAGTGTTCCACCAAAGTGCCGCGGGGCTCAAATACAGCCTTGAGGACCGTTCCGGTATCCGAAGATCCGTCGATAGATTCGTCGATGAGGAGTACACGTGGGAATGAATTCACTCGGCTGTCCTTGCCTGATTTGGAGTAGAGCGGACACACAACCCGATCTTCAACGGGGAGCCAAAAAGGAAACGGTTGCTTTTCGACTGAGGACTCTAGCCGGAAGAGAAAAACGTGTCAAAACCAAGTTGGGGCCTGCGATCTTGCTGTCCCAGCCAAGAAATTACGGATCACACTAAATTTTGTCGGTTACCGTTGGAGAGTGGCCGCGAACGATCCGCCGTCGGCCCCCTCTCGATCGCGGATCCACGAAATCAACCACCGCCGGAACGGAGCATCGCTGTTTTTGAATCGTCCCCGCGTGACCGAGTCAACACACCGGCCGGTCAACCGCCGGCCGCATGGCGAAAGAAAATTC
>Ga0315284_10016931_pt1 | contig 10326 bp, 13 predicted proteins | sample YL17G09_16_MG_FD_203696 | JGI IMG/M metagenome (GOLD analysis project Ga0315284, IMG submission 203696) | Sediment microbial communities from Yellowstone Lake, YNP, Wyoming, USA - YL17G09_16 | ecosystem: Environmental > Aquatic > Freshwater > Lake > Sediment | place: USA: Wyoming | collected...
ACATTTTAGAAATTTGCTACTTGTGCGAATGCGTCACAACTGATAGACCCACTTATAACAGTGAACCCAACTTTAATTACTTGTCCTGATTTTAATTGTAAATCAGAATAAGAATTAGCCACTCTCGAAGTTGCTACTGTTGTGCTACTTGTTGCGGCGGCAATTGTTATCTCATCGAATAAGTGAATGGTTGTTCCGTCGGTTTCTGTTATCCAAATTAGAAATAATCCTGCAACTGAAGTCCCTTGAAACTTGTAACCGATTTGAGTAACTTTCGTTCCGTCACTCGTGGCGGTAAAAAGTGTTTTAATGTTTGCAGTTGTTGCCCCTGTCTTATCAGTAGTTACCGCAGTGATTACTACTTGTGCTAACTGCATTGTTTGTGGAAATGGTGGTGTGAATGTTAATGCCATTGTTTTTGTTTATGAAAGATTATAAAAAAGATAAAGGTTAGAACCGACTGTTGGTATTGCTAATGAGTTTGTAACAAAAGCCGTTGTCGCTATTGATGTATCGTTAGTTCCTGCTGTTTGTGTGGTTGCTACTTCAACTATTCTCGTAAATACTTGTAACACCCCATTACCAACTCCGTTATTTAAAACTACACCCATTGATTGAGCGTAGTTTGGTGAAACGGGTTTAGTTGCGGTTAATAATCCTGCTGTTGCTGGTGATACATACAGTAAATCACCAATTGAAAAAGCCGATAAATTAAAATTCTCAATCACCCCTAATACCATCATCCATCCAAATCCGTTGTTAGCAGTTGTCTGATACATTATTCCATAAGCAGGTAATGTAGTTAATGAATTTGCCCTTGCCTTCGATATGTTCGGAACTGAACCTGTTGCACCTGTGATATACACTACTGAACCCTTAGAAATTGATGCCCCGCTTGTATTCCTAACTATCGTTAAGTTATCCCTTGTTATTTCAATCTCATTTGAATTTTCATCGAGTATGTGCGGAACGGATAATCCATTTTGGTCTTTTGAAAAAAGTATTAATGAGTTTGCTGCTGGTGCTGTTGGTGTTGCAATATCTGTTAATATAGCTTTATCAATATCAACAGTATCAACTGAAAGAATATTCGTTGTCTTGTCATATTCAAATCCTGCTTCTGCTCCAAATGCTCCGCTATCATTATATTGAACTTGTTTGTTTGCGCCTCCCGGAGTTCCTCCTCCCCCTGATGCGTTTAAAGTTGTTCCTGTTAAACTTAAATTTGTGCCTAATGTAATTTCTTCCATTACGCCTGTTCCAACAGTTCCACGCCCAATCAATTTATTGGTAGCCATTGAGGTGCTTATTGTTGGCGTTGCGCCTCCACTTGATACGATTGGACTTGTTGCCCCAACACTTGTAACCGTACCTCCCCCTCCTCCTGCGGTTGGTTCCCATCTACTATTGGCCGCCACCCATTTATACACATCACCATTATTCGGAGCAACATCTTGAATACTTCTCCCTCTTAATCCTTCAACATTTATTTTCGCTCCTGAATCTATTGTGGCATCTGTATTAAATGTTTGAGCAGTTGCCACGCCCAAGGAATCGCCAACCAATACTTGACCCGCTGAAAGGCCCGAACTGATTAATGGAGTTGAGTCCATACCCGTGCCGACTACATCAATATCTCCATTATTAATAACGATAGGAACTTGAACGGCATCTCTTATTCTTATGAACTCACATTTCGTCAATGTATTTCCAACCGGCGAATAATCAATTACTTTATTCAATCGAAAATAAGAACCATTTATAAAATAATTCTTTTTGAAATCTAAAGTCCGAATGTCTTCAGCGGTAAGATTAAAATATGCCGACATAATTTTTGAGTATTGGTCAGCAATTTCATTGATAAAACTTTCCCAATATTCAGTATATAAGTTGTCGCTCGGATACAAACTTGGGTCATTCATATAATAAAACAATTGCCGAGGACTTGCCCAATTATAATCGAATGTCGGAAGTTGTGGCGTTCCTGCAAGATGTCCGCTAAATGGATATTGTGTTTGATTAACTCCATCCAATGTGAGAATAGTTCCACCGGCAACAACTGGCATTACTGTCGTGTCGTAATATATGAATCTCGGAAGTGCGCTTGTGAAAGTGTTGTCAGGTGATATCGCACTCACTCCTTCTTTTACACAATAAGGAATTACAATATTGTTATAACTTGTTGAACATAATGGCATTGGAGATGCTTCAATTCCAATGTTTTTTTTACTTGACATAAAATCATTATCAGCAAAAACTTTTCGTTGCCCATAGATTTCCGATGTCGTTTTTGTGTAATTAACATTTGCAAAGTCACCATCCGCTTTCCAAGTGAATAGATATTCTTTCCAATCCAGTTCGCCCATTGGTGTCAATATTATTTCTTGACCCACATCTAATTTTTCAGTCCAATCTACAATATCCGTTTTAATAAAATTATTTCTCGTTCTAATATTTACATAATTTGGACTGTCAATATCGGATTCTATATAAAGGTTGAACATTTTAATTAACGTCAATAGAAAATTTCTCTGCTTGTAATTGTCAGGAAGGAATCCTTGAGTATGTTTAGCAGGAACTGTATGTCTGTCGTTTGTTGTCCATGTATTATTTACATCACTCGTTTCTAAATCAAATTTAATTTTCTTTAAAGTTCCTGCACCTCCTGCACCTACTTGAGTAATGTCAGCAACTAAAGCCAAATTGTTATAACCGTTTATATTATATGAAAAATCAGTATCTAAATATGTAATTTTTAAAAAGGAATGAATACCTACATTTTCAACTAAATCTGAAGCACCTATATTCGCTCCATCTCCTTCAACTTGAAAATAAAGAACATCTCCGTAGTCTAACTCAATAGTAGTTTGATAAGTTAAATTAGTATAAGTGGTATCACCTACACCACCGATAAAAAATGTATCAATTGTTCCAGTCCTTGTTCTTTCAATTACTAAAGATAAATCTCCTGCGAATCCTAATGCTGTATATTTTGCTCTTATTCCAAAGTCTATATAAACCCTCCTCCTCCACTCCTTCAAACAAGGAACATATAATTTATCCATTCCTGTTTCTGAATAAAGCGTGGCTGTATCAGCACACGAATAACCAACGGATGAAAGTATATCTTCAAAGATTCTTGAAACACGAATAGCCGGTGCCATTTGATCGCTTAGCCATACCTGAGGTGATACATTGAATACCTGCCGTCCATTATCCATCATCGGATAAAATAAATCAGTAGGAGTCACCCATGTACTTGTTATCTCCGCCGCCGTTCCAACCTCATCCAAATTAGATAAATCTAAGTCCGTCAAAAGTTTGTCAGCAACCTTTTGAAACAAGTCACCAATCTTACCGAAAACGCTGACCTCATATTCTATCTTATCTCCGTCCCGATTGATTTTTAACAGTTGTAAGTTGCCGTTGAAAACAGGAATGTAATTTGAATAAATAATTATGGAGGCGCGGATGTTCGGATTGAATGAACCATATAAATCAATTTCAAAAATATTATCAAAGATTAAATTGTTCGCCTTTGTGCCGGGTAGCTTTATCGTTTTGCTGAAACTTGCATTTCTGCTTTCAGGATTTCTTATATCGGCGATTGCATAATTTAAAGAGTATGGAAAATCATCGTATAAATCAGCATTGTAATAATCAACATAAAAATAACATCCTGACTGAGTTGTGTCTATTCCTGTTGTAACTGTTACACTTGTTGCTGAAACATAAGTAGCGATTACATCTCGCTTATCTCCTGCGGTAGTCCTTATAATTATTGCCTTGCCTACATCGTCAGCTTTGAAGTTCGTTCCTGTTCCTGTGATAGTTACTGATGGGCTTGAAAGCATACCAAACACTTCAACAGTTCCTAATCGTGGTGTCGTTATAAATAGTTCAGTATTCATTATTGCCGTTGACTGATTATATCGTTACCAATCTCAATTTCAAATTCATTATTAAATAAATTATTCCCTGCATAGGTCTTTTGCGAATAAGCGGTATTGGTTATAATTACAGGTGCATAAGTGTCAGCATCTATTTCCCAATATACTTGCGTTGATTTCGATAAGGTGAAAAGCCAATTACTCTCATCTTCCGTTATCCAGTTGGAATGGATTTTTATTTTTTCAGTCGTTAAAGTATTAAACTGTGTTTTACCTGCTTGGCTCGGTGCAAAAGTAAAAGCCCCTGCCGCATCAACCGCCCCAAGTATTTTTTTATAACTTGATTTTGCTGAATTAAAAGTGCGGTCGAATTTCATATTGAAACTGTAAGCATCAAACCCTCCTAATGGATTCAACCAATGAAGTCTGAAATGTTCGTTGAACTTTGAACAGTCGCAGTCAATGTTAAATGTTATTGTTTCACCAAGTGCCACATTGCTATTGTTCACCATTGTAATCGTATAACTTGATGTGCCGACTAATAAAGCAGCATTCCAAAGGTTAATATTTTTCGTTCCTACTCCATACCTCAATATAAGTGCGGTGCTTGCTGTTAGTGTTTTATATGATGTTCCTAATAAGTTACCGCCGTCATCATAAGTTTTTAATCTAAGTTTTAATGGTTCACTTGCTGAACCTGTTGTTATGTATAAATAGTAGTTTTGGTTAGTGCATATTTTTATTCCTGTTGCCGGTGCTGTGGTTAAAAACTTTCTTGTTGTTGAAGTTGAACCGTTCAGCATTTGATATTGTGTAGATATGTCTAAATTTATTAAGTCAGTTTCACTCCCGAATGAAGATACTGAATGTTTAACCGCCGCATTTATTGCCGTTATTGAACCCGTATTTGCAAGCACACCGCTCACTGCTGGTGGTGTTCCATATTCTTCTCTTAATTTAATGCTATAAATCACATAACTATTTAAACACTCGATTGAATCCGTTGCATCACCTACTGAAAAATCATAACTTAAATAGTTCTCAACTATTCTGTGAGCATCGAATAAAAGAAAGCCATCAGGACGCGGTGAAAGTTTTATTCTTTTAGTAACAGCAATAGGATAAGTCAATACTATATCAACAACAAATCTAAAATTCGCCTGTGCCGTATTTGTTGAGCTTGCTGTAATGATTATCGGATTGTATGCCGGTGTAATTGCATTCGGCTGTGTGATTATTGTTATTGCCATCAGTTTTATACTTTAACTATTTCAACGATTACTTTACTTGCTACCATTTTACTAAGTTCTTCATTTATCTTTTCAAACATTCCATTTGTCACCACTTTAGAATAAAATCCTGTTCCTTCAATACCCTTGTTAAATATTGATTTGCGAACTGCATAAACACGACTTCGTACGTTGCTCACATTTGACTTCTTGCCCATTGTTTTAAATGGGAGTTTGCCGCCCCCTTTAGTCACTCCGCTTGTTGCTTTTGTTCCAAGCCATTTAGCTATCGCAGCATAAGGCGGTAATTTATTCGTGTACTTGAAAGGGCTATTACTTGAACTTGCATAAGTTGATTTACTACCCTTTACTCCTTTGTCGATGTACTTGCCATAGTCAAGCATTGAAAAAGAAACTTTGTATTTGTCAGTGCCGATTTCGTCAATATTAAATGAAATACTTTCTTCTAATCTTCCGGAAGCTGTATGTTGCTGTAAGTTTTCTGTAAGTTGCGCAACAATCTTTTCTCCAACTTCAACAGCGAATAATGGAAGCGACTTGAATAAAGATTTGTCCTTACTCAGTTTTGTTCCGATTCCGTTTAAGTATTCGTAACTCATTTTTCACTCAGGTATTTATTCTTATCTTTAATGTAGCTCACATAATTTAAAAAAGCAATTACATTCATCTCAGTCACCTCATCTATTGTTTTACCCAATTCCTTCGCAACCGAATCGAATAGGTAGAACCACCCCCATCGGTCGGTAAATCCTCCAACTGTTTTTTCAATATCTTGTTCGCTTTCTTCAATTCGCTTTCTGCTTTTTGTACCATATAAATTTCCGTAGCTTCTATCAATTGAGGAAACAAATTGCAAAAAAAAACTGCCAATGAATAAGCTATTGACATCGGCATTTCGTCAAAGTCATCTGCCTGCTTTGGTATTCTTTCACCATTGTATTTTTTTGGCGAACCATACCAAGTACAAGGAACAATAAAAGTCGTGAGAATCAAATTCAACTTTGAATTAATATCCTCTTTTACTTTAGTGTATTCTTTCAGGTCGGCATATTGCCCGGCGGTTATATCAGTTAAATTTTTAATCACTTTGTAAAACTTACGATTCAAGAAAATGTAGTTCGGCAGTTTATCTGTTGGCGGTGTTTCTCTTAAAAACTGAATGGAGTTTAATTTTTCAGCGAACTTTGAAATCGGCATCAGATTAATTTCTTCCTCTGAATAGTTAAACAGTTGCGCCACTAATTCAATATTCTTATCATCTTCTGAAAGGTCGGATTGAATAATAGAATCTACTATTTTAAATTGTCCTACTGTGATGCTTTTCCAATTCATATTTGATTAAGTATTAATTCTGATTCGTCAATATTAATTCCATCAATCTCAAATTCATAAAGACGATGGCGTGTTTTCACTAAAAAATTCAATCGCTTAATTTCTGCATTCTCAACCATTCCCCATGTTATCTGCCTAAGTGCAAGTAAATCAGATTCGTTGCCGTCAAAGTTGTGAACGATTATGTTTTCGGGTGTCACATAAATAAATACAATAAAACGCCTTTTGTTTATTAGACGGAAACGACAAAATATTTACCTGAGTTATTTAAAGCAAGTTTATTGAGTGCCACATAGCGCAATGGATCAATCAAATGGTTATAGTGGTCAATCGGTTCGTTCAGTTGCTTGCCGTCCTTGTCTTGCTTCCATTTATAATTGCGCAATTCCTTTATCAGGTTCAATGAATCAGCGGTTACATTTATCTTGTATCGCTGTAAAACATCAATTCCGCTTTTGATTGAATCCGGCCCTTTGTTAGCAGGGTAAATATTCCATCCCTGATTCTGAATTTCTTTTATTGATTTCGGCTCTGCGCTATCAGCAATCAATTCCTTGCTCTTGCTCAATCCTAAACTTTGCATCCGTTTACAAATATCGGGGTTCGTTAATCCTGTTTCGTATATGTGTTCCTTTACCCACAATTCACCACTATGCAAATAAACAGAAATCAACCCTGTTTCATCATTAGTAAATCCAAAATCCATTCCGTAAGCGATAAACTTTGCATCGGTTGGTATTGAATCGCATTGCTGCCAATTGTCGAACACTACTCCCTGTAATGAACCTATTTCGCCAAGTCCATAAACCTTCCACCAATTTGCCCAATATCCTGATTCATGCGCTTTATCCTTTGCCTTTTCTATTTCTCTGATAAGTGACGGCTCCAATGCTTCATTATCTTTATAAGTCAAAATCACAAAGTCAGAATCTTTGTCATTTAATAATTCATTATGAACCCAAAATTCAGAGGTCGGATTATAGTCCAGGTAAATAAATTTTCGCGTTCTTATTGCAAGCTGATGATATGCTTCAAAGTTTATGTTGTTGCACTCATTTATAAATAATACATCGCGCCTTGCACCTCTTAACCTATCAGTTTGGTCAGCACTAAAAAATTCAATTATTGAACCGTTATCAAATACATAAATCAGATTTGTTTTGTTGAATTGTGAGTCTGAATAAATCTGGCAGTCAATCATTATGTTTAAGAAATCACGAATTGCGCCCCTTCTTAAATGCGGTATTGATTCTGAAACTATACTTATTACTTGTTTGGGGTACTGATTAGCGTAAGTAATCAGCATTGGAATAATGCTATATGTTTTGCTCGAGCTTGTCCCCCCCTGAACTATCCTTACCCTTTTACGAAGTCTTGCTATTTTCTGCTGGGCTGTCGTTTTCTGAAACATCTAAGTTGATTCCTTTGAATATTTGCCCTTCAACATTTGCTTTTACTTCGCTGCGCTCAATCAATCCTAATTTCTTTGCGATAATGTTTGCGTTAAACAATCCAACTGAAGCTCCTTTGAAGTTTTGAACAAAGCAATTATTCCTTATGCGCGTGATGATAGTAACAAAATCTGTGTAAGCAGAGTCAGTATTCGCTGAATATTTACCCAAATCCTGAATTATTCCTTTGTCTGCAAGATAACATTCAAATCCTTCAAAAGTAATAGGAACCTGCAAAGGAGTGTTTACTTGGTTTCCATCCTTACCAACATATTCCACTTTATACATTGGATTCATCCGTTCCTTTTCAACATAATCAGTAAAGTATTGCCAAAGCAATTCCGGTGTTTCAATATACTTAGTTCCCTTTGGTCTTGCCATGTTTTTTAGTTTTATACTTCACCGGCGGGTTAACTGTTACAATCACATCCGACTTATTAAATTCATCGGTCACAAACTTCTTTTCGTACACATCAAAAGCAATAAAGCACTTCTGTAAGCACTCAGGTAAACAACCGCTGCATCCGCCTTTAAACTTTAGTCCGGTGAGCTGTTCAGCTATTTCCATAATTAGGTCGGCGCACCCTTCGAGGTTTGCGGTGTAGTGTTTCTTGTATTGAACCCAAATGTGTTTAAATGGTTTCAATCGGTTGTATTGTTGTTCGTTCATTTCCAAAAGTTTAAGAATCTGTAAAGTACAATTGCTGTAATTGCGTTCAGTCCTGCGATTATAGGCACTTCAAATGTAAGTGATGTAAATGTATATCCGAATAAAATAGTAAGCCAGAACGATAGGCAATGTTCGCAATCTAATGGTTTTATTCGTTTGGGCAGTCCGTTATTATTCCAATATGGTAAAAGTGTTAATTGCAACTGCTCAGGTATTCCTGTGAACATTACAAAGTAAACTGCGATGAATGGGATTAGGTAAATCATAACTCTTTGTAAACTTTTAAAACCTGTTTGCGGTAGTTAGTAATTTCTTTGTGAACATGGTTCGCGTGTATGTTGGTTGCCTTTTCTACTTTTCTGATTGAACCCTCACGCAAATATATTTCAAAAAGTTTGCCGCCAAGTGGGTAAACTTTTTTCTGACGGCAATCAGCATCTATTTTACTCATCGCCCTTTCAATTTTTGTGAGCTGTATTTCAAAAGTCTTTTTATCTGAGCTGTCAGCAACAAATTCAAAATTAGTCAATCGTGAGTAGTATTTCTTTTTGAACCGCTGCGCACTATCACACCAAATGTTATTGATTATTTTTATAATGAAGTAGTTGAAAGAATCTTCTGCCTTACTGTAAATTTCTTCCAGCTTTTTATATTCCATCAAAATAATTAAAACCTCCTGATATAAGTCGTCGGCGAGTTCCTTCGCAATGTTTTTACACACCTGCAATATTTTACCCTCTTTGTGAATCTTCATTATGATTTCATTTCTATCCACGCTTTCCCAAAACTAAATGAGCTGCTTCGATTTCGTTTTTTGGCAACACCTTTTCTATTCCTGTCACCTGTTTAAACTGCTTTGCATTCATCAAAGGAATATCTTTCACCTCTTTAAATGGCATCTCGTATTGCTTGAGGTAATCAAGTACAAGTTGATAGTAAATTGAATTTAACCTTCCTTTTTTTGAAAGGTAAATCATGTATTGACCTTCATAATTTCTTACTGCCGAAAATGTTTCGAGCAACCGGAACAGATGGTCTGTTTGGATAGTTAGCCCTTCATTATCTATCTGCGACTGCGCGAAAGAACAGTAACGAGCTGGAACCACTCCGATAAGCAAATTAATTTTTACCTGTTCTTCTGTTGCGATTTCCATTTTACAAATATAACTAAATTTTAAATATCAAAAATATAATCTGAAACACACTTCATAAATTCATCGAGCGACCGGCAAACGGAATATTGATAATTCCATCGCTCCACATTCTTTTGAAACTCCTTTTGCTCCGGTGACTGTTTGCCGATTTTAGTCTTTAACTCAATTAGAAGCCCATGCTTTGATTTGTTTGGTCGAAGGATAATTATGTCAGCTACTCCTGCTTTCACTCCTTCACGCTTAAATCTGACCGCCTCACGTATATTTCTACTGCCTCCGTTTGGCGGGTGAAAAAAAACAAGGTTTGAATGTTGGTATTGAAGCCATTTAACACATTGCTGTTGCAAGTGGCTTTCTGATTGAATCGGTGATTTGGATTTCATGCTGTGAATATTTCATAAATCCAATTCTCGCACATTGAATAAATTCTATTATCTGCTCTATCAATGTAGGCCCGAAGTTTCTTTCTTTGCATATTGAATCTGACGCAAAGTTGTGAATAATGTGCCGAATTATAATCATTTAATAATTTAAAATAAATTGACCGGGCATTCTCAACTTCAGTCGTTTGGTTGAATG
>Ga0315284_10016932_pt1 | contig 10326 bp, 9 predicted proteins | sample YL17G09_16_MG_FD_203696 | JGI IMG/M metagenome (GOLD analysis project Ga0315284, IMG submission 203696) | Sediment microbial communities from Yellowstone Lake, YNP, Wyoming, USA - YL17G09_16 | ecosystem: Environmental > Aquatic > Freshwater > Lake > Sediment | place: USA: Wyoming | collected...
GCGCCTCCTGCAATTGCATCGAATGAAATTGCACGCCATAAACGATTCCAAAGAGCCGCTTCCATTCATCATAGAAAACGCCAACTCTTGAACTAGCCCAATTCTTAAGCGAATCCACAATCGCCGAAACAGTAAGCGGGGCAATCATGCTCTTGGGTCCAAACCTATCTGACAGGTATTCCGCTGTTAACGGTAACCGGCGTAGTGAGCGTAGATATGTAAGGAATGTTCTTGCGCTCTCAGGCGTAAATGGTAGAGGTCCGATCAGAGCAAAGTCCTTTGGATCAAGCTGTGATTTTGCCTCATTCTTATTTCCCTTGTATTGAGTGAAAAAAATCTGCTCGCCATCGAAGCCGACACCTACTAGCCGAGGATCGAAAACAAATAGAGTCGGGGCAGAGGGCTTGGCTTCTCCTTGAATATATCTAATCAATTGATCGTAAGCGTGATTAATCCATTTTTTAGATGCAAAGGCGCCTGGAGATTCGTACTCGATAATTACTTGACCATGCAGAGCATCAGCCCGGCCTCCTCCAAGGATCGTCTTTTCATACTGCGACTTCAGTTCGACATTAATTTCTCTGCTGATCGGGTCAAGGAGCTTTTCAAATCCGATCCGCAGATCCTCCTCGGTTTTAGCATGTCGCATGTGCTTCTGAACGGAGGCGACAAGTCTATCAGCCACCTGTTTTAGAGATTCTTGCTGATCCAGCTTTAGATCTAATTGGCCATGCATTTTACTGTTCCCTCACTACGCCCAAATTCTTTCCCTGGATTCCGGATTCCGCCCCGGCGGATCCCCGAAGGGACAGGCCGGAATGACACCTTCTGATCCCTAACCCCTAATCCGCCGCGGGCGGACCCTTAAGTGGCCCCCAATCCTCCTACAACACCGCACTTTTATGCCGCGCCGCGTGGCATCAGGCTTCCTCATAGGCCTTCAAGAATTCCTCCCGCGAAATCCGGGCCTGGCTGCAAATCGTTCTCAAGGTCGAGAGTCTTGACGACTCGGCCCTTGGGCGCATCAACGGGAAATTTGCTCATGCGACGGCGACCCCGGCTTCGGTCACGAAGACTTCCAGCACCGGCGAATCAGATTCTACGGCTTCCAAGCCGAAAGTTTCGATGTGAAATAGGATGGCCGATTTGACGTCCGCCAGCGCTTCTTCATAGGTGTCGCCCTGCCCCACCACGACGCCCTTAAGTCCAAGCGGATAGGCTACATAGCCGTCAGAGTGCTTTTCCACCACGATTTTAAATTGTCGCATATTCTTCTCCGGTTATTTCACAACACCACACTCTTATGTCTCGCCGCGTGGCATTGGATATTCACCGCGGCGGGCAGCGAGGCAATGTGGCAGGGGTGAGCTTCGATGAATACCGCCAACGCGGTAGTGCGGCCGCCCAGGCCCTGCGGGCCGATCCCCAAGTCATTCACGCGCTGCAAAAGCTCATCTTCCATGGCGGCGTAGAAAGGATCCGCATGCTTGGATCCCACTTCGCGCAGGAGGGCCTTCTTGGACAACTGAGCGCACTTGTCATACGTCCCGCCGATCCCCACGCCGACGATAATCGGCGGGCAGGGATTGGATCCCGACCGCTTCACGCGATCCACCACGAAATCCTTCACGCCCTTCTCGCCTTCAGCGGGCTTCAGCATCTTCACCTCAGACATGTTCTCCGACCCGCCGCCCTTGGGCGCGATGGTGATTTTCAGATTGTATCCCGGCACCGTCTCGATCCAGACGATGGGGGGCGTATTGTCGCCGGTGTTCTTGCGGCGCAGCGGATCTTCGACGATGGACTTGCGCAGGTAGCCATCCTTATAGCCGCGCCGCACGCCGTCGGTGATGGCCGCCGTCAGGTTGCCTTCGATGATCACCTGGTCGCCCAATTCCACGAAGAAAACGGCGAAGCCGGTGTCCTGGCACATGGGCACTTTTTCGTCATGAGCGATCTTCGCATTGACGATGCACTGCTCGAGCAGCTCTTTCGCGACGGGTGATTCCTCTTTCTCCTTGAAATCCTTCAAGGCTTTCAGGACGTCTGCTCCCAGGTTGTAGTTGGCGTCCATGCACAATTTGGCCACGGCGTCGGATATTTGGTCGGGGCGGATGGTTTTCATTTATTCTCCAGGGATTGTAACCAGGTGTGAAAGGATCGGCGTAATCAATTTGCTAGGTTGTGCTGTCATCCCCGCGAAAGTCCGTAAGGACCCTTAAGTGGCGGGGATCCATTATCTGGATTCCGGATTCCCGCATTTGCGGGGTCCGGAATGACATGCTTATCGCTATATGTAGGTTCAAGCCAATTCCAGCACCTTCTTCACCAGCTTCTCGATGCCCACAGCGACGTCTTTGATGCCCGGGCCCAGCATGTAGGCGGGCGTGGAGACGACCTTGTGAGCGGTATCCACCACGATCTCGCCCACTTCGCAGATGACGTGCTTGGCGCCCATCGCCTCCAGAGCCTTGGCCGTGCCTTCGTCATTGCCGATGGTCAGCTTGACCTTGATATCCTTCCCCTTCAGCGCTCGGGCCAGCACCGCCGGAGCGATGCACTCGACGCCGATGGGCTTCTTGGCTTTGAACATCTCATTCAGCAGGCGATCCACCTCCGGGTGGATGGTGCAGTCGGGTCCCTTGACGGCGAAATCCGTGAGATTCTTGGCGGCGCCGTAGCCGCCGGGAAGAATGACGCCGTCCAGGTCTTTCGCCTTGACCTCGGCCATATCCACGATATTGCCGCGAGCGATGCGGGCGGACTCGGTCATGACGTTGCGCACCTCGCCGGTTTTCTGGTCGCTTTTATGATTGATGGTGTCCATCTGCGACTTGTTGGGAGCCATGATCGTCACCTTGGCTCCGGCCCGATCCAGGGCCAGCAGCGTGATGACCGATTCGTGAATCTCGGCTCCGTCTTTAAATCCGCAGCCGGACAGGATGACGCCGATGCGTTTGGACATGATATCCTCCAAATGACTATTTGCTCGCGAGAGTCCTAACCAAAGGACGCCGCTGGGCAATTTCGTATAGAGCGCGAAGCGCCTGGTTGACAGATTCCGAATCCGGGAAGAGTTCGACCAGTTCAGGCGAAATGGCGACCAGATTGGTGCCTGCGGCAAATCGCTTGGCATATTTGCCGCGCACGCCTTTGCTGAAATCGTACTCTTTGCGCATGTCTTGATGGCGCGCTTTTTTGGTCTTATTAGCCTTCTTCAACTTATTCTGACCCAATTCTCAAAAGCCCGTTCTCTCCTCGTCAATTATATGGCGCCTTATGTCTTCTTCGATCATCGCAACGTACTCATCTATCCACTTGATTACATTATTGTCATCTTCGGTTGTTCTATAGTCAAGTAATTTTTGCTTTACCCGCTGATAGTGAGAACTTCCGGGACCTGAGAATCCTTCCGAATAATAATTTGCCGTAAAGTTTCGGCGAACGTCAACCCTAATCCCATAGCGAACTAAAAGATCGCGACCCGTACAGTAAGGTTGTTCTTCCCTAAAGAGATCCTTGGGGACGAAGGTAGCCACAAGCCAAGCGCGACTTTCAACATCTTCATCAATCCAATCATAGATAAGCTTCTTGTCGAAAAATGTTAATGCTGGTGGCTCCTCCTTTCTGCCGAATCCTTGCTCACCACGTAGCCAAGTGCGCAGGTTATGAGAGCGATCATCTAAGGGAGGCCCAAGATAACCTCTGACAATTGACCATACTTTTTGCGGGTATTTCTTGGCAATTTCATCAATCACCGCCTGCGTAGTTGGGTGGTAACCTTCAAGGATCGTGCCCTCTTCGCCAAAATGGGCCAGAATTACCTTTGCTAATTCCAGACTCTTTGATGGATGTGAGCGAATGTATCCAATCGCAATCTCTGTCCATTCGTGGATAATGGGGCGAAATTGCCTTTTCTTGTCCTTTTCGATAAATAAATTTTTGTGTGCAAGCAACGCAAATGTCAAGTCTTCTGGAACGATGGGTTTGGGGGGCGGGGCTTTTGGATCGGGATAGATATAATACCAAAAAAAGAGACCAATGGCTACATAAATTGCTCGCTTATCAGAATGGCTGAGAAGAAAGCTGAGGCATTCTATTATGGTTGGCTCTGTAATGCCCTTGACATGAATTAGCTGAAAATCCGTAACCTTGATTTTCCCTTCTTTGGCCAGTCTCAACATCCTCCGCGCTGCCCGATCCGTTAGTCCTGATCGCCTAGTTAAATCAGCAACCCAAGCTGCAAGTTCATCATCCTGTGCATATTCGTCAAGGAGCGACTCCCATTTTTCAACGTCAAGTTCCCGCAATGCATGAAAATAACCGCCTAAGAAAGCGCCGCCCCTAACGTCCAGACTGACCTTAGTAAATTCATCCTGCAACATTGGTAGAAGGGAGAATCCCTCATCAAATCTGCCCAATGCATCGCCAAATTCGCCGGCTCTTTTGGCCTCATCCGTGAAAAGCCAATCCAATTCCCCCTTCAATCTATCTGGATCGGCAAGTGATTCTTCTGCCAGTTCTCTGATTTTGGGAAGAGCAGAATCAACATATTCGCGATTCTCGTCAAACTTGTCTTCCAATAGTTCCATCTTCACATAGCGCTTCATCCTATTTGAATAGCCGGTCCCTGTCAAATCATCGCGTATTCGGGCAAGCGTCGCGGTCACATCAACAGCAAGCCTGTCACGGTCATAATGCAGTATGCGGGTGGCTTCTTCGAGCAGCGTTTCTTTTGAAAGGAAGTGCTTTTGCTGAAATTCCTCCAAGGTTTCAATTACCGTGGGAGCCAGATTGGCCATATGAATCAGACCGCGGGCAGACCTTACCATTGTATCTACTGCCATCTGCTTTTCATCGGATTCCATCACATCCAATCGGGATCGCAAATACTGCCATACGCGGCGATAAGCATCAAATAATTCGCCCCAAATTTTTGGCTGCCATAGATTAGGTTCTTTCCTTAGGCCCTGCTTTTCAGGTCCCGACATGCGCGAGAAATGTGTTGATTCAAGCGCTACAGCACAAGCCCTCAATCCGAGTAGCCTTCTTGCTTTGGATTCCGACTCCAAAGCCTCCTTTAGAATTGGGAATCGTTCTTCTGGTGAGGCTTCCGTTGGCGCTACTTTCCCTGCGCCCGGCGAAAATAGCCCTATAAAAACGCCAGTCGCATTATTTGAAAATGTGTGGTCTGTTTCGGTTTCGGCAAGCGCCAATAGAAGTCGTGCGGCGTCCTGAAAAAGATGACGCCAGATAACGATTCTTTCTAATGCCCAAACAATTTCCCAGCGATTTTCATCTAATTGTATTAATTTATCTTTGGGCCACTGACCAATAGCCTTGCTTAGATACTTTAGGGCTTGCTCGGGTGATGCAATTGTGAGCGACATGAACAGCCTTATTTCATCACCCTTTTTTTTTAGAAATTCGGAATTTTTAAAGACATCGCTTTCATTAAGCAATTTTCCTACTACCGTCTGCGCCGTCGTTGACTCTTCTGCCCATTCAAACATCTCATAGAACCACCTTCGCAAAAGGGTTCCATCGGGTATTGCGTCATAAATCTCCTTAAAACTTGAATACTTTCCGTGTGTGTTCCACCATTCACGCCATGCCCAAATGTGCAAGGCGTTGGGTGTAATATAGAGGGTATTTGAACCCTGCAGAAGATACTGCTGTCTGAATTCTTCAATGATTTCAATGAATCGTGCCCACCCCAAATTGGGATCATCTTTTTGAATCATTCGATGAATGCTTTCTGCCTCGTGCCTGAATGGTTCCGCGTATCCAAATCTTTTAAAAAGAGACAGATATAAGAGTACCCTTTTTTTAGTTTTCGCCTCCGGATGATTGACATCACCATATCCCGCAATTGCTCTATCGTAAATATTGTCAACCGGTTTTAGAATGTCATCGGGATTAAATTTTAGATTTATCCCCACCATATGTGCAAAACGTGGCGAATCCCCTACCAATTCCACCCACCTATCAATGTGCTGATCGGGAATGCCATGGCTCATAATAATATTTTTGATGTCATTTGGCTCATAAATAGGGATCTGGCAATAATCAATGTCATGCTGTTTATCTTCAGATTCGTTGTAGATCGTTACCAATTTGACACGAGGGCCGCTATTTGCCAGCGCATCCCAGAGCTCCTGTCGCTGCACATGGTCGCATTCATCCACCACTATTATCAAGTGATACTGGTTATCTACCCGGATAAGCCCATTAAGCAATGGGCTATTGAGAATTCTATTAGCCTTCGTATAAATAACTTTGGACGCTATGTCATCTGATTTGGTTGCTTCTAGGACAAATCTGGTCTTCCCTCCACCAGCTATGTCAAGTACGCGGATGTGTCTTGCTCTGTCAGTTGATCGTAGGATTTGCTGAACAATATTTGTTTTTGACTGATAGTCACTGCTTTTTATGTAATCCGTGGGAGTGATCATTTCTTTTGCGCGAGACCATTCCTGGTGAATTCTAAATGGGAAGTCAAGAATCCCCTTTATTTTAAATATCAAAGATGGATAATAACTGAAAAAACTGAGCAAATTATTTTGGCGCCAAACCTCGATTCTGGCATTACTGTAGCTGTTATCCACTTGGGCTAGCTTGGCACGCAACCGATTTATTAGATCACCATCGCTGGTTTCTGGGTCATCATATCCAAAAAATATTAAAACAAGCAGCGCGTTTTGGTCCAAACAAGATTTGATTCTTGGCTTAATCCTCTTTGCCTCGTATGGTTTGCTAAATAGCAAGCTATTAATATGTGAGTCATTTCCAAGTGAGATCTTGCCCGTCTTTATCTGGTAACGGCTATGTCCCGGTTTTATAATTCCGTGGCCACTAGTAATATTCGATCCCAAAACATCCGCATCAATTCCTCCATCAGCTACATTTATTGCAGTTGGAACATTTATTAAATTTACGCCTATCCCTAAAAAACTGGCCTCAGCCCAGAGCAGTTCACGGATTGCATCTACGGCTGCATCCGGATTTAGGCTTTTCAAATCTGTCTTGCTCAGATCGAGCACGCTGTTCATTTGCATTCCATACTTTTATGGCACAATTGGAACTCACTACAAAAGGGCCTACCACCCGGCAGGCCCTTTTCAATTCGTCCTCACCCGCCACCAGCGGATATGCCGGGAAGCAGCGGGATTACAGCTTCGCTTCGCCCATGATTTTGCGGATGGCCTCAGCGGATTTTTCAAAGGCCATCTTCTCTTCGGGAGCGAACTTGATCTCGACGATTTTCTCGACGCCGGCCTTGCCCAGCATGGCGGGCACGCCCATGAAGATGTCTTTCAAGCCGTATTCGCCGGTCAGCCAGCAGGCGCAGGGCAGGATGCGCTTCTTGTCCTTGGCGATGGATTCGCACATCTGCGCGGCGGCGGCGGCCGGAGCATAATAGGCGCTGCCGGTCTTCAGGTAGTTGACAATTTCGGTGCCGGCTTCCTGCGTGCGCTTGACGATGGCGTCAATGCGCTCCTGGGGAAGCAGATCGGTCAGCGGGACGCCGCCCACGGTGGTCAGGCGCGGCAGGGGCACCATGGTCGGGCCGTGACCGCCCAAAACGACTGCCGCCACGTCTTCCACCGACACGTGCAGTTCCATGGCGATGAAGGAGCAATAGCGCGATGTGTCCAGAATCCCCGCCATGCCCATGACGCGCTTGTGGGGAAATCCGGAGACCTTGTAGGCCACGTAGGTCATCGTATCCAGCGGGTTGGAGATGACGATCAAGATGGCGTTCTTGCTGCGCTGGACGACGGACTGGGTGCAGTCCTTGACAATTTCGGTGTTCTTGGCGACTAATTCGTCGCGCGTCATGCCGGGTTTGCGGGCCAAACCGGCGGTGATGACGATGATATCGGAATTGGCGGTATCCTGATAGCTGTTGGTGCCGGAAACGAACGTATCGGAACCGGCGATGGGCGCGGCTTCCCACATGTCCAGCCCCTTGCCGATGGGCACGCCTTCCATGATATCCAACATTACGACTTCATTGGCGAAGCCCTTGCTGGCCAGAATGTGCGCGCAGGTGGCGCCGACGTTGCCGCCACCAATGACGGAAATCTTCATGTTATTCTCCCCGTTATGGTTGATTTGATTAGAGGCATTATATTTCCGAGAAATTTGATTCTTTAGGTCAACCGATCTTCCCAATAATCCGGCTTCCTATTCAACTGCATTACGGCAACAATAAGAATCTGATCATCAAGAATCTGATAGATTATGCCGAAAGGGAATCGCTGGGTCAGACACCTCCTGGTGTTCGCAGACAACCGTGGCCAGGCTTTGGGATACCGGATCATGCGATGGATCGTGGAGTACACTTCCTCGGCAAACTCCACTCCCAGCCCAGCACAGCAGTCCTCATAGAAATCAATGGAATCATCCAATTCAGCCTTGGCAGACGGATGAAAGCTGAATTTCATCTTCCCAGGCGTTTGCGAATATCTCTGAAGACTCGATGTCCCGATATGGCCGTAACCTTTCCGGAAGCAATTTCTTTGACGCGTCTCTCGGCTTCCGCCGCCCAAAGCCTGTCAATTTCCTTTTGCGTTGGCACATTCAGGCTCTCTAGCAGCTTGTCAACAAGGGCGGAGCGCATATCTGCCGGAAGCGAGAGCGCCTCTTTTACGATCTTCTTATTTAGATTAGCCATCGCCGCACTTGCTTAGGCCTTATTAGGAACCACATCCACCCGGCGAGCGCGCTTCTGACCGGACGAGAATTGCACCACGCCTTCCGCCAGAGCGAAGAGAGTATAATCCCTCCCCATGCCGACGTTCGTCCCAGGATGAAATTTGGTGCCCTTCTGGCGCACGATGATCATGCCGGGTTTGACGGCCTGTCCGCCGAAGGCCTTGACGCCGAGGAACTGGGGATTCGAATCCCGGCCGTTGCGCGACGAACCGACCCCTTTTTTATGTGCCATCTCTATTTTCCTTTCTTGGCTTTTGGTTTTGCCGCTTTGGCCGCGGGCTTCGCCTTGATCTTGGTTTCCGCTTTGGCCTTGGGTTTGGCTTTCGGTTTGGAAGGTGCTTTGGCCTTGGCTTTCATCTTAGGCTCGGCTTTGGGTTTGGCCGCAGGTTTTTCGACCGCCAAGTCACCGATTTTCTCGATATGCAGCAGAGTATACTGCTGCCGATGACCTTTGGTGACCTGAAAACCCTTGCGGCGCTTCTTGCGGTGGACCATGACTTTGTCGTCGCGGCCGTGCCGGATGACTTTGGCGATGGCCGTCAGCCCCTTGGCATCCGATCCGATCCTGGCCTTCTGGCCGTCGGTGATGAACAAGAGATCGGAGATCTCATAGGTGTCCCCAACCTCAAGGGGTAGCTTGGGCACCTTGATGGTTGCATCCGTTTCCAGCCGGAACTGCTTGCCGGCAATGCGAGCGATGGCGTACATGCGGTAATTCCGATTTTAATGAAGAAATAAATTTAATAAAATAAGATATGAGTGTCAAGGGATTTTTGGGGATTCGAGCGAAGAGGCAAACCAGCAATACAAAGGGGCGCATCCACCGCGGCGGATGCGCCCCTACATTGGGTAGGGGTTTGATTAATCTCCGAAAGGAGTCCCTCGGACAAACCCCTACGAATCAGGCTGCCAATCTTTACTTCATGAGCACCATTCCGCCATAGGCGGATGGCCTTTGGCTCACTTCATGAGTACCATTTTCCCGGTGGCGTCGAAACTGCCCGCCGTCAGATGATAGAGGTAGATGCCGGAAGCCAAGTTCGTGCCATCGAAAGTGGTACTGTGGCTGCCCGCATCGCGCCAGCCGTTGACCAACTGTGCCACTACCTGACCCTGCACGTCGTAAACGGTCAAGGTCACCTGAGAGGCCTCAGGCAGTGCAAAGCTGATCGTGGTCGTCGGGTTGAACGGATTCGGGTGATTGCCCTCAAGAGCAAAGGAAGCCGGAGCGACTGTAGCTGAGGCTTCGAAGGACTCGCCCGTGTTGGCCCAGTCACCCACCCAGGCTCCGCCGTCACCCGCCGCCGACTTGGTGAAGGGGAAGGAGGCGCTGTTCCAGATGGGCGTGGGATAGGTGCCGACATGGGCATTGTACAGATAGTTGCCTGATGGAGCATTCCCCGGGACGTTCTGAGTGCGATCGCGATTGATGGTGGCGCCCGGCGCCAGCGTAACCGTGGCGGGCCCCAGAACCGGTCCATAGGGATTTCCATTGGGCAATGTCACCATCCCCCAGGCCTGGAAGGTCTGGGAGGTCGCTTCGCCGTTGTGCGCCGCGATGTTATAGCTGAAGCTGCCGCCCTGCAGCGGAATGATGATCGGCGT
>Ga0315284_10016933_pt1 | contig 10326 bp, 9 predicted proteins | sample YL17G09_16_MG_FD_203696 | JGI IMG/M metagenome (GOLD analysis project Ga0315284, IMG submission 203696) | Sediment microbial communities from Yellowstone Lake, YNP, Wyoming, USA - YL17G09_16 | ecosystem: Environmental > Aquatic > Freshwater > Lake > Sediment | place: USA: Wyoming | collected...
TTTTGCCAAAGCATCGACGTCTACGGTTGCGGAGATTGTCCCATCATCTCGCGATAGGAATAACCCTGTTCTCATTGCATATACCCCCTTTCTTTCTTCTCGAAATCGTGCTGTGCCACATTTTGTGTCGATCTATGTCCTTCCTGGGAAAACGCACTTCACTGAAAATCTCCTCTTTTGCACCCTCTCAATGCATAAATATCATCAGCATATGGCTTTAACCGATTAATAAAGATATGGAGCAGTATCCACGCGACACGAAATCGCAATTATTGTGCCTGTTGCCTAATATTTATGATTATGAATGCTTTTGTGTAGATAGGAGTGAGCGGCGTTTATCGAGGAGAAAATTATTGTCCTGCTATCCCGGACATTGTCCGATTATCCCGGAATGAGTCCGGGGATGCCGGACATAACATCCACGATGGGGTATGAAATCAATTGAAGAAACTATTCCAGTGATTTTCAAAATTTCAAACATGTATCCGTTGGCCTCGACACATTGTAATCCGGGACGTCGAATTTCTATCATTCATATCATAATTATCGAGGGAATGACATCATTGATAACTGATGTAATCATGCATATTCGCCAAGGTTGACGTTTTATGGAGGAAGAACGGCGCACTATCCAGTATCACTTGGTGGTCTTTCACAGGGGTTCCCTTTATTCATAGGCCGACATTGTATTTGGGTATACTTTCTGTGGCATGAAGTCCTCTAATGGGTGAGATCATGTTCAGGCAGGTTATGCAACCGCCGGACGTATGAGCTCAGTGTCTCGGGCAAGTACCTTCCCCACAATTTGATCGGTACCTGGTCAATATCGATCCTGGGGCTGAATCCCACCGCGAAAAGGGATTCAACAAGGAACTCGACGTTCATGGGAATATAGCCTCTGTAGCTTTTATTATCCCTCTGGGCGATAATCCTCTCCTCGTGGATGCTGTTGCCAAGTTCGGATTCGACCATGTCTGGAAATGTGGAAAGGATTACCTCTATGTTTATTTTCGGCTCCACATCGATCAGGAAGAGATCCAATCCCTTTTTCAGGTCCTCTTCCGGGATTCCCCGGTCCAGGTATCGTTCCCAGGCCCTACTCTCCAGATATCGTTGACAGACATATTCAGTATCCCAGGCAACCTCAAGGATCCGCTTTTTGGCCTGATACTTGCCGCTGGAGTCCGCCCGTTCAATGATCCTAATGTCCAGGGTCTGCATCAGGGCCTTTTCAATCTGCTGCAGCTCATCGCTCTCTGCCACGAGCTTTATTGCACCCACATCATGTATCGTTGAAGCGGCCCTGTCGAACCTAATACTGCCGTCTCTAAAGCTCCCGGCGATGAATTCTTCAGCCTCTATGAATTCTTTCAACATTTCTTCAGCAGAAGTTTCAAGCCTGTCGAGCGGAACCCCTGACAGTTGTGCCCTGTCTCGGGCCATCTCCTGGGCCCGTCCGATGACTTTTTCAAAGATCCAGTCAGCGATTTTTCGGTTCGCTTTTTCAGCGATCCTTTTCGGTCGCTTTATTCTGAACGATCCGAGTAGATGATTATGCTCATCAAGGCAGACCACCCCATTTATGGGGGCTTCCCGGTAATAGTAATCAGGGTTTTCCCTGTACCGTCTCAAAAGCTCCGTGACCCGTGGCTGCGCATTCTGGTCATCACTGCAGATAATATCGCGCAGCTCCCCCTTGGAGCGGATGCACTTCTGACTGAAGGGTCGATGGCATGTCATGTCGAGCAGGCGGTTGGTCAGCACCGCCAGAGTTTCATTGATGACAAAGCCATCACAGATGAGAATCTCGGTGAGAGACCTGACATCACCCGGCTCCGGGCAATTACAGAACCAGCGTTCGGCAATGTCGAATAAAGCATTTCGGTGTATAAATGAGGTCAGATACACGTTTGCGGTTCCGGCCCTCCTGACCAAATGAAACTACGATACTTGCAGCAGCGCCTAAGGGCAACTGGTGTGAGGATATGGGATGAGTGCCTGTGTTCTTAAATAACCAGCCATTATTTCAAGCGATGAAATCGCCGATTTTTTTATAATTGATTCTGTCATAATTGATTCTGACAGCACATTCTCGGCAGAGTAAATAAATTGTTTGTTTTTTCAATTCCCCTTCATCCACATCCACAACCAGACTGGAATGAATGTGGGTCCAGCACATTTGTTGCTCAAATGTTTCTGCAGAATATAATATGTTATCGCACGCACTACATCTGGGTTTTGGCCAAGACTTAAGAGGCCAATTAACCTTGAATTCCTTTAACTTGTATATTTCTAAAATTTTGATTACAGCATCTTCTGAAATATTTCTGAAAAGTTCTATGCTCCCTCGATCTAAAACAGGATCTCCTCCCAGCTTAAGACATCCCTTCATAATTCATCCACCCTTACAGTAATTTTTTTGTTTCCGCTTCATATAATGAAGAATACAATGCCCCCATACCTAAAGTAAAATATTTTGACATAATATTTTCTTCAAATTCCTTCCTTTGGATGCGAATTGATTCAATTGTATATTCGGCATTCCCATAAATAACTTTAATAATAACAATTTGGAAAGGGGGCAAACAAGGGCATTATGTGCAAACGCGCGACGACGAAGGAAGGAGTAGCATCAAATGATTACGCTTAGGAGTCTTGTATTTTCATCAAGGCTGACATTTTACTGATTACAGGAAGGCAGACGCAGTCTACTCGAACGGGAAATCGGCTGTTAATTCATCACATGTTTCGATCCGTATTCAACAAAATGCTCCGGGGGTCCAGTATCAAGTCTTGTATTTGAAGGGGTGAAGCTTACTCTGTTTGTAGTATCATTATTAGCGAAAATACCAACCATCTTGTATTTTTTAGACGCCAAAAAAAAGACCGTTCATCATGGATTTTGCGACTATTTGGGAGGTTTCCCATTACATTCTTTCTGTCAATTCATGCCCCTTTTCAGTTATCCGGTACCTCTATAGGGGACTTTGGGGTTTGTCGGGGATGGTCATTTCGAGAAGCCCTTCTTTTTTCTATTATCGTCAATCGCCAAAAAGGATTTCGAATTCCCTGGGTGTGAGAATTTTTGTTTTTCCATATTTGCCGAGGACCAGAAGGTCCTTGTCGCCCGTTACCAGATAATCCGCCCCCAACTCAGCAGCGCAGGCAAGGACGGCGTCGTCATCAGGATCACGGCAGACGCCTGCCACGGAACCTGCCGGCCTGAAAACGGTTGCCGCTTCTTCGAGGATGGAGGAAAAGAAAGAGATTTCCTCATCGCTGAACATGAATTTGCTCTTGAGAATCCGCCGGAATTCCTCAAACACAGGGATACCGAGGACCAATTTGAATTCGCCATTGCGCGCTCTCCGGAGGATTCTGGCGCACAAGCCGTCCGTTACAAAAGCGGCGATCAGAACATTTGTATCAAAAAGCGCGTTCATGAAATCTTCCGGAAGACGTCCTCTTCCGTGAGGATCCCTAACGCTCTGGCCCTTGCGGAGAATAACTTCTGTGCCCTACGGAGCCTTGACTCCCACATAAAGAAACTGAGTGATTCCTTGATGATGTCACTCTTGTTCCGCCCCGTATCCCTGGCAAAGGCGTTAAGTTCTTCCGCTATCTTTTCCGGTAGGCTGATTGACAGGATTGTCCTCATATTTACACCTCCTGTACTACAATACGCTACACTGCATAGCCATGTCAATTGGAATCTTCAGGCGCTTGGTAATGATCTATACGTTTTCAACCGGAAAATGTTCCCGACCCAGGAGATCAAAGAGGAACGGCCGGACGGGTTGCTGGTTGTCACCTTCAGGGTGGGACATTACGAGGCCATCCGCAACATCCTCAAGTCCTGGATCCCCAACATCATGATCCTGGCGCCGGAAGAATTCAAAAAGGACCTGCTGAAGAATGTGAAGGGGTGGGTGAAGAAGCAGGAGAAGGGATTCTGATATCTGGGGAAATGGAATTGCCAATGCGAGAATCGGGAACTATTACCAGGCGCTCAGGGACTATGACATGGCTTCGGACATGATCTTATTAAAGGAATGTCCTTAACTTTCTGCTTTTGTACCCGGGGTGGTTGCTGAAAAAAAGAGGGAGAGACATGTCGGGCACAATACAAAAACGGCTCGTTTCCCTTCATGGACATTGATGACCCGTTGCACGATCCAGTTTTTGCTGTGTGCAACCGCTGTGATTAAACTGAAAACCTCGACGCCTTCGAGATCTTCTTCCTTTTCGTACTGGTTGGGCCATTCGAATACATCGGATGTTCCACATACCCGGCATTTAAGCTCTCCGGAAAGGAGAACAACGCCTTGGGACGTCTCGATGCCTTCGCCGGTAATATATGCATCTGAATGAATCTTTTTCTTAGCCAACGGTATTTCTCCAGAAAAGTGATGTGATGCTTCGGCAGGCCTTTTAGCACGTTGTGATCAAAAGATCAAAGCAAATGTGAAGACGTCGTAAAAAGTCTGAAAAGTCCTGTTTTGTCAGTCCTGGCTTGATCCGGAATCCAGTTCTTTTCAGTAGTTACGTGTTCTCTGGATTCTGGCTTTCGCCGGAATGACGACTTTTTTGCGAGTTCATCAAATGCGAGTTGCGGAGGAAAAGCCATAAGAAAGATTGACTGGGACGTTGATTATGATAATGAGACCTTAAGAAGTTTTGCGGGGCGTTTTTCACAAGGCTTAGACGATTTTTACACCGAAACGTTTGGAAGAAAAAGGGAATGAGACGGGTCATGATGCGGCAAAGTTGTCTGGCATTGGTGTTTTTATGGGCTTTCACCGGCATCGCCTTTTCTGCCCCGCCCGAAAGAATTGTTTCCCTGGCGCCCAATGTGACGGAGATTCTCTATGATCTTGGTTTGGGGGATCGAATTGTTGCCGTCACCACCTTTTGCGATTATCCGCCGGAGGCAAACGCAAAGCCTAAGGTCGGCGGGTTTTCGAATCCTTCCCTTGAGGCCATTGTTGCGGCAAGGCCCGACATGGTGGTCATGACCGACGATGGCAATCCCCCGGAAATCTTCGAGAGATTGAAAAAACTAAAGATAAACACCTATGTTTTCAGGGCGAAGCGTCTGAGTGAACTGCCTCAGGGAATGCGTGATCTGGGAACCTCTCTGGGTGTGAAGAATCAGGCTTTCAAGCGGGCGGAGAGGGTCGAGAGGGTGATTCGCAGCTATGAGAAAAAACTAAAAAAAGCCTCACATGGCCGTCTGAAAAAAGCAATTTTTATCATTCAACCAGAACCATTGATTGTCGCCGGGAAGGGTACGGTGATTGATGATGCCCTTAAATTATTGGGATTACAAAACATCGCCTCCGACGGTGATTCAAGGTATCCAAAATATTCCATTGAGGAGCTAATCCGGCGTTCGCCAGATATAATCTTTATCGGGCAAGGGCCTATGACCAGGGAAAATGCAAAGAATCTCTTGAGAAAGCTCGGTCGTCTGGATGCCGTCATGAAAGGACGCGTCTATTACACGAGCGAAGACCTCTACAGATTGACCCCTAAAGTTGTCCACGGAATCGATGAAATTGCAGGACACAGTGACAGGAATTGACAAGGCCTGCCCTGGCCTGAATGTCATTTGCCCAAGAGAAGAAGATTTTGCGGTCTTGACAAACGTAAGATTCTTTGTTAAAGGGTGAAGCAATCAAGTTCTTTGTACATGAGTAAATCAAACGCAGGTGGATGCGTGGAAGAGGGGTGAAATGCCCCCGCTGCCCCGCAGCCGTGAAGGGAACGAAAACCCGGAATGCCACTGCCATGATAACATTATGGCGGGAAGGCGGGTGAGTAGGTGGCCCGAAGCCGGAAGACCCATCCATCGAAAATGCCTCGCGGGAGGAAATTCTTGATCAAACATTTCATTTTATCTTTTTTTATCTTTTTTTCTTCTTTTATATTTCCTGCAGGGAAGGGACTGACAGACCGTGCGGTTACACTGTCCAGGGTAATCCGGGTCAGTGTTCTTCTGGTGTTGGTTCTTTTTCTTGTTTCACTGATCTCGATGCTCGTCGGACCGAGTCACATAGGGACGGCCTCCCTTCTGAAAGTTTTCTTCCCGGGACTGTTCGGCGGTGAGATCGTTATCCCTGATATGGAAAAGACAATACTCTTTTCCATTCGTCTCCCCCGGATCATTTTTGCCGGTCTTGTCGGCGCCGCCCTTGCGGCGGCAGGCGTCGTTTTTCAGGGACTTCTCCGGAATCCCCTGGCGGACCCGTATATTCTCGGCATATCCGGTGGGTCGGCTGTCGGCGCAATTATTGCGATTATTACAGGCGTAAGCGCCCTTCCTTTTGGCACTCCGGGACTGTCCTTTCTGGGCGCCCTGCTCACGATCATCCTCGTCTATGGCATTGCAAGGACGAACAGGGAGCTTCAATCGAACACGCTTCTTCTGGCAGGCGTGATCGTCAATGCCTTTTTTTCCGCTGTCATCATGTTTCTCGTTTCCGTGAGCAGCAACACCAATCTGCACAGTATCATGTTCTGGTTAATGGGAGATCTCAGCCTTGTGGTTGGCGATGATATCCCGGTCATCGCTTCGTTTATGATGGTCGGATTTGCGGTGATTTACGTTTATGCAAGACACCTGAATCTCATTGTGACAGGCGAAGAAACGGCCATGCAATTAGGTGTTGATGTGGAAAAGACAAAGAAAGTCCTCTTTCTCGTGGCTTCCCTCGTAACCGCAGCGGCCGTTTCCGTAAGCGGCATCATCGGGTTCGTCGGCCTGATCATACCGCATATTATGAGGATGCTGTTGGGGTCCGATCACAGAATGCTGCTACCCGCTTCTCTTCTGTTTGGGGCATCCTTTCTGGTTGTCGCCGATACCGTTGCCAGAACCATCATGGCCCCCGCGGAATTGCCCGTCGGCGTCATTACCGCTCTGTGCGGGGCGCCGTATTTCATTTATCTGTTGCGAAGGAGAGGTGTCTGACCCATGACCATCGTTAAGTTGACAGACATCGGGTTCAGGTACAATGCAGACTGGGTTCTCAGGCACATTTCTTTCGAGATGAACCGGGGAGAGTTCATGGGCGTCATCGGTCCCAACGGCTCCGGCAAGACAACGCTGCTTAAAATGATCGACGGCCTTCTCGATCCCGGGGAAGGGGAAATATGGATCGATGGCGCTCTGGGCCGTCATTTCAAAAGGACGGAACTGGCGAAGCGGATAGCCGTTGTGCCTCAGGATACCCAGTTGATCTTTCCCTTCACGGTGGAGGAGGTTGTTTTAATGGGGAGAGCCCCCCATCTGGGTAAATTGAGGTTCGAAGGAGAAAAGGACTTCCGGATTGCCGAGCATGCCATGAAAGCAACCGATACATTTTCGTTAAGGACTCGAGGCATGAATGCCTTGAGCGGCGGCGAGAGGCAGCGGGTGCTCATCGCGAGGGCCCTAACTCAGGAGCCTCAGATCATGCTTCTGGATGAACCCACGGCGCTACTGGACATTCGACATCAGGTGGATTTTTTTGATTTGATAAAGACCCTGAACAGGGATCAGTCCCTTACGGTGATCGCGGTTACCCATGATATCAACCTGGCTTCGGATTACTGCGACCGGATCATTCTTTTAAAATCCGGACAAACTTTCAGTATGGGATCTCCCCATGAGGTGATCATAAAATCAAATATTAAAGACGTGTATGAAGCAAATGTGTTGGTCGATCAAAATCCGGTGACCGGCAAGCCTCGGGTCACCTTGTTGAGTTCACATCCATCAGACGGAGGAAGCCGGTCAAACGCCGGCGCTGCCCCGCAACTGTGAGCGGAACGAAGTCCACTCAATGCCACGGGTTTTCCATACAAGGAAAATCGGGAAGGCGTGGAGAGTAGGAAAAAAGCCGCAAGCCAGGACACTCATCTGATGGGTCAAAATACTTTGTTCCCGAGGGGGAAAGGAGAAGCGTCACATGAAAATTAGTTTAAAGTGGTTTGTTATTTTTATTCTTTCCGTGTTTTTCGTGGATGTAACCGTCTCAGTTTCTGCTGAAACGAAGGACACGACGCCGGGGTCGGCTATCACGATGGAAGAAATCGTGGTGACGGCGACGCGGGACAGGGAGGAAGTGCGCCAGGTTCCTGCGAATGTTTCCGTGATCACGGCTCAACAGATTGAGCAGTCCGGCGCGACAACGGTTGTGGAAGTTCTGAAAAAGTTAGAGAGTATTCAGTTCCGCGATTACAGTGGCAATTCCTCTCAAGCTGTCATAGACATACGTGGCTTCGGAGGGGATAATCCTTACGGAAAGACCCTGATCATGCTGGACGGAAGGAAGATGAACAGGCCTGACATGTCTTCTATCAACTGGCTGCAGATTCCTCTGGACAATATTGAAAGAATCGAGGTTGTGCGTGGTGCGAGCAGCGTCCTTTACGGCGATGCGGCGATCGGCGGTGTCATCAATATCATTACCAAAAAAGGCAAAGGCAAACCGAAATTCAATGCCTCCGTCATAGCGGGCAGCTATGGTCTCCATAACGAGCGGGTCGGTGTAACCGGTTCTACGGATAAATGGACCTACGCGTTGACCGGGGAAAATAATTTCAACTTCGGCTACCGGGAACGGTCAAAGTTATCTTCACAGGGAGGCGGCGTTGATGTCGGGTATGACGCAAGCGATTTATTCAATGTTTCTCTGGGACTGTCCTTCAACAAAACGGACTATCAGATGCCGGGCGCCCTTACCAAGGCCCAGATGGAACAGGACAGGCGGCAGTATCAACCGGCCACACCGGCAAATTGGGCCAGTGCAGCACCGGATGATGACGGTTCGGATAAATACACCAACGTCAATCTGGGCATCAAGTCATATTTTGGATCGTGGGGACAGATGGACATTAATCTCTTGTATGGTAAAAAAGATCTTCAGACCAACATACCCTCATGGACATCCAACAAATATTCAAATACCGGTACCGACATGTATGGCATTAGTCCGAAATATATCCTGGCGAAGGAAATCTTTGGCTTTAAGAACAAGCTGATTGTCGGTGTCGATTATTTCAACGAACCCTACAAGAAAGAATTCTTCAGCACCAGGGAAAGAACCACAAAAACAGGCTGGGCCGATTTATCCAAGGACAGTCTTGGATATTACATCCGGGATGAATTCAGCCTCCTGAAGAACCTGATGCTGAATGCCGGGTATCGGTCGGAGCGGGCAATGATCAAAGCTTCCAACACGGATACGATAACGCCGGCCAATAACTTCACAGACCGGGATAAAACCTACAATGCCGAGGCCTATGAAGCGGGACTGACGTGGCTTGTCGGCAAACAATCAAAGATATTCGCAAAGTATGCCACTGTTTATCGTATTCCTTTCCTGGACGAAGTGGCTTCTTTCAATGGCTTCGGAGGCGAGTTATTTTTGAAGAACCTTGAAAAAGAAAAAGGAATCAGTGTGGAAGCGGGTACGGAATTCTATCCTCTCAATAACCTGAAAATCGGATTAACCCTGTTCAGGATCGATATGGAGGATGAAATCCAGTATGTCTATGTAACCCCGTGGTCGGGGTATAATCAAAATGTCGGAAAGTCACGCCACGATGGTGCGGAGATTTCCCTGTCCTATCTATGGGAAAAACGGGCCAGGCTCTATGGCAATTTTACCTATCATATGGCCACCGTTGAGGATGGCGGCGCCAACAATAAAAAGGAAATGCCTCTGGTGCCCAATCGCATGGCAAATGCCGGCGTGGAACTCTATCTGCCCTGGAACCTGATGTTGCGTCCTGAAATTCGCTATGTGGGGGATGCCTTCCTGTCCGGTGACAACGACAACAATACAGAGAAGTTGGAGGCTTACACTCTCTACACTCTCTACCTTTCTTACAAGCCGTCTGTTGGGAAAGTCCGTGTAACGGCATTCTTCAGCGTGGAAAACCTGACCGATGTGAAGTATTCGTCATTTGGTTCCGATAATGTGTCATGGGGAGGCATCAATACCTATTACCCCATGCCGGGGATCACCTTTAAGGGAGGCCTTTCCTTTGAATTTTAAGGAAAATCCGTCTCTAAAGAACCGGTTTCCGTTCCGCCTGGGAACGACATCGTACGTCATTCCCGCGGACCTGAGGGCCAATGTCGCCTTTCTGGCGGACAAGGTGGATGATGTCGAATTGGTGCTGTTTGAGTCGGACGAAATCACCAATCTGCCCGATGCCGCTACGATAAAGGCGTTGCAAGAAACGGCAGAGAGGCATGACCTGACCTATACTGTCCATCTGCCTCTTGACACCTGGCTGGGACACAGGGAGGCATCTGTCCGGCAGAGTTCTGTG
>Ga0315284_10016936_pt1 | contig 10325 bp, 19 predicted proteins | sample YL17G09_16_MG_FD_203696 | JGI IMG/M metagenome (GOLD analysis project Ga0315284, IMG submission 203696) | Sediment microbial communities from Yellowstone Lake, YNP, Wyoming, USA - YL17G09_16 | ecosystem: Environmental > Aquatic > Freshwater > Lake > Sediment | place: USA: Wyoming | collected...
CTGGGTTGACTGAGATAGAGGTTGATGAGAGCCTTGGACAAGCACTCGTTGCATTCATCATCATGGTCTGTTTCAATTACGCAGGCGTGTTTGCTTCCGAAGGTAGTTGGACAGGAGTTGTTGTTGGAGATGCATTCGGCTTGTTGTTCCTACTCTTCATGATAGATGCAATTCGCGACAAGGTGTCAAGATGACGAAATGCACCGAGTGTGGTGAGAATATTGTTTCCTTCAGCGCACGCGATTGGCGTGTGAAGAAAGGCAAACCTGTGTTTGGTTTGTGCGCGAAGTGTTATGTTCGGTTGAAGGCGAGAGGGTGGAGGTGACGTATGAGATTCTTACTTTCAACTGGTGAGATGGGCCGCGTGCTCTTCATTGGCTTTATCTGCGCAATCGTACTCGGCGGGCTATTTTTCTTCACAGACTTGTTGCAGAACATCATCGGATTCTTCATCTTCACTCTGCTCATCGTCGCGGTTGTGCTCATCGTCATAGAGCGATTCAGCGGATGGACGTGACGATGGATAGGAGAGTTGTATTCGCACTGCTCATTGTGCTTGCAGCGATACTCATCTTATGGATACTCATCTCCGATGCACAACACACGCACTGCATCTCCTCTTGCCAACAGCAAGCATATGCTCAGTGCACGTATTCCATAGAGATATGCGCTATGAAAGTCACGCAGTTTTGTTCTGACTTTTGTTTGCATGGCCCGGTTGGCTCGAGCCCTGTTCCTTAACTCTGCAGCAATTTGATCGCTTGATACACTCCACACATGCCCGAGTATCCTGAGTTAATGTGCCTCACGATCTTCGCCTGGTTGTAGGTGTGCAACGTCTTCATGAATCTCCTCTGGTGGATTGGATTCATGTCAAGAGTTATGTTGCCTTGGAACTCCTTCAATGCTTCGTTTACTCGCTTGAACCACAGTGTGATTTCACCGTCACGGATCTTCGCGAACCTCACTGCGCTCTGCCCTCCAACACCCATCTTGTGCGGGACGGTGCTCGTCTTCTGGAAGAGTGTCTTGATCTCTCCATCACTCATCACTTGGCTGAACATCGCTTCATCGAGGTCGATACTCAGGATGGTGTAGACTGCCGTCTTCTTCGAATTGTCGTAGATGTCGAGCTGCTTCCCGCAATGGTAATGCTTCTTGATACTGTCGTATGGCTCAACCGTTAGGTCGACATCGTTCCAGTACAGCGACACTCCATTCTCGTCAAGCGCTCTTTGATTGACGCTAAATATATGATTTGATTCTGTAGAGGCCTGCAATGGTGTTGTTGCGCGTCTCTCTATCTTTGATGTTCCTCGCCGCGGAGAGCTCTCGCTCTGCATCGAACGTTGTGCCTTTCGGCAAATGGCAGGTTATCAATTTCGCTCCTCCGACCCCTCAGGGTTATGCGCACGCCGTGATTTGAACACGGGACGCGTGACAGGCAATCACGCAGTTTACCCCTAGCCTACGTACGCGTATGCGCCCTACGGGAGTTGAACCCGTGTTACTGCGTTGGAAGCGCAGAATCCTACCGTTGAACGAAGGACGCATGAAAAGAAGAAAGAAAAGGATTATCAGTCGTCGTATTCGTCGTCTTCGCTGTATCCCAGCAACCACGCCATCATAATGGCGACAGCATCCCAAGATATTGTAGGCTTGAATCCTGAATACTTGAGGGTCTTACGGAACCCCTTCATCTCAATACGAATCTTCTTCCAATTTACTTGCGGCTCTGGCAATGTGATCTGGAATGTGTGGCCTCGCAAGTTGCTTGGCAGCCTTTCCTCGTCGGCGAATACGAGAGCTATTCTCGCCTTGTGGAATCCGGCATGGCACGGTCTACACAGCGTCACTCCGTTGCGGACCTTGTCGTCTCCGCCGTTCTTCTTCCACTTCACGTGGTGCAGCGTGAGCAAACCATTCTGGTTCTTGCACCCTAAGTTCTGGCATCTGAACACGTCTCTCTGGAACACCTTGCACTTCACAACATACTTTTCATAGATGTCGTGCTTGAGCGTCTCTGTCAACATCGCGACATTCGTCTGATCCCACGTCCCGAAGTATTCATCTTTGTTCGATATCGTCTTATACACTTCATACTGCTTCATAGGCAACCTCCCGTACTTGAATGGAGCTACTGGGATTCGAACCCAGATTGTGCGTGATCTTCAGTCACGTGCCATCCCGTTAGGCGATAGCTCCGATTGAGCAGCCGAGACTTGCACTCGGTTCTTCAGGGCCACAACCTGGCGCACTACTGCATATGCTACTGCTCAATAGTCCTGGGAGGATTCGAACCTCCGTCACCTGAGTCAGAGTCAGGTAGCCTTGGCCGCTAGCAGACAGGACTGAATAGCGTCGGCAGGATTCGAACCTGCGTCCCGGAGCTTCAAAGGCTCGGATCGTTGACCGCTGGACCACAACGCTATATGGGACTGGTGGGAGTCGAACCCACACTCTCGACGGTTAAAAGCCGTGTGCTTTAGCCATTAAGCTACAATCCCCTTAGTATGTCTGTGAACTTCTCTCCGTTCATCAGTCTCTCTTTCAATACCTTCTCGAAATACTCTTTGCACTTCGCACGCTCTTCTTGTATCTCTCTTTCACACTCTTCCATAAGGCAAGAGCCGCCGTACTCTTTCTTGTAGAACGCCTTCTTGCATTCCATACTGCACCAAAGTGCGGGGAGCTTGATCCATTTCGTACAACTCAAACATCTCCTACTTCTTCTCGAATACTGTATTGCCATTGTCAACCACCACAGCGTCATATCCTAGTGCAACTATTGCATCGACAATCTCCCGATAGTCTTTGTAATCCGCATGGTCGATCACTGTCAACTTCACCCCACGTTTCTTCCCTTCATCCAACATTGCAATCACCTTGATGAGCGCGGTGAGATTCGAACTCACGCTCTCCGTAAGAACCGGGTGCATTGAACCACTTTGCTACGCGCCCAAATGTATTTAAACTCGGGAATCAATGAATGCGATATCAATGATATGTGCCACCAAGACGGAGGCGACATATCCGGGAGTGCTATGTGAAAAGTGCGGACGAATGCATGAAGACGAGTGGCATCTTCGTAGATACCACGAGTACGATGAACTGTATTAGTCCTGCTTAATTCGCATACCCGGATCTTCCTGCAGGGAGCACTGTTCTCTTTTAACGCATCCGCTGCGATTTGAACGCAGAATAAGAGGATAGGAGCCTCTCGTGATGTCCAAGTTTCACTACGGATGCAACGCTCCTGCTGAGATTCGAACTCAGGACGAAGTGTTAGAAGCACTTCATGATATCCCCTTCACTACAGGAGCAACGCGCCAGATGGGATTTGAACCCATAGCCTCACGGGTCCGAAGCCCGGAATGCAATCCTAGTTACACCTCTGGCGCAACGCACCTGGTGAGATTCGAACTCACGGCCTGCTGGACCGCAACCAGCTGCTCTGTCCAAGCTGAGCTACAGGTGCACACAAAAAAGGAATCACTCTTCAGTCACTTCGAAGGTGATTGATTGAATCTCCTTAATCTCCGGAACATCCTTCTTCTGGTCCATAGGACCATAGATAGAGATAGGCCGCAAGACAAACTTCTTGTCCTTGTTCGCCTTAACAAACTCAACCAACTCATTCCAACTCGTAAGAACCTTCTTCATCTTGGGACCTCCATGCGCCGCCCGAGAGTCGAACTCGGATTGCCAGGTTGGGAACCTAGTGTCATACCGCTAGACCAGCGACGCTCAATGGGAGCACTGGGATTCGAACCCAGGCTCGCTCGTGTATAAGACGAGTGCCTTACCGGACTTGGCCATGCTCCCGATGGTACTGGAGAGAATCGAACTCTCGCCCTCCAGTGTATCAGACTGGCAGTCTACCACTGACCTACAGTACCAGATGGGGATAGTGCGATTCGAACGCACAATCTCTTCGTTTGGAGCGAAGCGGGATGCCTGATTACCCTATACCCCCTTAGTTGGTGAATACGTATTTTCCAACTTCTCTGTGCCCGCAATCGATGCACATATCACCGACGTGCCTGTGGCTCGAGCATTGCGAACATAACCACATTCTCTCTTGATTCATTTTACTTACCTCTTCTTCCTGCATATTTTGCAATTTCCCCTCCTGCATCCAAATGCAGGCTTCTTCGCCAAGCGATGTGGTTGCTCCACATCCTTTCTTGTATACATCCCTGGGCCTTTCGATTTCTCCGTTATCTGATTCATCCTCCTAGTGATTATCTTCTTCGTTCGTTCTATTCTTTCTTCTCTTTTCATAATCCCTGCTGCCGGAGTTGCACCGGCCTCCTATGGGTTACAGCCAATTGGCACCTACGTGCCTTAGCAGGGTAGACCTCATCTTTCGATGAATGGGTATGCCAGGATTTGAACCTGGGAATCTTCTGGATGTAAGCCAGACGCCTTGAACCAGACTTAGCTACATACCCTTGTCCCAGGCTTCCCACCTGGGTGGACAGAGGTTTTTCAGGCCTCTGCTCTGCAACCTAGTATGCGCACCGCCAGTTGCCTACGGTGACGAAGCAGCGGGGAATCGAACCCCGGGCGGAAGCTCGACAAGCTACCATGTTACCTCTACACCACTGCTCCAAAACGCGATGCGTGCTCGCGGGCTACACCACACCACCAGATTATCACAGCGCGCATCTGATGGGCCGGGTTTCAACCGGGCTTCACCGCTACGGGCCTACCGTGAATCGAACACGGACCTTCCGGTCCCAAGCCGGAGAGACTAACCATTATCCTATAAGCCCATAGACTGAAAAAAAGACGGTGGTCTACCGAGCCGCGATTGCTAGTTCGCGAACCGATCCGTGAATGCCGGATACCTACATGCTGTCGGCGGGATTCGCACCCACGTCCCACGGGTCGAAAGCCCGGGATGATTGACTGCTACACTACGACAGCGCGATTGCTATAGAACATTCATTGCGCGGCCCGTTTCCGGATGTGGTGTTGCCGATGTTGGTTGAGAAAACAGAACCGCGAACGAATGTTCAGGTATATCGCTGTTGACCGCGATCTTCCTTTACGTGAAAGGATCTCGGGCCTATAGCGATTCCAAACCATTTCGTTGGGTTCATTGTGCATTACCTTTACTTGTACTCCTATATATTTGTTTCTGTGAATTGAAGGAATATGACCCTCGTCGAGAACGACGAAGGCGGGAGAGTTGAACTCCCTCGACGCAGCACATGGCTTTGCATCTTTGTCCGTGTCAATAGCGCAGGTTACGCACATGGCGTATTTTTCTTTCTCCTGCCACCCTGGCGCGAGTCGCTGCGGTTTCCCGAGGTTGCTCCTCGCCAGGTATGTCCGTGGTTAGGACTGTGAGCGCAGGGTTTGCACCTGCTCCAGGGATTCACACCCCTCTTGCATTTGAATGCACCCGATGTAAGGGCCCTTGGGTCTCCGGATGCACCCTCCCCATCCACCATGCTTGGTTAGGATTGAGATCCAGCAGTCTTTGAGACCTCCTCAATCTTCTTGAGTGCCTCATCAACCGCCTTGAGCTGCAGATCATATGCAGACTCCTTCTGTGTCTTCTGCGACTTCACGAGTGCGAGACGCGCTTGAGATCTTTCAATCTCTCGAGCGAGCTGTTGCTCCTTCGCGGCCTGCTCACGGAACGACTCTTGCTTGTACTCTTCGAGGTTCTTCTTCGCCTCTTCAACCTCGTTCTCCTTCTTCGTGATCGCTTCACCAAGCTCTGACTTCGCAGAGATGATGTTTAACTTGCGCTCGGTCAGTCGCTCAACGATGCTGTATCGACTTTGGGATTCACTCACATTATCACCTTGTGTTGGTAGTGTTGGTGCACTCCTTAATATACTTTTCGCTCAAGGAACGGATGGGAATCGAACCCATGTTTTCCGCTCTGCAGGCGGGTGCCTAACCGCTTGGCTACCGTTCCACGCTATTCATTGCAAGCAGCCAGCGGGAGTCGCACCCACGCCACTTGTGTACAAGACAAGTATTCTACTGCTAAACTATGGCTGCATAAAGGTGCAGGCGAGACTCGAACTCACAGTCTCCAGTGTACGAAACTGGCGCGTTACCATTGACGCTACTGCACCAAACGATGGCGGCAGGATTCGAACCTGCATTCCCGAGTGATTACGGGATCTGGTTTTCGAGACCAGGGGACCACCTGATTGTCCATCGCCACCAACGACAGCGGCAGGATTTGAACCTGCAAGTCCGGATGATTACGGCACACTCGTTTTCAAGACGAGCGGGCGACCTGACTGCCCAACGCTGCCTTCTGTATCGTATACTCTCTCTTCCTCTCCTTTAACCCATCTGTCGCACGAGGATACCCTTGCAAGTCCTTGATAGTTGGAATCTTCTCCAATTCGTAATCATCTTTGATGTGGAGCTCCAAATGCTTCCTCGCCCTCTCTCCAAATAGCTGCACACCAACCTCTATCCCTTCTTTGTTGTGCAACACTTGGCGATGACGATATCCGAACTCAGCATACTGGTCAATCCACTCATGATACTCTTCACCACTCTCTCCGAACTGCTCCTCACTGTGAGCCACGTGATCTTCGAATTTTGGCATACGTCGCGGCCAGGATTTGAACCCGGTGCTCCCTCAACGAGAGACTGCTTAGCAGGCAGTTGCATGAACCAAACATGCTTCCGCGACATTGAACAGGCTGTGGTGGGACTCGCACCCACTCTCTCTTGCTCATTTCAGCCTACACTCAATTTCATTCCAATTCATTTTCAAATACTGCATCGCCCAATGAGTCGACTTGTGACATGTGTAGCACAGCAATACATACTCTCCACTTTTTACAGCCTCCATAAATTCAACTTTTGTCATCGCATGATGTTTTTTGTGTTTGGACCCGTCTTTTTTGTGCAATCCCATTCTATTACGATTACACCTGCACACTCTACACACATCTCCGAAATATTGCTTACGTAATCCTTGCCTCCATTGAACCAACGTCCGCCTGTATCTCCTGAGCGAGTCTAGCTGACTACTCGTTCTACTCTTTTTTCTCACTGCACGCTCGCGCTTAGTTAGAGGTGCATGCAACCTTGTAGGCAATCCGTTCTTCTTTCGTTGATACCATTCTCGTTGATATTCTTTTTGTCTTTCTTTTGTAAGTACCATATATTTGTGAAATCAAAGGTTCAAATATATAAAGGCTGTGGCGAGACTTGCACTCGCGGCCTCGTCCGTACCAGGGACGCATTCATCTATCCGAACTCCACAGCCATTGGTGCAGGAAGTCGGATTCGAACCGACGATGTGGAACAAGTCCAAACGGATTTTAAGTCCGTTGCATTCGCCCTCTTTGCTATTCCTGCAATGCGAGAGACAGGATTCGAACCTGCGATGATGGACACGCCAATTGCGTTTTGAGCGCAACCCCTTCGACCGCTTGGGTACTCTCGCATATGGACGGTGTGGGCTTTGCTCCCACGGCCTCTCGCTTGCAAGGCGAGCGTTCTACTGGACTGAACTAACCGCCCGATGTGGGAAGCAGGATTCGAACCTGCGATGGCGGACAAAGCCGCACGGAGTCTGAATCCGTTGCCTTCGACCTGGCTTGGCTATTCCCACATGATTGAAACGGCCCGCCTCGTTGCCTGTGTCCGCCGCGGGGTGACGTTCAGGGGCCAAAGCCACAGGGCATCCTGAACACTATTGGAGTGCCAGGATTCGAACCTGGGATGCCGGACTTGCCGAACAAGGTCCTTAGCCTTGCGCCTTCAACCACTTGGCTACACTCCACGGATGCGGCCGGATTTGCACCGGCGCTCTCTCGGTCTCAGTCTCCGCTTTCGCGAAGATAACAGCCGAGCGCTTTAGACTGCTTAGCTACGCACCCTTCGAAAATAAGTAGGGACGGAGAGAGTCGCACTCCCGTCTGCGGGTCATGAGCCGGCTGTTCTTCTGTTGAACTACGTCCCTGTGAATAGAGGTGCACCTGTTCGCCGAGTTCCCGACAAACGGTTTTGTAGAAATCTTGGCGAACCGGAGCGTCCCTATGCTAGGGAGGCCGTACTCGAACATGTCGAGCAGGCCAAACTCATTCCGGTATTCGCCAGTAATTGCAAGTGTATTCACCTTGTAAGTGATGCACTCAATGTATGACCATCTATATATTACTTTCGCTTCTTCATTTCTCGACGAGCCTCACGTATGTGCTCTTGACGGAGAAGCTTCCCATTGTTCATACGAACCCTTTCTGCCATCGGCATATCACGCATCTTGTTGTTCGTCCTCACGAATGGAGTCCTTCCTTCCATGAATGGCTTCACAACACCAAACCTTGTTCTATCACTTGCAAGATCTCTCATGCCATCACGACGATCATCCCAATCGTCCCAGTATTCAACAGGATCTATCTCTTCTTCCCTTGCAATCTTCGAAGGTATGGTTAGTGGTGCGAACTTCCTTCCACTGTGTCTCCTGTCTTTCTCCGTATGCATATTGACCACCGCCTTACGAAACCTATATTAATTGATGTGCATTTGCACCACTCATGGCAAACAGCCTTCATACATCGTGAGTGCAGTCGGGGAGCGAACCTGGTGACGCGGGGAAGTCTCTGACGCGGCGCAACATCGAATGTATCGGAGGTAGGAATGGCCAAGAGAAAACCAGAGTTCTGCCCCGTGTGCAACGCAGAGACAATGCACGTCTTCAGGAAGCGATGCTTCCAAACTGGAGGGCGCGACAACCGTTGGGGAGTCCGCGTGATCCCTCCACGATGCATCATCTGCAACACCCACAGGGGAAGCCTGCAGCGAATTGAGAAACAAAAGACACAACACGTGTCTTTCCGCTGATCCTTTTTTTGATTCTTTTTTCAATCTTCATCACACGAATGATTGATGAGCTCCTTGAATGTCTTTGTCCTCTTCCCACAGTGCTCGCATAGATATCGCTTGCAATACCTGCAATCCTCCTCGTACTCCACCTGATTCTCATCAGTCTCTATGATGACTCCGTGGCCATTGCAGTGCTGACACACCTCACCCGTTGAAGCCGCTGATCCGTTCATATTCCCTCCTGCACTTCGAGCACATCCCACATGCAAACTCATGAGCCTTCAAGAGTTTCCCACACTCACACATTGCCGCTTCCTGCGGCATAGTCTCTTGGACTATTCCTATTGTCACCTTGCGGGACTCCTGTTTATCACAGATGTTGTGTGAACACAACTTAGCCAGTTCATCAATCTTCTTCACCGTCTTTCTCTTGGCGACTTTCTTAACAACTTTTGGTTTGTGCTTGACAACAGAATTTTTGCGAGCGCCTTGCCTCTTCAACAATCTTTTCTCATTCTTGTTATGCACGCCTCTTATGTTCCTTCCATTTACCATATAATCGCACCACCAATTCAAGCACTATTCCCACCATCACTAGAATCAATATGAAGACCATCCACACCAATATAGTGGGTGCATATGAAGTCATTGTCTCACCCCGTCTTTCAGCCAGCCGTCTTTCTCTCCATGACACCAGACACACACCGTCTGGCATTTCTCCATAGGATACCCTTCCGCTGTCGATCGAATGATACTTCTTATTTTTGCACGTATGCTTCTTTCGAAGTTCTCTAGACCGAATTCAACTACAAGCTTCTCGACATGATCCACAGTCAGACATTGTGTCTCCCCGCACTTCACGCACGTAAAATTATCCCTTTGCAGGATATCTAGTTTCCTTTGCGCCAATGCTTTCGCCCTTGGCGTCACCTCATTACACGCGACAATCCTCTTCAGCTTCTCCACATCTAACACCGCCACCTGCGTCTGCAGATGCAATAAATGTCGCGTCTTTCCTCTATTAAGAACAATACATTGTGGGTCGCGATCCATGACTAAACCTCCTGAGAAATCGTATTCCGCCGCTGCACTTACAACCATCATCAATCCCCTTCGGCCAAATTCAACAAACCCAACAATGCACTTCGCCGTAATACTTGCTTAAATACTTTGTTGTGGGCATACATCCATCCTGGAACTTAGGGAATAGAATCAATCCATCACCAGGCTGCACGCCACATCAGCCACCTTCGTCAATTGTGATGACACTCCACTACGCCCTATCACTGCAGTCTTTACTCCTGCAAACCTCGCCTGCTGTAAAAGCGGCACGAAGTCAGTGTCTGATGTGAGGATGATGAGCGTATCTATGCCGCTTTGCATAGCAGTCATCACATCCACAGTCAGCATCACGTCAACACCTTTCTGAACAGCAGACACTGATCCGTTGTATTGCTTCCTCTCCATCACATGTCCCAACTTCAATTCGAACCCTCTACGTTGCA
>Ga0315284_10016937_pt1 | contig 10325 bp, 10 predicted proteins | sample YL17G09_16_MG_FD_203696 | JGI IMG/M metagenome (GOLD analysis project Ga0315284, IMG submission 203696) | Sediment microbial communities from Yellowstone Lake, YNP, Wyoming, USA - YL17G09_16 | ecosystem: Environmental > Aquatic > Freshwater > Lake > Sediment | place: USA: Wyoming | collected...
TCACTATAATAATAGTATAATTCTTTTTTAATTCCTGTATCAGCTCTTCGATCTTTGCTGTAGATATCGGGTCAAGGGCAGATGTTGGCTCATCAAACAAGATAACCTCAGGATCAACAGCTAATGCCCTTGCAATGCAGAGCCTCTGCTGTTGCCCTCCTGAAAGACTTGCACCTGATTGATACAGTTTATCTTTCACCTCATCCCACAGGGCAGCAAGTCTTAAATACTTTTCTACTGCCTCATCAAGGAGAGACTTTTTCTTTCTGCCTTCAAGAATAAGACCTGCCAATACATTCTCATACACTGTCATTGCAGGAAACGGGTTCGGCTTCTGAAAAACCATCCCTATCCTTCTCCTGATAAGAACAGGGTCTACATCAGGGTCATAGATATTCTTACCATCGAAAATCACCTTTCCCTCACATCGTGCCCCAACTATTTCCTCATGGAGTCTATTAAGGCATCTAACAAATGTGGACTTACCGCACCCCGATGGACCGATAATTGCAGTAATATCATTCTGTCTAATAGACATGTTGATATTCTTAAGTGCCTGATTGTTACCAAACCATGCATTAAGATTTTCGATAATAAACTTAGTCTTTATATCAGGATCTCTTGGCATATACCCTTGCTATTATATTTGTTATAAGAACGACCCCCATGAGAACAAGGGCTGCCGCCCATGCTTTCTGATGCCAGTCTTCATAAGGTGAGATAGCGTAGACATAGAGCTGAACTGGAAGGCTTGCCATTGGGCCGTCAGGCCTCCAGTTCATATAAGAGTTGCCAAAGGCGGTAAAGAGAAGTGGTGCAGCCTCTCCACCGACCCGAGCAATAGCAAGCATAACTGCGGTGATAATACCTGGTTTTGCAGTTCCAAGGACTATCCTGATAATAGTCTTCCACCTTCTTATACCAAGGGCAAGGGATGCCTCTCTGAGACTTTCGGGGACCATTTTGAGAAGTTCTTCTGTAGAGCACACTATTATCGGAAGCATAATAAGAGATAATGCAAAGGCACCAGCAATTGCTGAAAACCTTCCCATTGGTATGACAACTATAGAATAGACAAATATTCCCATTACGATTGCGGGGACACCTGTAAGCGTTTCAGATGTAAACCTCACCGCAGAGGCAAACGGTCCCCTGCCAAACTCTGAAAGATAAACCCCTATAAGAATTCCAGCAGGTATCGAGAAAAGGCTTGCAAAACCAATAAGATAAAAGCTCCCGATCAGGGCATTTGACATCCCTCCACCAGGCACACCAACAGGGGTTGGTAATTCAGTAAACAAATCAAGATTTATCCCGCCAACTCCTTTATAAATGATATAACCAAGTATCAGAAAAAGCACTGCGATACCAATGAATGCTGACATGACTGAGAGAAAAAACATTACCTTCTGGGTCAGCTTTCGTTTAGTGTACCTTATGGTATTCGTCGTCATGTTATGGCCTGACCTCCTCGAACCGCTTCATTCTCCATAATAAAAATCTTGCAAAGGCATTGAGTATGAAGGTTATGACAAAAAGTATGAGTCCCAGCTCAATCAGGGAAGCAATATAGAGTTCATATGTTGCTTCTGTGAATTCATTGGCGATTACACTGGCAATGGTATAGGCAGGATCAAAAAGGGAAAGGGATAGGGAAGGTGTATTGCCTATAACCATAGTAATAGCCATTGTCTCTCCGAGTGCCCTGCCATAGCCAAGAAGAACTGCACCAGTTATTCCGCTTTTCCCGTAGGGCAACATAACCCTCCAGAGAGCCTCCCATTTCGTCATACCAATGGCAAGGGCGGCCTCCTTTTGATGTCCTGGTACTGCTGATAACACCTCCCTTGATATGGATGAAATTGTAGGAATTATCATTATCGCTATTATAATACCCCCTGTAAGCATGCCAACACCAAGGGGATACCCCTTAAAAAAGGGAGAAAAACCGAGGTACTTACCAAGAAAAGGTTCTATCCAGTTCTGCATAATTGGAGCAAGTACAAAAAGGCCCCAGAGACCATAGATTACACTGGGTATGGCTGCTAAAAGTTCTATGGTAAAAGAGACTGGTTGCCTCATCCATCTCGGTGCAAGCTCAACAAGAAAGATAGCTATGCCAATACTTATAGGAAGGGCGATAACCAGGGCAAGTGTTGAAGAGACAAATGTTCCCCATATGAATGGCAATGCACCAAAAAGTTTCTGGACAGGATCCCATTCCCTCGAGAATATAAAACTAAAACCAAATGCCTCAAAAGATAATCTTGAAGAATAAATTAATTTGTAAAGGATGCCAACACTCAACAGAAAAAGGATAAGTGCCAGAAAGGCGGTAAGCCCTTTGAATGCCCTATCTTTGTTCAGTTTTCTCAAATAATGCAACTGGTTTGAACTATTTTCAATTACAGTTTTTTAAGCTCAGTCAAAACTTTTGTTTTCACGGTTTCAGGTATCGGGACATAAGAGAGTTCCTTTGCATCTCTGTCACCGTTCTTATATGCCCATTCAACAAACTTCAAAATTGTGGATAACTTATTCCTATCCATATTTTTCCTCAGAATGAGGTAGGTAAAGCCTGCTATTGGGTACGAGTCTTTACCTTTTGCATAGGTGAACCTGACATAAAAATCAGGTGGAATACTTGCATTGGCTGCTGCTGCCTGTGTAGTCTCTAAAGTAGGATAGACATAATTTCCATCCTTGTTGCGGAGTATTGCATAGGTCATCTTCGTCTGGAGTGCATAGGCCAGTTCGACATAACCTATAGCACCTTTTGTACCTCTTACAAGGCCAGCAACACCTTCGTTTCCCTTTCCACCTATACCAACAGGCCATTTCACAGATGTCCCTGACCCAACTTTTGTTTTCCATTCATTGCTGACGTCGCTGAGGAACCAGGTGAAAATATTTGTTGTACCGCTTCCATCTGAACGGTGCACAACTATAATTGGTAACTCTGGAATTCTCAGGTTTGGGTTAATCTCCTTTATTCGCTGATCATTCCATTTCATAATTTTCCCGAAATAAATATCGGCAACAACCTCAGATGTAAGCTTCAAACCTATTGGAATACCTGGCAGATTATAAATAACTGCCACAGCTCCTGATACCATTGGAAACTGAATAAGACCATGTTTATCAATCTCTTCCTTTGGCAGCGGCGCATCACTTGCACCAAAATCAACAGTGCCTGCCTTTACCTGCTGAATACCTCCACCACTCCCTATGGACTGATAATTTATCTTTACTCCTGTGCTTTTCTCATAAGTGTAAAACCACTTAGAATATAATGGATAGGGGAAAGTCGCACCTGCACCATTAATAATTTCTGCTGCTGAAGTTATTCCAAATGCTATAACAAGGGTCAGTGTTAATGTGAGTATTAAAATGTTTCTCATTTTTGTACCTCCTATTTTATTAAATGGATACATTAATATTTTCTGTCTCTATCTTTTGGTGACACCGGAATAGCTCTCATTTCTTTTAGGCTTAAAAAGTAGATGTAGCATGATTCAAAATGCCTGTCCATGCATATTTTTAGGTTGATGATTTCAAGATTTTTTATAAAATCCTTTGCAGCATTGCATACTGCATCTTCAGAACTTCCATCGAGATGTGGGCACATTAAATAAAATTTATCCGGATGCACAACGAACCTCCTTTAAGTTTCAATAAATTAACATGTTAGGTTTGACGACAAGAAATTGTGACAAAAATATTAATAATATTAATAAATATTGAATGTAAGAGTGCGATGAAGACATTTCATAGATATGTTCATCCTCTATCTTTTGACAATGTTAAAAGTTCATCGGTTCCCTCGAGGTTTGAAAAGTAGATCTTGCATGAATCAAAGTGCCTGCTCATGCATGTTTTTATGTTTATGTCTTTAATATTTTTTATAAAGTCTTTTGCAGCATCGCATATAATCCCTTCAGTATTTACATTGAGGTGTGGACACAGAAAGAAAATTTTATCCCGATACATAATGAACCTCCTTTTGCCTTTATTAAAGCTAAATATATTCTAAAGAACGAATGTTACAGGATTATTACAACAATATTAAATTTCTGCTTCAATGAGTTCGTCTGTTTTTGGCCTGTTGAAAGTAATAGTCAGTAATTTTGATAAGACTGGAATGGGACTACAAGAGATATTGTTATTTCTGAGGGAGGAAAATTATTCCTTAATTTTGCATTCTCATTTTTATGATACTAAAATTTTTACCGTTGTCCCCTTGCCCAGTATACTTTCAATTTCCATATCCCATCCGTGTGCTTTCACGAGGTGTTTTACTATGGCAAGCCCAAGACCTGTGCCTCCAAGATCCCTTGAACGAGCCTTGTCTACCCTGTAGAATCTCTCACCAAGGCGGGGGAGACTCTTTATAGGAATACCTATGCCGGTATCCTCTATAGAAATTTCAATAAAATCTTTTTCTCCGGTTTTTACTTTTAACACTTCACTTTGAACTTTTACTGTGACTCCTCCTCCCTCTGTAAACTTAATACCATTGTCTACAAGATTTAAGAGTATCTGTATCAAACTATTTCTGTCTGCCATTACCTTTGGAAAATCATGAGGTAGTTGCTTTTCGAGATAAAGTCCTTTACTCCGAGCCTTGTCTATCAAAGTTGCAAAGACTGATTCTACTACATCTTCGAGATTGACAGCCGTCTTTTCAATTTTTATATCTCCAAGCTCTATCCTTGAGAGGGTAAGCAGATCACTCACAAGTGAGTTCAAGCGTTCACTGTGGTTTTTTATAGTTTCAAGAAACTTATAGGCGTTCTCCCTATCATCAATTGCACCTTCAAGAAGTGTTTCTGCAAAACCTTTTATTGCCGTGATAGGAGTCTTTATTTCATGGGAAACATTTGCTACGAAATCCTTTCTCACTTCCTCGAGTTGTTTAAGCCTGGTGATATCATGGAATGTCAAAACAACCCCTGACATTTTTTCTCTCACAGAATAAAAAGGTGCAGCAGTGGTCATCAAATAGAGCTCTTTCGGGTGAGCAACTTCAATCTCATGGGATAGAGTTTCTCCACTTTCGACCACCTTATTTATGGTTTTCACAAGTTCTTCATTTCTCAGGTTTTCTATCAGTGCTTGGCCTTCGATGTCTGATTCGATTCCGAAAAAGTTCTTGACTGCTGAGTTACATAAGAGTATCCTGCCTCTGGTATCTGTTAACATGAGTCCGTCAGACATATTCCTGAGGATTGCCTCCATCTTGTATTTCTCTTCTTCGCTCTGTGTAAGCTTCGTTTTGAGTTCCTGAGCCATATTGCTAATATTTTTACCGAGTTCTCCGAGTTCATCTTTTTCCTTCAGGAATAGTCGCCTTTTGAAATTCCCTGCTGCGACTTCTTTTGAAAAAGCTGTTATCTCTTCAATAGATCTTGTAATGCGCCTTATCTGGAGCAGTCCGAATAAAGTAACTATGAGCAGGGCTGCAAGCCATGAAAAAAGGATGCCCTTCTTAATGAGTGATACTTCACTCTCTACTTCAGTAAGTGGCACCGAGAGCCGCAGGAATCCCTTGCTCATATCACCATTTAATTTGATTGCAAGATAGAGAAAATCCTTTTGTAATGTATTGCTGAAGTGGATAGAGCTCCCAATATTGTTTAGAGATGCCTCTTTGACTTCAGGTCTATATAAATGATTCTCCATCTTCTCGGATGGTTCGTCAGAATCTCCCACCACACGACCAGATCCATCAATAATAGTTATCCTTGTCCCTGTTTTTTCTTTATATTTTTTACAGAAATTGTCGAGATTGTAAATAAAAGACGGCGGTATCTGGTCAGCAATCAGATGCCCCTGTATGATAAGATCCTCTTTGAGGTTAGAGATGTAGGTATGCTTTATGAAGCGAGGGAGATAAAGCTCGAGAGCAGTAAACAATAGTGTGACGATAACCAGATAATAGATGAGGATTCTCGTGAACAGAACTCGTTTCATTGCTTCTTATCAAAGAAATAGCCTATGCCACGCATAGTCTTGATATATCTTGGGTTAGCAGGGTCTTCCTCAATCTGGGCCCTTAACCTGCTTATATGTACATCAACCGTTCTCGGTTCAACAAATGACTCATCTCGCCATATCGCGTCAAGGAGTTGTTCCCGATTGAAAACCTTTCCTCTTCTCTCGGCGAGAAACAGGAGCAGCTTGAATTCTGTTGCACTTAACTTAACCGGTTTTCCCTTTACAGTCACTGCATAAGTTTCTCTGTCTATCTCTATATCATCAATAATGATCTTTCCAGTATCAACGTGTTTCTCTGACCTCCGCAGAACTGCCTTAACCCTTGCAATAAGCTCCCTTGGGCTGAATGGTTTTGTGATGTAATCATCCGCACCCATCTCAAGACCGAGTATTTTATCTACTTCTTCTCCCTTTGCAGTAAGCATGATAATAGGCAGCCCCGCTGTGTCGGGATTATTTCTCACTAAACGACAGAGTTCCATACCCTGAATTCCAGGGAGCATGAGGTCAAGTACCACAAGATCGAATTTACCTTTCTTTATTTTTGCAAGGGCAGACTTTCCATCTGAGGCTGAATCAACAATAAAGTCTTCTTTCTTGAGGTTGTATGAGACAAGTTCAACGAGATCTACCTCATCATCAACAACAAGAATATTTTTTGATGTGTCCATGTTATACCTTACAGGCTTCTCTTATTGTCTTCTCGGCAACCCCTTTATGTATCCTGACTTTTCCTATCTTTTCAGGCAGGATAAATTTTAATTCTCCGGCAACTGCTTTTTTGTCAAGTTGCATGTATGAAAGAATGTTGTTCATATTCAAATCTTTCGGTATTTCTGATGTAAGGCCGTAAGAGTCAATGAGAGACTTAATCCTTAATACCTTGTTGTTATCAATAAACTTAAGCATAATGGAGAGCCTTGCTTCATGGCACATCCCTATCGCAACCGCCTCTCCATGGAGGTATCTCTTGTATCCTGTAACAGTCTCTATCGCATGGCCGATAGTATGGCCGTAATTTAAGATTGCCCTTAACCCTGACTCTCTCTCATCCTTCGATACAATGTCAGCTTTTAACTTGCATGAACGTTTGGTTATATGAATTAATGCATCTCTATCGAGGCTGAGAATTTTACTTCTGTTGAGTTCTAAAAAATCAAACAACTTCTCATCCCGTATCACGCCATATTTAATCACCTCAGCAAGTCCTGCACGCAGTTCTCTGAGAGGCAATGTCTTTAAGGTATCCACATCAATCCAGACCAGTCTCGGTTGCCAGAATGTTCCTATCATATTTTTACCGAGTTTATGATTTACACCGGTTTTACCTCCAACAGAACTATCTACCTGAGAAAGGAGCGTTGTGGGAACCTGGATGTAAGAAATACCTCTCATGTAGGTGGATGCCACAAATCCAGTAATGTCGCCAATCACACCACCGCCAAGCGCGATAAGAGCGGATGATCGATCAAGTTTCGCTTTAAGCAGTTCATTATAAATATGTTGTACCCAGAGAAGGTCTTTGTACTCCTCACCGTCTGGTATCGTCACAGTGATTGCATCAAAACCTGCTTTCTTTATAGAGTCTGAAACGGTTTTACCATATAAAGGATAAACAGTTGGGTTGCTCACAATAGCAATCTTGGGACTCAGGCCAAAAGATTTAAGATTGTCCCCGATCGTATTGAGGATATTACTCCCGATAGATATGTCATAACTCCTCTCGCCGAGTGCAACCCTTATTTGTTCCATCGATCCTTTCACTTTTAAATCAACCACTTTATAATTTTTGATATTGGCAGAGGATAGTCCTGAGAGCGGTTTTTAATTCTTATACTGAGTAATCGGGATAAGAATTTACCTCGGAGTCTCCCGACACATGTCGGGGGACGAGAATGAGCGATGGGGTTATCCCCTGCTAATATCATTAGCATTTGTGAATAAAACAGGTCAACTTTCATCTTTTATTCTCTCTATTATCTCCTCTGCAATGTGGAGAGGAGTTTTGCCTTCCGTGTCTATCATGATATCTGCCTTTTCATAAAATGGTGTTCTAAAATTCAAAAGCTCCTTTATTTTTTTGAGAGGGTCTTCGACTTGAAGCAAAGGTCTGTCACTATTCCGGCTTGTCCTTCTTAGGATTGTCTCGGGTGATGCGGTAAGACAGACGATAACCCCGTTTTTTCTTAACGCATCCGTATTCTCCTGTTTCAATACAGCACCACCTCCTGTAGAAATTATGATGTTCTTTTTTTCAGAAAGGTTTTTTATCATCTCTGTCTCAATCTCTCTAAACCTCGGCTCACCAAACTTTTTGAATATGTCATTGATGGTCAACTTCCGGGATTTCTCTATCTCTGTATCTACATCGATTAACTTCATGTCAAGGAGTCGCGAAAGTTCCTTTCCCACTTCTGTTTTACCTGTTCCCATAAAACCGGTAAGGACAATATTTTTCAAATGGTATCCCTCTTCGTCATTGCGAGCGAAGCGAAGCAATCCCTTTCTTTTTGAGATTGCTTCGGCACACTATGCCTCGCAATGACACTCTTTCGTTATTTTAATTTTTATATTGTAGTAGTTACAAGACCAGAGGTCAATCTGTTATATTTAACTATGTCAAAGGTTCTTGTTGGAATGAGTGGAGGCGTTGACTCTTCTGTCGCTGCATATCTTTTAAAGGAGAAAGGATATGAAGTTGAAGGGCTTAGCCTTATTCTGTGGGAAGCAAAAAGCCAGAAAGACTTTACCACGTGCTGTTCACTTCAGGCAATGGAGGAGGCGTCAAAGACTGCCTGTCAAATCGGGATACCTCATAGCACGGTCGATGTACGAGATTATTTTACAGAGAGAGTAATAGAGCCATTTATAGATGCATATATTACAGGTTCAACTCCTAATCCATGTATATTATGCAATAGATATATCAAGTTCCCTTTTCTCATGAAAGAGGCAGAAAAAAGAGGTGCTGACTTTATCGCTACTGGACACTATGCAAGGGTTGAACCAGCACAGAGCATAGAGCAGGGAGCAAAGAGCCTACATAATAGTTCAACATTCAACATTCAAAATTCTATAAAGGGTAACGAGTTACCAAACAGAGAACACATAACTCATTATTTACTCAAAAAGGGAATTGATCCTAAGAAAGATCAGTCATATGTTCTTTATGTTCTAAGTCCAGAGGAACTTCACAAACTCGTCCTACCGCTCGGCTATTACAGAAAAGATGAAGTCAGGAATATCGCTGAAGAGCTTAACCTTTCAGCAATAAAAAGGCCTGAGAGCCAGGAAATATGCTTTATTGAAGACAGAAACTATTTCAAATTCATCGATAAACTTTCTCCTGTTGCTGGAAAACCAGGCCCTATCATCGATATGACCGGGAAGATAATAGGGATGCACAAGGGAATCTATGGATATACAGTAGGTCAAAGAAAAGGGTTAGGGATATCTTCGTCAAAACCTTTTTATGTAGTAAAGATAGATGCGGTGAAGAATACAGTATATGTTGGCTCCCAGGATGATGCAAAGAAAAAAGATTTTTTTGTTAAAAATATCAATTTGATTTATCCTCTTCCCCTCCTGATTCCCCCCTTATCAACGGGGGATAAAGAGGGGTTACCAAAGGCGGGTGCAGAGGGATGTTTAACTCTCAGGGCATCTGTAAAGGTGCGCTCCATGATGAGAGACAAGCCGGCAACTATCACCTATCATGAATCAAAAAGAATTGCTTACCTTGTTTTTGATGAACCACAGTGGGCTCCTGCGCCAGGCCAGAGTGCTGTATTCTACGATGGGGATATAGTGATTGGAGGTGGTGTTATTAAAAGATCAGTCTAAGTATATCTGTAACTATTTCTACCTTCACTGGCGTCATACCAAAATAATCACCGTCTATCTGTACATGAGTATTCCCTTGAATTTCTATAGCTGATGCCTTTACGTATTCGATATCCTTAAAGCGTAAATGTTTTCCTAAAACTATGCCGAAGAGATACTTGAGGATGTCTACGCGTTTTCTTCCCTTAAAGATGCATAGATAAAAAAATGGATCAGTAAGTCTTGCATCAGGTGTAATTTTAAAATTCCCTCCATACTTGGCTGCATTACCTATGATTGCAGAATAACCATGATATGTTTTTCCATCACTATCAAAAGTTAGTTCACCAGGATTAAATGTTAAAAGAGTTTTTAATCCACTATAAACATACGCACCCTTGCCTGAAAATTTTTTTACAGTCTCATTGATTCCAAAGACTGCCTCACCATCAAATCCGATGCCTGCCATTAATACAAAGTAACGGGTGACGAGTGATGAGTGATGG
>Ga0315284_10016940_pt1 | contig 10324 bp, 22 predicted proteins | sample YL17G09_16_MG_FD_203696 | JGI IMG/M metagenome (GOLD analysis project Ga0315284, IMG submission 203696) | Sediment microbial communities from Yellowstone Lake, YNP, Wyoming, USA - YL17G09_16 | ecosystem: Environmental > Aquatic > Freshwater > Lake > Sediment | place: USA: Wyoming | collected...
CCAATGGGAACAGCGCCCGCAGTTCCTTGAGGTGTCGGTGCTTCCAGTACAAGGCCCGGTATTCCCCATAAGCGCTCTGAAGGACCGCTGCGTAACGCTGCTCGTCACTTAGAGCGTACTGAACCGGCACATAGCCGCTGTCATCCTCTCCCTCTTCGCCCAGTTCCTTGACATAGACGAAAGCCCTCACGGGTAGAGGTTCACTTTCCCGTTCCACAACGACCTCGATACTTCGCAGCAGATACCGCGCTTGCACTAGCCGGTATTCCTCCGCCGCCATCCCATCTCGCCATTCGAACCAGTCATGCAGGGGCGAATCCTTCTTGCGACCCTCCTCAACAACTTCTTCGGGCGTGATGCGTTGGCTTGCCTTGACTTGTGCCAGTTCGGATAGCCGGGTTCCGTATCGCTGAGCCTGTTCGGAAGTCAACCTTGCCTTCGGCCGCACACTGAATGCTTGTTGTGTCGCTATGCTCATGCCTCCGTCTCCTTCGTGGCTACTACCTCAAACAGTCCGAACCGCTCTCCGCTTCGCTCTAACCGCCGTGAGCAGATACCCACCGATTCCCCGGCGTTCGCTAGCATATTAGCCAACGTTGGCAAGTCAAACATCGAGGAATAGCGCACGCGCACCTCCGCCGCCCATTCGTCCCACCGAGGTCTCACCCGCAAGTCGGGCGCCTTCCCTCCGCTGTTCTTGACAAGGGCCTCGTCCATAACGGGACCGCCGTTCGTGCTGAGGAACGGAACCACGTCTCCAAAGGACGGATCCTCATGTGGCTCGCCATAGATGTAAAATGCGCCCCGCATTGCCGGCGTCTGCTTGATGAGGCTGGGGTCCGACCGTTGTGCTCCTGAGATCATCGCCTTCTTTAGGGCGATAGCAGGAAATCCCAGCCTGCCATCCTTGGTGCGGTGCATATGGCCTTCAAACTCCTCTTGGGGCTTCCAAATCGGCCGCGCCTTGATGGCACTCTTTTTGCCCAACTTCCGTGCTCGCATCTCGGCCTTGAGCCCTGCCGGCCGCTGCGTGAGCACCGGCGCTGTCCCCTCAATGCGAAACCTTGCCTCCGCCCACCGCTGCCGCAGCACCGTAATGGTCACAGGTGCCACGGCTTCCTCTTCCTGCTGCTCAACTTCTTCTGACTTCCCCTTGACTGCTGCCATGATGCTCACTCCTTTGCCTGATCTCCGGCGAGGGAAACCCTCTCCTTACCGAACCACACCGTACCGAAACGCGCCCGACCGAACCTAGGCTAATCGAACCATATCGAACCCGCCCTTGGCTCACCACGCTGCCCCAGACCAAACCGCTCCTCATCACATCAAACTATGTCATCCCGCTCCTCCACGCTCACAGGCATCGCCGTCACCAACCGGTGTCTCCTGGTCCACTCGACCGGATCGTAGGCCGTCAGAAACACCGGCTGCGACTTCCGCACCGGCGGCAGCGGCGCTGCGAAGCGCCCACACGCCCGGCACCGCACCCTCTTGCACCCGTCCAGGTAGGCTGGGAGGTTGGGCAGGACGGCCTTGCAGCGGGCGCAGGAAGTCATGGGGGGAGTACCTCGATGCGGTAGCGAACACGAACAAGCCCATGGTCGAATAAACGGCGAGGCATCAATGGTGTGCTCACCAACCGACCACAAGACAAGTCGGCAAGTCCATCAGGGTACGCCCAGGCTGTGCCCTCGAACACCTCGGGTTGGGGCTCGGGCTGCTTACAATGTATCTCAAACGTTTCCGGCCCCGATGCCTCCACCTCAAGTCGTAAGGTATCGCCCGGCCGAACTGTGACAACCTTCGGTTCCAACCTCGCCTCGGCCCCACACTCGCCGGCATGGGTTGCGACCATTGTCTCGCCGTTCTTGACTGGCCCTGGCCACAGGATGGGAGCAGGCCCCACTTCTACCTGCCCCATTCGATGACCGAACTTATCCCAGTAGCCGTCAGCCGTGGTCAGGCCCTTGGTAAGAGGTCCTGCCTCCTGCCGATCCTCAAGGGCGGCGGCAAAGTGACACAACATGGTCACCACATCCGCCTGTAAGTTCTGCCGCCCTGGACCTCGAAGTACGTTGCCCCAGTTCTTGGCAACCTTCATCAGTCTGTCCAACCTCTCGTTCGCGCTGTCAGGCATCTTCGGCCGCCTTCTTCCGCCGGTCGTCCTTCGTGTCTGGCCGGCAGCGGGAGTGAATCACACGGTTGCGCTCCATCGGGTGGGTAGCAAGCAGCCGCTCCCCGTCCAGCCCCACGTGTACCACGAGCCCACAGATGGCGCACAGGGCGTGAAGTTCGGTGTGGCGACCCGAGTGCCGCTCCCATATCCTCGATTCCATCTCCACCCGCTCTCGCAACCCCTGAACCCCTCGCCGTGCTACCTCGTCTCTCATCGTCCCCTCCCCTCTCGTTTGTCGGCTTCAACCTCGTCGGCCATCTTGTTGAGCGCTGCAGCCAGGACGTGAGCATAGGCAGGGGTCATAACCCCCAAGGTAGGCCCGACTCGCAGGCCAACTGAGTCGTATTCGCGTGTGACCCGTTGCGGACCCCACGGCCCCACCTGTAACCCTGGGAGGAATCCAGTGCTGTACGTCTTGGCAGTAATCGTCCAGTGCGGCTCCCGCGCCTTCTGGCGCTCGCGCCACAGGAGCCCCTGCATCACGGTCGCATAGAGCGCCACGGCCAACGCCACTACCAGGATCACCTTGCTGAGCCTCGCCATCACCCTCTCCTCTCGTTTTCGGCACCCTGCGTGCCCTAGAATCGTCGTTCGCCGTCCGAGCCTACCTTGGCGCCACCCAACCCCCGTGCTCGCAAGGAAGGGGCCTTCTCGCGCCAATGCGGCCTATTGTGTAGGTGTCATGGGGTCTTCTGTGTCTCCCAGGCGGCCCGAAACTCGCCAACCGTGAACAGGAACACGTCCTGCCGCCACTGGCCAGGCCAGGGACAAAGAACCTCTGTCTCGTCGGGCAGGCCGAGCAACTGGTCAGCAGAACGTGCTATGCGCCACCCTTCGACGCAATGCACCACGCATGGGGTCTGGGCCCACTTGGACCACGAGAGCAACTGAAGGTCAAACAAGTCTGCACAGTCAGCCCTCAGCCCTTCTAGGGCGCTTATCCTGTTCACTTCGCCACCTCGCTCTCTGGCTTCCGCCACTTTGCCCTGATTGTCACGATGCACACATCCCCCGGCTTGACCACGCCCAGGGGCAGCGAAATCGCATCACAGGGCTTGCCCGGCCTATACACCTCGCGCAGCCCCACCAGCCGCACCGGCCAGCCCCGCAGGTCAGCCGGGCGCTTCCCAATGCCGGGCGTGATCCAGAGTAGCCGCGGACCCTCGGCCTCCAGCACCGTCCACCCCGGCCCCAGGTTGAAGGTGAGCGTGACGGGCACACCGTCGGGACTGTAGGCGGTCCAGGCGAGCAGGGCGGCTTGCCTGGCGGCGGCGCCCTCGATGCGCCGCGCTTCCTCGTCCGCGCTGCGGGCCTCGGCGCCCACCGGCAAATCGCGCCACACCATCGCTGTGAAGTAGCCCACATCCCCCGAGACGACCTGAGTGGGGCCGTCTGTGCAGCGCACCTGGAGGGTGTCGCCACGAGCCCAGCCAGCGGCTCCCAGTAGGCACACGAGCCCAACAATCGCGGTTTTCATGGGTTCTCCTTTCGTGTTAGGGCCCCTGCGAGGAGGTCAATGGCAAAGTCCACGCCAGAGGTTCGCGCTACGTTCCATGTCGTGTTCGGGTATTGGGGCTCACAACGCTCACGACGTAGTACGTCCACCGCCTCCCTCACCCGGCGCTCGCGGACATTGGCAGCCTGTAGGTTGCGGATGATGGTCAGCACGGGGACGGGCTTACCGTCCAGGTGGTCTTTGTGAAACGCCGCCAGGTCCTTATCGGTCAGTTGGTTCATGGTTTGGCTCCCTTCGGCTCAATATGGTGCGCCAACCGATCAGACAAGCGCGTGGCGCCCACAGGACGCACCGAGGGCACACGACTCGGTTTTGTGTCGCCAGCCCACCAAACACGCCGTTGCCGACCTCGACCAGGAACGCGCGTAATTCCAGACTTCACCCTGTCATTCGCCCCTGCGGGCATCCTGGTAGGTTCCTTGGTCATTTGTGCCACTTGGACCTGCGTTCACGTTTGGTATCTTCTTTGAGCATTATGTTAACTCACCCTTGGACTTGTCCCGCCCGAGATGCCATCCTTGCCGCCTCGTTGCCGCCTCACTTCAGCACCTCAATCTGGTAGCGGACGTGGACGGCATCCTCACCCGGCCCGCCACACCCAAGGACCTCTGCCTGCTCCTTGCAGAGGATTAGGCGAAACGTGCGCCCACCCTCAGGCATAGCCTTGAGGCAAGGCAGGCACGTCCACGCCTCGCCCTTAAACACCTGGGGCTCCAGCACACTGAGCACTTCCGTGGCCGCGCGCACACAACACCCGGCGGTCCATCCTGCCGGGCTCAGGTTGTCAATGGGAGGCTCCTGCCAGTCCTCAAAGGCGGCGGCGAGGGATTCCAACAGGACATACAAGTCGCCCTCAGGTAGTCCATGCATCCTGCCCTCTTTCGCGTAGGACCACAACAGGTTTGCTGCCCGTTCCAACTTCGCTTCCGCCGAGTTCTCGTTCACGCTTCACCTCCTGGTGAGATTTGGGATCGCTGCCAGCCACGGCGAAGAACATTCCAAGCGGCGCGGTCAACGCCAAGCGGTTCGGCTTTAGAGAAGTCGCCGAGTTCGATGCTCGCTTGAAGGATCGCTTGCCGTTCGGGGTCCGGGTCCAAGTTTGCAGAAGCAAACTGCGGATTGTCGCCTCTTAGGGAGGGGATGTGTAGGGTTGGGACGGGAGGAGGAGGGAGGGGTTTACAAGTGGTTTCCGAACTGACGTCAGATGGTTGACACTCTGGCGTCAGTGGTGGGGCAGGCAATTCAGATGGGACATAGCGATCAGAGCGTTGCGGTTGGTGTTTACTCCAGGTTGGGAAACAGCCATAGAGGCGCTTTCCCTCGCCGTAGAGGACAATAAGGCCAAGATCGTGCATGGCCCGAAGGTAGGCTTTGACGTGGCGATGCTGGCTAGGATGATGGGGAAAACAGCGGCCAGAAACGATACCAGGCGAAGCAGGAAACCGGCCATCGTCGTCAGCCCAAAGGATGAGTCTGTCAAAAAGTAGGGCGGCCCAGCCCCCGGAGGCCTTGGTTTCGTCGCCAAAACGGTCAGCAAGTTCGGCGATTGAAGCCGACTCGCAGGTCTTCCTCCTGATAACTGCCCCTCTGAGTGCTCGCCGTGGTTCGGCCATTTGGACCCCTCGATGTGACTGCTTTGGCTGGTGGTGCTAACCCTGGTGCGACCGCGATTGCGGGCAAAAGGGGGCGCGCGAGGGCCTGATACCCCTGGGAGTGTTGGGAGTTTTGTCATTAGCGCGTGCAAAGAACGATCCTCGTGGACGTGCGAGGATAGGCTACAAGGCACCATGAAAGAAACTTCCTCGCCGTGTGCGTTTTCGTGCATACTCGGAAGGTATTCCGTAGCCTCTCGTGGTATAATGGGTGTAGAACAGCAGGCCGAGAGGCCGAGGAGGAAACGAAGATGGCAGGCAAACTTCGCAATGTCCCAAAGGGGGCTCACCTGTCCCGCTACTGGGAGCGCCGAGCAGACGCTGATGCGATTGCAGCCCGTCAAGGTGTCAAGGGCAGCGACGTGGCACTCCGGGTTCTGGTCTATGGGGGTTACGTCGCCGGCAGGCTCACCCACTGGGTTATTTGCTGGTGGGGTCGAGACGTGCGGGCTCGGTCTTTCCAGTTCGGAGGGGCAAGTGGTCAGCGGCGTTTGGACGCGACGATTGCAGACTTCGCCGAACTCGGGCTGGAGGAAAAGGAACCGACCACGGCCCCAGCATGTTGGCATGGTGCCTGACCTCCCCGGGGAGCCCCGGCCACCTCGGGGCTCATCGGAGCGATCAGAACAGGCCGAGAGGCCGAGGAGGAGACGAGGATGGCGAAGTGCGAGGAATGCGGCAAGCGGCGCCCGGTACTCATTGCAGCCGAGGTTGGTATTGGGTATGGCCCTCGCCGACAGGTGCGGCTGTGCAAGAAGTGCCTGCGTGAACACGAGGAGGCCCACACCGGGTTTGCGGTCGCCTGACCCCAGCCTGCGGGGGCTGTCCTGGGAGGCCCCCAAAGGGTGAGGCACAGGCCCGCCAAGGAGGAGACGAGGATGGCGAAGATGACAGACAACGAACTGGTAGTCGCGCTCGCTGATGTGCAGCGCGAACTGGAGGACTGGGTGCGGTTGCCTCGGTCGGATTGGGGGGAGCCCGCGATCACCGTCCAAGGACTCAAGCGCGACCTGCGGGAAGCGATTCGCTTCATGCGTCTGGCCGCGAATCGGCTTTGCTGTCCTCGCGCTTAGCCTCTTTCGCCGAGGGGGCCGTGACGGGTAGGGTTGAGGCCCACCAAGGAGGAAACGAAGAGGATGAGAGGAACAATGAGCGGTCCTCACGCCTGGAAATACAAGCAATACAGCACGTTGCGCCGGGGCGATCTTGTCAAGGTGATCGCCTGCCAACACCAACGCATAGGCCTCGAAGAAGCCTGCGACGGCACGATGCTGAGAGTGCGTTATGCCTGGCGACAGGAACAGTTCGAGGGCGAGCATGGGACGCAACGCCGGTACGGCCTCGAAGACCCCGAGACAGGTGGCATGATCGCCGACCTGCCAAGATGTCAACTCCAAAAACTCTACCAGGAGCCCTAACCCATGCTCGAACTCATCACCGTCGCCCAATATGCCGAGCGTTACCAGGTTGACCCCGAGACCGTGCGCAGGTGGATTCGGGAGGGGCTGGTCAAAGTGGTGCGGCTGCCCCACAGGGAGGGGCACCGTAGTTTGATACGGATACCTGTAGGGAAGGAGGGATAGGTCATGCCCTATCGTAGCATCGTACGCCAGAAGTCTATTGAACTGAACCGGCAGATCAAGCAAGCGATCCGCGAGGCGGGGCATGAGGCTTCGGTACGCCAAGTAAAGATCGGCTGGGCGTGGGGATACGAATTGGAACTGAAGACCTCGCCCCGGCCGTCCTACGCCGAACAACGGCGCATCCATGACCTCGTGGCGGATCTGACGAAGTGCAAAGTCCTGGTGGACTGCGCCGAACCTCTCGCCTAGTCCCATCTTCTCTCCCGACGGCAGGGCTGCCTCGGCCGACCAAGCACACAGGCAGCCCTGCCTCTCGTTTTCAGCCTACCAGCGCCCCCAGGAGGGCCGCTTCACTTCAACCGCCGCCGGCGGGAAACCTCGAAACCGGCCTATTTCAGTCTCTCACCCGCCCACAGCCCCCAACCGCGCCCCTACGATGCCCCAGGATCGTCGTTCGCGTCCTGCCGAAGGGTAGGGCAGCCCGGCGCTGGGGCTTTGCCAATAGAGTCCAGGAGGTCGCCCTGGATCACGCCGCATGAACTCCAAACAGTCACCCACGAAGACCTTGCCCGTCCACTCTTCGAGGAGGGTCACAGTTCCCACATCTCTACGTCCTCGCCGACTTCCTCGGCCCACTCGAAATGCTGCTTGTAGCCCCGCACTTTGAGAATGTGTTCCATCCAGGCACTTGGACACGGAACCTTGACGTGGCATCCACCCTCTTCGAGGCGATCCATCAGGTTTCGGAAGTTCCCTTGGCCCGGATAACGAGACACAATGAACGAGATGTAGAGTACGTTGCCCTTCCGCCACAGGTAGCCGTGGAACAGGTCAGCCGTGAAACCCAAGGCACGCGCTTCGGGCGATCCAGCGACTATGCACCCTTCGGCCGAGGTGTCGAGGAAGGTCACAGTTCCCACACCTTGATCTCCACGCGCATCGGCTCCCCGAACACCTTCTTCGTCTCCACCTGGCAGAACCGGCTGTCGTTCTTGACCACGCCGACCGCCTCCAGACAATCTGCGATCGGTCCCGCGAGGTTGTCGAACACGTCCGGCTTGTGGCAGGGCCACGGATCGCGCACACGGTAGCCGCTGTTCTTCGGCAGGTAAAAGATCATGCTCAGGCCCAATGGGCCGTCCATTGGTTCCTTGGGCCTCAGTGGAATCAGTTGCGCCCACACCGCTTCCTTCCACTCCTTCATCCTAGGCAACGGATACCGTCGCACCACGCCGCCCTGCACGGTTACGCGGTTGTCCTTTCCACTCGCCATCTTCCCGTAGATCGTCGCCCGCCAGGTCACTTCACCACCTCGCGGACGGCCCCGCAGCGGCACTCGGCGAAAATGTGGATCATTTGCGCCTCTCCATCGCCCGCCTCACTCGCTCCTCACCTTCGCCACGCCCTTCACGGCGCCAACCAGCAGCGCCAGGATGGTATCGCGGGTCTGCTCGGAGAACTCGATGGAGACTCTGTGGTAGCGCTCAGGCTTGTTTACCTCCGCCCACGCCCACCAGCGCCCCCTCTTGTCGCCGCTTTTCCGCTCAACCCAGACCGCCTTGGCCTCCACGCCCAGCGCTTTCCCGATCTCCGCCTTCGCCTCGGTCAGCGTCATCTCGTCTCACCTCCTTTCGGTTTGTGGTCCCACGTCTGGCCGTCGAGTTGTGGACCATCGTCCCATACGCGCGGTTCGGGCACCGGCCGAAACGTGAGCCACCATTTTATCCTAGGGGTTTTTCCGGTTTCCTTGCGTTCAAGCATCCTCAACACCCGGCGCATCGCCGTCAATTGGCGGAGAAGATCACTGAGCCAAACACCATCCTCTGGTCCAGGTACTTCCAGGCTTATCGTCGGGGTCATTGGTTCCACTCCCGCCCATCAAGTCGGCGGCCGGCGCGCTTGTGGCCAACGCGAATGACCAACTGCACTTGCCTATTGAGAGCCGAACCAGGAATATCTACGGGATTCCCATCCAGGGCAACCCATTCCGTCCGCCCCAACCGCGCAGACATCCCCGCTTGGTCACTCGGAATCCACTCCCCCCAAGACTTGAACCAGAAAGGCACTCCCGCCGCGACGCATTGATTTCGGATGTCCCGCACCCACTGGGGGTGCATCGGTCTCGCGCCAGGGCCGGTCTCGCCGCCCACTACCACCCACTCGATGTCTGTGAGGTCGGCCCTGATCGGGCCGAGTAGCGGCTCCAGCGAGAGCCAATGGACGGCCGCAGGGATGCGTCGCAGGATCGGTATTCGCTCGTCGGCGCGTTCCTGGTCCTCGGCGCTAACGCCGAGCCAAATATGGGGCGGGCATGGGTTCAAGGCTACGGTAATCCAAGACTCCATCCGCTCGGGCCGCTTCGTCAACACGATGTAGGTGTGTCGGTGTGCTTGCAACATCCGAGCAAACACATGCGCCAGGAACCAGTTCGGCACATCATCATGGAATAGATCACCGAGCGGGGCCACAAAGACGGTGCGAGCCTTCCGCCAATGCAAAGGCTGGTCAAGCCGTTCGGGGAAGAGGTGAACGCCCGTGTTGCCGCGGAACCGGCGCAGGAAGGACTGAGCCCAGCATCGATTGCACCCTTTGGAAATTGGGGTACAACCCTCGATGGGGGAATATGACTTGTCCCACCAGTCACCCGGTTTATGGCTCATCGCCCAGCGCCTCCTTGCTAACTGCCGCAATAGATGAGGCGGCAGGCCAGATTCTCCAGACTCCGAGTAGTTTGCGGGCGCGCACGTCATCATCCCATTGGACGCGGTAAGGCAATGCACTGATTTCGCCCGCCTTGCACCATTCATAGCCGATGATTCGTCCGGCGAGGTCGTGCCGAATGTGCCTTACTCTGGTGCCTACTGCCAGCAATTCATTAGGCATGAGAAGTGCCATCGCCCAGCGCCTCCTCTTCAGGCGGCTCCAGAAACCGCACGGACTTGCCTATGCTCCGAGCGTATGCCAGTTCGCGTCCGGTAGATTCGCCGATATAGCCGCCGACGTTGAGAATCAGGACCTGATCGGCAAGGTCTATTTTCCGCAGGTGTAGTTCATCGAGTGCGGCTACCGTTTCCGGCCCCAGCATCTCGCCTCCGTGACCACCCTCGGTGTCCACGTGTTTGCAGACACCCACCGAGAGTACGATCTTCCCCGCCAGCGTTGCCTGCCAGCCGGCCTCAAAGAAGGCGTCCATAAACCGGGTTGAGCCGCAGAGACAGATTATCGGAGGTCGCTGTACGCGGTCTTCATCGCCCAGCGCCTCCTTGAGGATGTCGGCACAGTCACGGTAGGCATCCGCCTGATGCGACCACTCCACTCCTTCTGGTGGTTTTGCACGCTCGCGCATCTTCTCTGCCCCCTCGCCCACGCGCTGAAGGGTAGCTAGAGCGGCAGCGAG
>Ga0315284_10016941_pt1 | contig 10324 bp, 11 predicted proteins | sample YL17G09_16_MG_FD_203696 | JGI IMG/M metagenome (GOLD analysis project Ga0315284, IMG submission 203696) | Sediment microbial communities from Yellowstone Lake, YNP, Wyoming, USA - YL17G09_16 | ecosystem: Environmental > Aquatic > Freshwater > Lake > Sediment | place: USA: Wyoming | collected...
GAGCAAAGAGGTTCGCAGCGCGTACAACGGGACAGACGAAGCCGAAGAAGCCACTCCGAGAGGGAGATTTTACAACCACCCGCTTGTCCGGCGGGCCCGGTCTACGTGCACGGAGTGCATGGCAGGCGCTACGGCCGTATGTAGGTCGGGCAGATTTCTCACGGTGTAGGTCGGCCAGTCTGGCCAGCCCTCAAGATACCTCAGTCTCTTCGAGCGAAGTCTGCGCCTGAGGCGCATGAGCCTCTGGCTCAGAGAAGTGTTACAAGCTTGATCGCATTCGGCTCTCGCTTGGTCGCCCAGGAACAGGTCTCGACGGAGCTTGCCCCGAAGGATTTCGGGCCTCAACCCGACTGGCGGATCGCAGGCGCCCAGGCCTGCAAAATGTCACTTGCGTTTTGGTCTCGCAGTTTCTACATTCAGTAGCGATAATCTGCGCACCGATCCGCAGAATTCCTTTCTGATACACACGACCAGATTCTGATGATGCTTTCCATCTCTCCAGTCAGATTCTGGGGGACTGAAGGACCCGACACGCGAGTTCTTCTAGGCATTCTCTCTTCGCGTGTTCACAGATCCCCCCACTCACTTGAATTCGATAATCGCACAGTCCAACAGAGAGGTAATGGAACCACTTCCTTCATCCATGCAAGTCGGTAATAAAAACAAAATGCGTCTAATCACTGGTTATGCGTTATTGCCACGTCTTCGTCTGAAATCAGTGTCTTCACATATGCTCAGTCTTTGCTCGCATTGACCGTACAATTCAATAGACTTGGAGGATGCCATGCTCAGAATAATCGGATACTGGCTCCGGTTCAAAGACTTCATCGAAGGTGAAAAGGGAATTTCCGAGTTCGCTGAACGATGTGTGCAATTTCTTGTTGAGAAGGCGCTCAAGAAGAAATACAAACTCCAAAAGAAGAATTCAGAATTAAGTGCAAAACTAGCCAATTTGCAGGATGATCTACTGGAGATGAACAAAGCAACGATACTCACCTACGATGAATTCTACAGCGTCAGAAAGCGCGTAAGAATAGAGACAGGACTGTTTTGGCTCATCTCTATTTCTGAAATGTTCCTAAACTACATTTCGACACTCATCTTTGTTCCAGGGGATCAGTTTCTAATTGAAGTCATGCGCTGGGCAATCTCAGTCGTCGTTACAGGTGCATCTGTCATCTCTGCTGAAAAGTTCTTTGAAGAAATATTTCCAGTTCGCCTTTACAAGACACTCAAGACCGAGGGTAAAGTCTATCGCAACTTTATGAAAGCTTCAGGCGTGTTGATTCTCCTGATCGGCGCCGAGTTCGCCATAATGACAATCTCGGAAGCTCGCGCAAGAGATATCGAAGGTGGTGTTGTGGGCGGGTTATTGTATTATGGTTTTATTTTACTCTCGGTGGTGCTTCCTCTAATAGCGGGCTATATAAGGCGAGACACAATGCAATATCTCGATCCATATGAAAACACTCTTGAGCAGAGGAAAACGACTCACAGAATTCAAACAATGAGGGAGCAGATTGAGATAAATACTCGCGCCAGGGAAGACTATTTCAGATACATACTCGCACATTTTTGGAAAGTCTTCAATAGCTTTAAGACATACAAAGAGAACTACAATGCACGGTTCAAGATCACAGAGAGTATTGAAGCGCATTATTGTACAACATTCGAATCGTTTCAAGCCGAAGCACGTACAAGGTACTACCTCAAAGATCAACCTGCCAAATCATCATCCAATGGGATTACAAATGCGTAGTGTCAGTGTTTTCTCCATCGTCATTGCGATAGTTCTTGCATCTAACATTTCGCTCTCTCAATCAACGCAAGTTCGGAAGAACATCATATGCCTCGTCGATTTCTCAGAGAGCATACGTCCCGAAATGAGTGAAACATTCATCCGGGTAATCAGAGAAAATGTCATCGCGCATTTGTCGCAATATGATCAGTTGACCATTCTACCAATCGATGAAGCTGCGAAGAAGATTCCTACAAAAATTGTCGAAGAGGATATCTCCAGAATCGCATTTTCAAAGCACACTGATGGATTCACTCATGCTTCGGACAGCATTTCAAAACGTCTCAGTTCGTACCTGCAGCAATTCAGCATTGAAGCTGAATATCGTATCCGTGAGGAAAAGTCAAGGAGGATGACACTCAGTTCGCTCACAGATATCCTCAGCGCCATCCAACAGGCAAGACAAATCATTGAAAACCCCGATCAAACCGAGTCTACTTGGCAACAAGTCAAGCGATTCTTTTCGGGTAAGCATCGGCTTCAACCAGAGAATATTCTCATTGTTTTCTCGGATATGATCCAGGAATCCAATCAGATCAACTTCAATCTCCCCAAGAACAAACCGATCGGATGTTCCCCCGAACAAATCTCTGTCGTTATCGATGACCTGCGATCGCATCAGCTCTTACCAGATCTGCAACGCTGCCATGTCATCGTTTTTGGTCGAACCGGCTATGCTAATGCCCAAATCGACAATAATGAGAAGTTCTGGATGGAGTACTTCCAAGCAACTAATGCTTCTCTCGACTCTTATGGATTTGATACCAGGAAAGATATCAGTTCCCTTTTAGCCCGCCTTGGCCCTTCCGCCCAAAGTCAACCAGGCAAACCGTACGGTGGCACATCCCAAATGGCTGTCACGCCGACATTAGTTAGTTATTCTGAACTTAAAAAGACATACTCTGGAACATTCACAGTTGGCGGTAGGAGCCAATTCGCCGTGCTGAAGATTCTTGATTTTTTCCCCAGTGGAAGCGGCTATTCATTCAGATACAGACTTAATTCCGGAGGATTCCGCAAAGATGATACCGGTGAATTCCTAAAGCAGGAGAATCTCCTACAAATTACCCCTCAACTCAGGTGCTCAATCACAAGAAACAAGAGAGGGAAGATCGTTTTGCAGACCACTACCGATTCCGAGAGTATCAGTTTATACGTCGTTGAGAAATAGAATGGATCTCAAGAGTCAACTTACAGTTGCAGTTTTCTTGCTTGCTGTTTCTTCTTGTGACTCACAAAGAACGCTGGAAGATCGTCTCGCCCAAAAGGAAGCCGAGAACACACATCTGATGGAAGAGATGAACCTTCGAGATCAGTACATCACGCAAGTGACAGAAGCGATCAATGAAGTGCAAGACAACCTTAGGTCCATCTCCGAAAAAGAGCGAACTTTGCGAGCAACCAAGCGAGACATCGAGTTCAAGACCGGCGATCAAGAACTCCAAAGGAACGAAATATTGGCCGACATATCAGATATCCACGAGATCATTGAGAACAGCAGGCGCACAATCTCTGACCTCCAAATGAAGGTCTCAAAAAGCAAGACGAGGGTGGCAAGCCTCGAAGCGACTGTTTTGAAGCTCACTCAGACGATCAATCAGAAGGAGCTTGAGATCCTGGATCTTCGCAATGAACTTAAGCGTCTGAACATATTGGTGTCCGAAAAGGACGAAAAATTGCGAACCTCTGAAGAGATGCTCAGTTTGGCTTCTGATTCGCTACGCCAACAGAAGGAAAACTTGGAGATGGAGCGTGAACTGACACAAAGGGTCTACTACGCCATTGGGACCGAAGACCAACTACTTTCCTCTGGGGTTCTGAAAAAAACGGGTGGCAATTTCTTGGGCGGGAAGGTCCTAGTGATCAACGAGCACATCTCGCTTCGGAACCTAAGCGGCGCTAATGTCTCAACTTGCGGTCAAATCCCGGTTACTTCTCACTTCGAAAATCTCGTTCTTATTACGCCGCACATCCTCAACTCGTATTCAATTGATAAAACTCAAGGGATCATCATAAGAGACAAATATAAGTTTTGGCAACTAAGTAGGATTGCGGTCGTCCTCGTGGAAGACTGAGCGACTCAGGTAGCTCCGGCTTTGTTCAGAGCCACGGCAACTGCCGATACCACGTTCATCGTTGCTGAGGCAACGATGGCTTGTTCTTTTTGCCCGAGCTGCTCCGGTGATGCGTGTCCGAGCAATGATGTGATTTGGTCTGACAGTCATTTGTGCCAAAGGCTCACCAGCCCGCCGCGACCCCCTTTGACTCCCTCCAAAGTTGTCGAGCACTTGCAGGCCAGCCAGTCTGGCCAGCCCTCAAGATACCTCAGTCTCTTCGAGCGAAGTCTGCGCCGGCCAGTCCGCCATTTTTTTTGGCGGAAGGCGCATGAGCCTCTGGCTCAGAGAAGTGTTACAAGCTTGATCGCATTCGGCTCTCGCTTGGTCGCCCAGGAACAGGTCTCGACGGAGTTTGTCCCGAAGGATTTCGGGCCTCGACCCGACTGGCGGATTGCAGGCGCCCAACCCAGCAAAATGCCACTTGCGTTTTGGTTTCGCAGTTTCTACATTTAGCGCAACAATCTGCGCACCGCTCCGCAGGTTTCCTTTCTTACAAGCAAATCCGTAGGGCGATCGAGACGACACGGCTCGCTCCCAACCAAGGTGGAAGGATCACCATCGCATGTTCATCGGCCACTACGCAGTCGCATTGGCTGCTAAGAAGGCAGCGCCAAACACATCTCTCGGGACGCTGGTCATCTCAGTCCAGCTCGTGGATCTGCTCTGGCCGATCATGATGCTGCTCGGTCTCGAGCACGTCCGAATCGATCCGGGGAACACCGTGGTCACTCCGCTCGACTTCTATGATTATCCCATTACTCATAGTCTCATCGGAGCGATCGGCTGGTCACTGGGGTTTGGGCTGCTTTACTTCGCCATCCGTCGCTACAAACGAGGCGCGCTGGTCCTCGGATTGGGTGTGTTCAGCCACTGGATACTCGACCTCATCACACACCGACCCGACCTGCCGCTTGGGCTTGGCGGCAATGTGCTCTTTGGGCTCGGTCTCTGGAACTCATTCTGGGGAACAGTGGTGGTCGAGCTCGGCATCCTCGTCATCGGCTTGGTGCTCTATCTGCAGTCAACGAGTGCGAAGGATCGGGTTGGGATGTATGGTTTCTGGGGCCTGACCATCCTGTTCGTGCTGCTCTATTTCGCAAATCTCTTCGGTCCGCCCCCTCCGAGTGTGGAGGTCATTGCATACGCGGGTTTGGGGAGCTGGCTGTTCGTGCTGTGGGCGTTCTGGGTTGATCGGCATCGAAGAAGTGCCGCAGTCCCGGAGAGAACGACTCGAATTTGAAATTTCGTCTCATCACTACGATCAGGGTTCGCTTATGAAAAAGTCTCGAGTCCACACCAAACCGAAAGCTCCAGCCGAGAAGGCTCCCGAGCCGGCGGTCATTTCGGAGGAAGTCAACAAAGCGATTGAGACTCGCCTCTCAGTCTACAAGGAGCGCCTCCGGTACTTTCTGTATGGCCTGGGATTCTTCGTCGCTCTCGTCATCGGATTGGAGCTGGTGAGCAAAACGGACATCATCCGCACGCTCCACAAGTTGGCGTTCCCGCCGGAGCTGCCTCCTCCAACTCCCCTCTCCTATTCAACCACCATCACGCTCAAAACAAGCGATCCGCAATTGCAGCTTGGATCCATGACGTTTTACGCCAAGCCCGACCAGAAGGTCGAAGCCTTCATCGACGCTGCGTATCGCTTTCGGGGGACCGACCCTCCACAACCAGTCAAGGTGAGCGTCGATGAGATGATGGAGCTGAAAGACCTCTCGTTCTTCAAAGGCCAGTTCATGGACATAACGGGATACCTCCAGAAGAAGGGAATGCCCGGCGAGAGTCCGGACAGCCTTGCGACAGAGAAGCTGCTGCACAAGATCGGATTGAGTCTGGACCCCGCCTATCCCAACAAGAATTCTCCACAAGTCATCGACATCACTTGCATCGTCCACGTCACTGATACGAAAAAATAATCTGACAGGAAAGAACAATGAAACGAAATGCGTTTTCCCGCGCAGCAACCCGCTTGGTTCTGTTCGTTGCCCTGACGGGCTCCCTCGCGATCATCAATGATCCGCTATCGAGAAATGGCATGCTGGCCGCGCTGGCGCAGACGAAATATGCAGTGAAGGAAGTCGCCGCCTATCAGGGTCAAGGATTTGTGGGGTCCAAGACACGTGTTGGCGCCCCAATGAATGCCGATATCGTCTACCTCACGATTCGAGGCAGTCGATTGACCCCGAAGGTGATCGGTGTTACCCCCGCTGCGCCGGCAGGACCATCAGCAATCGACGCACTGACGGACCAGAGAGTGCACGTTGTCGTGGGCAGCGCGTATGTGGAGACATTTTACCCGCCGACACCAGTTGGACTCCTCATTGTAGCGGGAAGAACGATCAATCCTCTGAACAAGCAAGGGATGTCATCGGTGCTGGCCGTGAGGAGTGGGAGGTTAGCTTTGACGAGCAAGGAGGAGTACAGCGCCTATCGAGTCGAAGGTGCGTTTCAGGTCGGGCCACAGCTCGTCAAATCGGCACAGGTTGTGTCAAAGGGCTCGCTGCAGTTTGAACCGCGGATTGTTGACCCCAAAAAGCAGTTTGCTTACAGTCAGAAGGTCACAGAGGAGCCGCGAGCAACGAGGGCGTTCGTCGGGTTTCGCGCAGACGGCACTATAGTGCTCGGGGTTACTCTCCAGCCTGTGCGCCTTTCTGATCTCGCGTTGTTTCTTGCCGCCAAGACGGAGTTCGGTGGCCTGGGATGCTCGGAGGCTGTCAACCTGTGCGGAGGAGGATCCGAGGTCCTAACGTTCCGGACAGGAAGGGAGACCCAGTCATTCGGCAATAAAAGCCTTCGGCAGGCCGCGCTGCTGACGTTTCTGAGGCCCGGCCAGTAGCGAATCTCATCCGAGCGTTATGCCGAGGAATCGCAGAGACCGCAGGCGGACGGGGCGTCGTGCTTCCGCTCGCCAGAATCTCCCGTTCTCAGCAGAATCCCCGCCTACCAACGTAATGCTTCTCAACGGCAGGCAGAGAGGGGACAATGACACGCACTCGATTCTTTAGCAGGAAGGAATTCTATGAGCACGACCAATCTCTTCGTCGAACTGATAGTAATCGGAGTCGGGGCACTTGTTTGGGTGTCGCTGGTTGTTCTGGCCGCGTTCGCATGGCAATGGGTACCAGCCGACAGAGTGTTTTCGACAGAAGCCCTTCTTTTCTTCGTTGCGGTCATCTATCTACTCGGAATCGTCACCGACAGAATCGCAGATGCGAGCTTCGAACGGCTCTTTGGTAACTCTCTCCGTCGAGGGTTCTTCCCAGACCCCGGGGAATACCATCGGTCCCGACTCATTATCCTCTCCCGCTCAGAACGGCTCGCTCAACTGCTAGAGTACGGGAGGAGTCGTCTCAGAATATGCCGGGGTTGGGCATTCAACTCCTTGCTCGCAGCCGTCTGCCTGAACATCTTTCTTTGGACCAGAGTCCGAGATGAGTCATTCGTGGCAGCGGTATCCGTGTTCGGAACAATAGTATTCTGCTTGCTCGCAGCAGCCTGCTTCTACTCATGGAAGAAACTCGTCATCACCGAGTATGTCAAGACGAAGGAGCAATCTGGATTCCTCCTTGAGGCTGAGCCGAAAGCGGAGGCGAGGGCTCCTCGCCAGCGCGTTCGTCGAAAATGAATCTCAGTTGTCAGTGAAGAGGTACTGAACAAGAACGTTTCGCACGACACCAAATACATATTTCACACCAGATCTTTCTTGTTGAAAGGAGGAAGGTGTATGCCGTATTTCCTGATCAAAGGTGAGTTTCACTTGTTCTATCAAGGCAAGCGCCACGTCGGCTCGCAACCGGATGGGGATTCCGTTTGGTTCAAGCCGAAGAATCCCGGTAACCTGAAGGATGTCGGTGGGCGAAAAGCGGAGGTGAATCCAGGAGGATTCGTCCAGCTTCGGTTTGAAGGCATCGACGCGCTTGAGCTGCACTTCAGAGGCGCGCACCAGGAGCGACAGTGGGCAGCAAAGGCACGCGATTTCACGCTTGGCCAGCTTGGGTTCTCATCAGTCGAATATAGCGGCGAGAAGATGCTCTCCGTCAAGACCGCCAGCCCTCATCCCAGGGCCGGCTATATCCTCACGAGAGCGATTGACCCATATGGTCGCCCCGTCTCATTCGTCTATGCCGGCGCATCAAACCACAAGGATGGGAAACAGGTGTTCCTTGACGTCAAGACGCTGAACAAGAGCATCAACGCGAAGCTCGCGCAGTCAGGGAATGCTTTTCCCGCATTTTACACAGGATTACCAACCGATTTGCGTTCTCGTATCAATGCCCTGGCCAGATCAGCCAGGAAGCGCGGGTTCTGGCCTGACGACAAGACCCTCAAGCCAACCACCATTGCTGACCTTGCAAAGCTCGAGGAACTGGTCCTATGGCCCAAGGTGTTCCGCCGGCTCGTCAGCTATTTCAAGGACGGCAATAAGGGTGTCGCGAAGTTCGAGGAATGGCTGCGTGCCGACAAGGACCGAGATGATGTGCTGTGGATAGTACCCAACTCGGAACTTGGCAACATGCACGATGTCATCATCGTTTCCGGTGGGAAGATTTCGCTAAGGTATTCGCCGGAAGATCTGATCGTCGTTCCACGGTAGAAGTAAAGTCGGGAGCGAAGGTCCCTCCCAACTGCGAGTTGTACGCTTGCCTGGTAAGTTAGGCCAATCTGCTCGGGAGCTGAGCTCCCTCGCAACTAAGATGACGCGGGGCCGAACGTCCCCTTTCCTGATAAGAGAGGCAACCCCGTGCGAAAGGGCCTAGTCACTGACCCACTCGAGTGGCAGTACTCAAGCGCACGCGACTACTCAGGCGGGTCATCAGCAATGTCTGTGTGCAAGGATTGGTAGAAGCGGCCAGCACCGTTCCGACGCCAGAGCGTCGGAACGAGAGGACCTGAGATGCCCGAACTGCCCGATCTCACCATCTACATCGAAAGCCTGCAAGCGAGAATCGTCGGCCAGCGGCTTGAGAATATCCGCCTGGCGTCACCATTCATCCTGCGCACTGTCGAACCGCGCATGGATGAAGTGCAGGGGAAGACCATCTTCGGTCTGCAGCGAATCGGCAAGCGCATCGTGTTCAAGCTTGAGGATGAGCTGTACCTCGTTATCCATCTGATGATCGCAGGTCGATTTCACTGGAAAAAGCCAAAGTCGAGAATCCCCGGCAAAGTTGGACATGCAGCATTCGATTTCCCCACGGGGACGCTGCTGCTGACTGAAGCAAGCACAAAGAAACGAGCGTCGATGCATCTCGTTCGTGGTAAGTCGGCTCTCGCAGAATTCGATCGCGGCGGCATTGAGGTACTCGAATCCAGCTTGGAGGCCTTTCGGTCTGCCCTTCTCGGAGAAAATCACACCGTCAAGCGCTCTCTCACCGATCCGAGATTGTTCAGCGCCATCGGCAACGCGTATTCCGACGAGATCCTTCATCGTTCTCGACTCTCCCCGTTGAAACTGACACGGCAGATGACGGAGGACGAAATCGTACGCCTGCATCGCGCCACGATATCCACGCTGCAGGAATGGATAGAACGGCTCAGAAGCGAGACGGGCAGCGAATTCCCCGAGAAGGTGACTGCCTTCCGTGAAGAAATGGCGGTCCACGGGCGCTTCGGAAAACCTTGCCCTGCCTGCGGCTCGAGAATCCAGCGCATCGTCTATGCCGAAAACGAATGCAACTACTGCCCCCGTTGCCAAACCGGCGGCCGACTGTTGTCCGATAGATCGCTCGCCCGCCTGCTCAAGGACGATTGGCCGAAGACCATTGACGATTTGGAAGCCGGAGGGCTTGGAAATATTTCCAGCTAGTGTCTCTCCGAAAAAGCTGACACCCTGCGTCCCGAACCATTTCAATCGCAGGACGGGACGCGTCCCCCTTCGTAAAGGGGACAGAACCATTGTGGGAACCATTGACGAACTAGAGGCGATTGAGCGGAAGAAGAACCTGAAGAGTCCGACCACCGGAGTAGGGAGCGGACCACTTCATCCCGATAAGTCGGCACGTCTGAATGACACACAGCCAGAGGCTCAGCTAAAACCTTATTTGCAGTCTTGCGGTGGGTACGAACTCGACGAATCCGTACGCTCGGGGTGTGGGGGTAAGGTGGGCTTCAAGCTTGAGACGGTTGTTGAACTGCGAAGCGCTCCAGGCAGCGTCGAGCGCGCTCAAGATGTGATTCACAACGAGCAGCGATGCCGTTGTGCTGGCAATGTTGTAGAAGTCGTTCGCCTTCCCGCGCATCGCTGAGTAGTCGAGAAATCGGGGTGACACGTTGCTCTTAACAATGTCGTCTGGCGTGACATATCCTGCATCATCCCACCCGGCGGCAAACTGCGGGTATTTCCCGATGAGCTCATAGTACTGCTGTTCGGGTCGCCTCGGCAGGCGATGCGTGAATCCGTTGCCAG
>Ga0315284_10016942_pt1 | contig 10324 bp, 8 predicted proteins | sample YL17G09_16_MG_FD_203696 | JGI IMG/M metagenome (GOLD analysis project Ga0315284, IMG submission 203696) | Sediment microbial communities from Yellowstone Lake, YNP, Wyoming, USA - YL17G09_16 | ecosystem: Environmental > Aquatic > Freshwater > Lake > Sediment | place: USA: Wyoming | collected...
GGCGACGCGGTAGAACATGGTGCGCACGCCGACGAAGAAGGCCTGCTGCTTCTCGGTCGTCGCCAGCATGTAGAAGCCGTCGGCGGCGATGTCGTGGGTGGCGGAGTTGAACGCCAGCAGCCAGAAACCGGCGAGCGTCCACTGGAAGAAGTGCGGCAGGGGAACCGTCAGGGCCACGCCCGCCAGAGCGCCGCCGATGAGCAGCTGCATCGCCCAGATCCAGCCCCGGCGCGTGCCCAGGATGTCCACCACCGGCGACCACAGGGGCTTCACCACCCAGGGCAGGTAGAGCCAGCTGGTGTAGAGCGCGATCTCCGTGTTCGAGATGCCGAAGCCCTTGTACATGATGACCGAGACGGTCATCACGACGACGTAGGGCAGCCCCTCGGCCAGGTAGAGGGTGGGGATCCAGGTCCAGGGATCGCGCGTACGGGCTCGGGCGTCAGGCATGCGGTCAGCCACCGGGGTGGGACTTCGGGTCCGTCGACCGCCCCCGTGTACCACGCCGCGGTGGCGGCGGGCAAGTCAGGCCCGCCGCCCCGGAGAGTCGCCTACCGGTAATGCGCTTTGATCTCACCCCAGCTGGAGGGCCGCGCCGGCGTGGCGCAGTAATCCACGGGAGCCGGGCCGGTGCGCGTGCCGTGCGAGTTGATCTGCTGGCAAGTGGCGGGCAGGAGGTCGCAGCCGACGGCCGTGCCCGAGTAGCTTGCGTTCAGGTTCGTGACAGAGAAGTACGTCTCGGCGGTCAGGTAAGCGTCGACGTGGATCACGAACGTGAGCTGGCAGTCGGGAATGATCTGCGCGCTGCCGGTGCAGACGATGTGGACCTCGGTGGCGGTGGCCGTCCCGTCGCAGGAGAAGGTCACCGGCGTGCCGGCCGGCGGGTCGTAGGTGCTCTGCCCCGCACAGAGCGTGTCCGTCGACGACGATTTCCCGGTCAACACACCCAGGCAATCGTAGGTGGAGTCTACGACGTCCCAGACCCCGTCCCACTCCGGCGGCGCCGGGACGGCGATGCCCATCGTTCTCAGGACACTCTTGACGCTCGGCGCGGCCGGCGCGGCGCTCGCGGACCCTGCCGGCAGCAGCCAGACGGACAGCACCAAAGCGATAGCCAAGCGTTTCATCTCATTCCTCCCGAAAGTTAGGATACTTGCGGCCCAGGGACAGCGCGGCCACTCCCCCGATGAGGGCCGGAAGTCTAGCACGCCCGTGGGGAGCGCGGTAGGCCAGAAACGTGGTCCCGGTTCGGACGCCCGCCGCCGCTCCCTACGGCTTCATCCACCGCCCCAGCCACTCCAGCACGGTCTCGTGCCAGAGGACGCTGTTGCGCGGCTTCAAGACCCAGTGGTTCTCATCCGGGAAGTACAGGAACCGACTCGGGATCCCGAGCCGCTGCAGGGCGGTGAAGGTCCCCATCCCCTGCGTCTCGGCGATGCGGAAGTCGCGCCCGCCGTGGACCACGAGCATCGGCGTCTTCCAGTGCTTCACCAGGTCGACCGGGTTGTGCTTGGCGTACGAGTCGGGATTGCCCCACGGCGTACCCATGTGGTCGCGCTCCGGGAACCACAGCTCCTCGGTCTCGAAGTAGGCCGCGCGCTCGTCCAGGTTGCCGTCGTGCGAGACCAGGCAGCGGAAGCGGTCGGGCCACCGGCCGGCGATCCAGTTCACCATGTAGGCCCCGAACGAGGCGCCGAGCGCGGCGACGCGCTCGCCGTCCATCCAGGGGTGCTTCGCGAGCGCGGCGGCGAGACCCTTCTGCAGGTCCTCGAGCGGCCCGCCGCCCCAGTCGCCCTGGATGGCGTCGCAGAAGGCCTGGCCGTATCCGGTCGAGCCGTGGAAGTCCACCATCACCACGGCGTAGCCGGCCCCGGCGTAGGCTTGCGGGTTCCACCGGTAGTGGAAATGGTTCCCGAACGAGCCCTGCGGCCCGCCGTGGATGAGGAACGCCACCGGGTACTTCTTCGCCGGATCGAAGTCCACGGGCTTGACGACGTAGCCGTACACCGTCTCGCCCTTCGCCCCGGGAAACGAGAACTGCTCGAAGTCCCCCATGCGGGCCGCCGCCGCCGCCGCGGCGTTGACGCGGGTGAGCGGGCGGGCATCGCTGCCGTCGGGCTTCACCGACCAGAGCTCGGCCGGCGACCGCAGGTCGTCGAGCGTGTACACCAGCCGTCCGGCCGCCCAGGCGGGCGCGTCCACCGTCCCCCGCTCGACCACGCTGCGCGCCTTGCCGGTCGCCACGTCGATGGCGAAGAGCGAGACCTGCCCGAGGTTGGCGGCGTCGGTGAAGATGGTCTTGCCGTCGCCCGACCACACGATGGCCTGCGGCGAGCGGTCCCAGCCCTCGGTGAGCACCCGCGCCGGGCCGTCCGGCCAGGCGCGCAGCACGATGCGGAAGCGATCGGCCTCGTAGCCCGGCACCTTCATGGCCTTGTAGGCGAGCGTCTTGCCGTCCGGGGAGAAGACGGGCGCGGTGTCCCACGCGGGGTTGTCGGCGGTCAGGTTGCGCGGCGGCGCGGAGCCGTCGGCCGGCACCGCCCACAAGTCCAGGTTCGTGGACCACGCCTCCTCGCGTCCGCCAAGGCGCGCCGTGAACACCACGGACTTCCCGTCGCGGCTGAACGCCACCTCCTCCGGCCCGCCGAAGGGCTTGCTCGGGGCGTCCGCGTCCATGTCCTTCATCAGGTCCGCGGGTTCGCCGCCCGCCGTGGCCATCGCGAACAGGTGGGAGCGGCGGCCGTCCTCCCAGGTGTCCCAGTGACGGAGGAACAGGCGGTCGTAGACCCGTCCGGCGGGTCCCTCCTGCTCGCGCTTGGCGGCCTCGTCGAGGCGTTTCTTCGTCTCGTCGATCGTGCTGCCGGGGAAGACCTCCATCGCGATCACGAGCCGCCCGCCGTCCGGAGCCGGCACCAGCGCTTTGACATCGAGTGCCAGCCGGGTCACCTGTTCGGCCTCACCCCCATCGGCGGGGATGCGCCACACCTGCGACGAGCCCGAGCGGGACGACAGGAACCACACGTGCGTCCCGTCGGGCGACCAGCGCGGATTGCTCGCCCCGCCCTCCTCGGCGGTGAGATGCCGGGGCTCGCCGCCGTCGGCGCCGACCACCCAGAGCGAGGTGCGGCGCCGGTTGTGCTCGAGGTCGGTGCGGCTGACGACGAACACGATCCGTTCTTCGTCCGGCGAGACCCGAGGGTCGGAGACGCGCTCCATGGCGAGCATGTCGTGGACCGAGAACGGGTGGGTCGCGGGCCCGGACTCGTTGGCGAGCAGCACGGTGGCGGCGGCAAGCAGCGGCGGAACCTGGGGCGACATGGGTGATCCTCCGACCGGATGAAGGGGAACGCTCGCGCGCATCCTAGCGCGAGTCGCGCCCCCGGCGCACCCCCGCGGCGCGCACTGCGCACGCGCGACGCCGCACGACCGGCTCCGCCGGCAGAGCCCGGGAAGACCAGGGATCTGGCCGGGGTCGGGCAGGAATCGCCCGGTTTGCCTGCGCCGCGGTGGCCGCCGGCCCGCGGAATGGGCCTCTGAGCTTCTGGCACACGGGTTGCTTGCAGATACTAAGGACGTGTGTGCCCAGTACGGCAAGAACGGGAGGCTCGCTCCATGGGTTCGCAAGAGAACATCCTCGAATCGATCCTCGAACTGGGGAACCCCGCCGAGCGACGGACGCGGGCCGAATTGCACGCCCGCGCGCTGCGCATGGCGCTCCAGCTTACCGACGCCGACGGGGCGACGCTGGTCGTGACCTCGGCCAGCCGGCGCGGCGAACGCCTGGTGCTCCATGCCGGAAGCACCGTGCCGGCGAAGCTCCCGCCGCCGAACGAAGGCAGCGAGGTGACCCGCTGCTTCACCCGCAGCTGCCAGCCGCTCGCGCTGCCCGAGCTGTCGGACGAGCCGCGCATCGCGGGCGGGGACTCCTGCCCGGGCGTGGAGGCCGGCCCGGTGCTCTTCACGCCCCTGCACCAGCGCGATCCGGCGCCGGCCTACATCGCCGTCTACCGGAGGCGCGGCCGCGCCCGGTACACCGCGAACGATTCCCGGGCCATGCTCCTGCTCGGCGCGTGGCTCAGCACGGCCCTCGAGAATCTCCGGCTCGCGAGCGGCACGGAGAAGCTGGCCGTGAAAGACGACCTCACGGAGGTCTACAACCAGCGCTTCCTCGATACCGCGCTGCGCCGGGAGATCCAGCGCGCGGGCCGCTTCGGCCAGGAGCTGTCGATCGTCCTGATCGACGTCGACAAGTTCAAGGCGCACGCCGACGAGCGCGGCTCCCTGAAAGCGAACCTGCTCCTCAAGGAGCTGGCTTCCGTGCTGGCCCAGCAGGTGAGGTCGTTCGACGTCCTGGGCAGGTACGAGCCCGACGCCTTCCTCCTCGTCCTGCCGCAGACCGACGGCGACGGCGCGCTGGAGGCGGCCGAGCGCGTGCGCGCCGTCGTCGAGCAGCACGCCTTCACGATCGCCCCCGCCGGGGCCGTCACCGTGAGCCTCGGAGTGGCGTCGTTCCCCCAGGCCGGGGTCGACGTGAAAGCCCTCACCGCGGCGGCGGAGCGGGCGCTCAAGGAGGCCATGCGGACGGGCAGCAACCGCGTGGTCATCCTCGGCCGCAAGGCGGCCTGAGGGGCCTGCCCCCCTACCAGATCTGCACCCGCACCGAGTCCGCGCGATACAGCTTGTCGCCGGGCTGCACCCCGTAGGCCTCGTAGAACTGCGGCAGGTTCGAGACCGGGCCCGTGACGCGCAGGAAGCTCGGCGCGTGCACGTCGGTCTTGACGCGGACCGCGAGGTTCTCGGGCCGCAACTGGTTCATCCATCCCAGCGACCAGCCGACGAAGTAGCGCTGCGCGGGCGTCAGCCCGCCGAGCGGCTTGCCGGCCTTGTACTGCTCGGTCTTGGTGAAAGCGTCCCAGCCGAGCAGCATGCCGGCCAGGTCGGCGATGTTCTCGCCCTGGGTCGCCTTGCCGTTGACGTGCAGGCTGTCCACGACGACGTACTCGTCGAACTGGCGGACGATCATCGCCGCGCGGCGGCTGAACTCCTTCTCGTCGGCCGGCGTCCACCAGTTCTCGAGGTTCCCCTTCTCGTCGAACTGGCGGCCTTCGTCGTCGAAGCCGTGGATGATCTCGTGGCCGATGGTCGTGCCGCCGGCGTAGGAGTAGACGATGGCGTCGTCGACCAGGGAATCCGCGATCCCGGGCAGGATGAAGATCGCGGCGGGCAGCACGATCTCGTTGTTGGAGGGGTTGTAGTAGGCATTGTACGTCTGCGGCGTCATCTCCCATTCGGTGCGGTCCACCGGCTTGTGCAGCTTGGCGATGTAGAACTCACTGAGCCACACGTTGCCCCGCAGGCAGTTCCCGAGGAACGACTGGCGGTCAACCGCGAAGCTGGAGTAATCACGCCAGCGCGTCGGGTATCCCACCTTCTTGGTGACGGCGCCGAGCTTGCGCAGGGCGCGCTGCTTGGTGGGCTCGCTCATCCAGTCGAGGGTCCGGATGCGCTCGCGGAAGGCCGCGAAGATGTCCTCGGTGAGCTTCTCGTAGCGCTCCTTGGTGCGGGGCGAGAAATACTCCTCGACGTAGAGCTGGCCGAGCGCGTCCCCGAGGTAATTCTCCTCGGCGTCGAGCATGCGCTTCCAGCGCGGGCGCTGCTCGGGGGTGCCGTTGAGGATGGTGCCGAAGAAATGGAAGTTCTGCTTGTCGAACTCCCCGCCCGCCTGGTCGGCGAACGTGTCCACGAGGTGCCAGCGGAGGTAGGTCTTCCACTCCTCGAGCGAGTGTGTGCGCAGCGACTTCTCGACCTGGCGGAAGAACTCCGGCTGCCCGACGACGACGCGGTCGAGGCCGCGGATGTTCGCCTGCTCCAGGAACTCGCGCCAGCGGACCGACGGGGTCAGCTGGGAGACGGCGTCCACCGACATGGCGTTGTAGTTGGCGATGGGATCGCGCAGGTCCTCGAGCTTGCGCGAGGCGCCGGCCAGCTCGGTCTCGAGGGTCATCACGGTGGCGGCGTTGGCGCGCGCGGCCGTGCTGTCGTCACCGAGCAGCTCGAACATGCGGGCGACGTGGACCGCGTACTCGCGCCGCAGCATCCGCGAGCGCTCGTCGGTGTCGAAGTAGTAGTCGCGGTTGGGCAGCCCAAGGCCGCCCTGGTAGAGGTGCAAGGCGTAGCGCCCGCTGTCCTTCTCGTCCTGGAAGATGGGAGTCGAGCACATCGGGCTGGCGCCGATGTACTGCAGGTGCGCGACCGCCGCGAGAAGCCCCTTCAGGTCCTGCACCGCCGCGATGCGGGCGAACTCCTCGGCCAGCGGAGCGACGCCCTGCTGGGCGATCGCCACCGTGTCCATGCCGGCGTGCCAGAAGTCTCCGATCTTCTGCGCGTTGCTGCCCGCCGTCGCGGGCGCGTCCTTGGCCGCCGCCTCGCTGAGCGCCAGGAGCCGCTGGTAGGTCTCCTCCTGGACGACGTGGGCGATGCCCCAGGAGCGCTCGTTGGCCGGGATGGGGTTCTCACGCAGCCACTTGCCGACGGAGTAGCGGAAGAATTCGTCGCGCGGAGAGACCTTGGGATCGATGAATTGGGCGAGATAGTGCTCGGCGTCGGTGGAGGTGGAGCGCGGCGCGCACGACCACGCGGCCGCGACGAGGGAGATCGCGAGCATCAGGAGGACGAGTCGCTTCATGGCGTAGGTCCCTTGCTGGAAGGAGGGTTGACGACGGGGCGAATCTAGCAAGGCGGGCGGGCGGGAGCAAGGCAACCGCCGGCCCCGCTCACGCCAGGGCCAGCCGCATCAGGCCATCGACCGCGCCGGGGACGAGGCCGACCGCCCGGCAGGCGGCGCGACGCAGTCGCGGCCGGCGCGCCAGGGCGAGCAGCGCGCGGGCGTGGAACTCGTAGTGGCGGAACGCGCGCGCGAAGGCCGCGGCGTAAGGCGCCAGCGAGGCCTGCGTCGCGCCGCGACTCAGCGCCTGGGGCAGCAGCCCGCCGAGAACCGCCGCGCAGCCGAAGGCGAGGGCGATGCCCTCGCCGGTGATGGCGTCCACGTACCCGGCCGCGTCGCCGATCAGCACCAGCCGGTCGGCGACCGCCGAGCGGCAGCCCTGCGCCAGCGGCCCGGCGCCGCGCGGCTCGGAGTCGGGAGGCGCCCCGCCGACCCGCTCGGCGAGACGCGGGAAGAGCGCCAGCATCGCCTCGAAGTTCGGCTCGACCTGCGCCGCACCGGCCTCCCACAGGAAGGCGACGCCGACGCGCCGCTCCCCTGCCGGCGTCGCGAACGCCTGCACGCCCGGGCGCAGGTGCACCTCGACGGCGCGCGTCCAGGGGGCGACGAGGAAATGCCGCCGCAGTCCGAAGCGGCGCCCGCGGGCGACCGGCCGGTCGAGCCCGGCCGCCCGCCGGATGGGCGAGTGCAGACCGTCGGCGGCGACCAGCAGGGTGGCGCGGAGCGGCCCGCCGTCGGTCTCGACCACGACTTCGTCCGCCCGGCGCTCGTGCCGACGCGCGGGGCAGCCGAAGCGCAGCTCGGCGCCGCACTCGGCGGCGCGGCGGGCCAGCGCGGTGGCGAGCGCCGTGCGGCGGATGCCGAGGCCGCCGGGCGAGGGCAGCCGGCCCACCGTGCGGCTGCCGTCTTGCTCGATCCACTCGACGCCCGCGAAGGGAGCGCAGTCCGCCGGCGAGAGCGCCGCCCGCACGCCCGCGGCTTCGAGCCACGCGACGCCGCTGGGCATCAGCCCCTCGCCGCAGGCCTTGTCGGGCGGCTGGGGGGAGCCCTCGAGCACGACGGTCTGCAGCCCGCGCCGCGCCGCCTCGATGGCCACGGCGAGGCCCGCCGGGCCGCCGCCCACGATGGCCACGTCGTACCTCACGTGCCGCGCCGGTCGCTGGAGGCCGGCGCCGAGCCGGCGCGCAGAAAGCCGCGCGCCGAGCGCAGGAGCGCCCCGGCGAGCCGCCAGGCGCTGGCGGCGGGCGGCGCGGCGAGCTCGCCCGCCAGATGGCGGCGCAACGCCTCGGCGCGCCGCAGCTTGCCGCTCGAGGTGCGCGGCAAGGCACCCGGCGGCAGCAACACGACCGCGTACGGCGCGATGCCGGTCGCCGCGAGCACGGCCTCGGCGACGCGCGCTTCCAGCTCGCCGGCGGCTTCGCCGGGGTGGCTGGGATCGCGCTCGGCGAGTACCAGGAGCGCTTCGGAGTCTTCCCCGTCCGGCGTGAGGCCCAGCGCCACGGCGCACCCCGGGCGGACGCCGGCGACCGCGAGCAGCGGCTCCTCGAACTCCTGCGGGTCGTGGTTGGCGCCGCGGATGATGACGATGTCCTTGGCGCGGCCGGTGACGTAGAGCTCGCCGTCCGCGACGAACCCGAGGTCCCCGGTGTCGAGCCAGCCGTCCTCCACCGCCGCGGCCGTGGACTCCGGCCGACCGAAGTACGCGGACAGGAGCGACGGGCTCTTCACCCAGATCCTCCCGACCCGGCGCTCGCCGGCGGCCGCGCCGTCCGCTCCCCGCACCTCGACCTCGACGCCCGGGATGGGCGTGCCCACCGAGACGATGGGCCGCCCGCCCGGCGGCATCGACGCACAAGGCGCGGGCCGGCCGGCCGGGTGGAGAAAAGGTCACGGCGAGGGCCGCTTCCGACAGGCCGTAGACGGGGCAGATGACGTCGGGGTCGAGCCCGAAGCGGGCGAATCGCCGGCCGAAGCCCCGGACCGTGTCGAGCGAGATCGGCTCGGCGCCGCAGGTGAGCAGGCGCAGGCTGGAGAGATCGACGCCCTCCAGCTCGGAGTCGGCGATGCGGCGGGTGCACAGGCCGAGGGCGAACGGGGGCGCAGGGGTCAGCGTAGCGCGGTGGCGGCCGATGGCGCGCAGCCACAGGGCCGGTCGCGCCAGGAACTGCTCCGGGCGGAGGAGGACCAGCGAGCCGGGGACGTAGGCGGCGAGCAGAGGTCCCGCGATCAGCCCCATGTCGTGATAGAGCGGCAGCCAGGAGACGCCGCGATCCGGGCCATGGCCGGCGCGCGGCAGCATGGCGGTCAACATCGCGCACTGGCTCACCAGGGCGCGGTGGGTGAGCGCCACCGGCTTGGGATCGACGGTGGCACCGGAGGAGAACTGGATGAGTGCCAGGTCCTCGGGATGCGCCGCGGGCGCGGTCCAGTTCCCCGCCGGGGCCGGCAGTCCGGCGACTGTGCGGCACCCCAGCCGCGGCCGGGCGAGGGCGACGGCCTCGCCGAGCAGCGCGCGGATGAGTGCGTCGGTCAGCACCACGGCCGCCCCGACGCTGGAGAGCAGCCGCGCGGTGGTCGCGCCGTACTCGGCCAGCCGACCGAGGCGGACGGGCGGGTACAGCGGCACCGGGACCCCGCCGGCCAGCAGCGTGCCGAAGAACGCATCCACGAACTCCGGCGAGGTCGGCAGCACGATCGCCACGCGCTCCCCCCGCCGCACGCCCAGCTCGACGAGCCCCGCCGCGGCGCGCTCGGCGCGGGCCAGCACCTCGGCCCAGCTCAGCGCCACCTCGCGCTCGCGCAGGTCGGCGAAAGTGATCCCGGAAGGGTGCCGGGCGGCCGCCACGAGCACCTCGTTGAGGGTGCCCGAATGCGGCGGCGGCGCCGGCGGGCCCTTCACGGCGTGTCCTGCTCCGCCCGGCGGGCCACGAGCCGCACGAGGTCGCCGACGGTCTCGACCTCCGCCGCGTCCCGGTCGGAGAGCAGGACCCGGAAACGATCCTCCAGCGCGACCGCGAGGGTGAGCGCGCCGACCGAGTCGAGCTTCAGGTCGCGGACGAGATGGTGGCCCGGCTCGACCGGAAAGCCGATCCGCAGATCCGCGGCCGCCAGGCGGCGGATCTCGGCCAGGACCTCGGCCTCCCGCTCAGACACGCCGCACCGCCGGGAAGAAACGGGGCCGCCGCGCGAAGGCCGCCTGCCATGCCGCCCCGAGCGCCCGCTCCTCGCACCGGACGCGCACGCCGAGCAGGACGGCGTCGACCGCCGACGCCACGATCGCCGCCAGCCACGCGCCGTGGACGAGCGGCAGGGCCGCGACCTCCACGAGGACCGCCAGGTAGTTGGGGTGGCGCAGGCGACGGTAGGGGCCGCCGGTCACGGGCGGCGCCCCAGGCACCGCGACGACGCGCACCGTCCAGCGCCCGCCGAGGGCCGCGACGCACCACCAGCGCAGCCCCTGCGCCGCCAGCACCAGAGCCAGCGCGATCCACCCGAGCGGCACCGGGAACGCCCGCTGAAGCCACAGGACCTCGGCCGCGCACGCCGCCGGGAAGAGCGCGTGGAACGCCACCATCGCCGGGTAGTGCCGGCGGCCGGCTT
>Ga0315284_10016943_pt1 | contig 10322 bp, 25 predicted proteins | sample YL17G09_16_MG_FD_203696 | JGI IMG/M metagenome (GOLD analysis project Ga0315284, IMG submission 203696) | Sediment microbial communities from Yellowstone Lake, YNP, Wyoming, USA - YL17G09_16 | ecosystem: Environmental > Aquatic > Freshwater > Lake > Sediment | place: USA: Wyoming | collected...
CAGCCAAGATTGCGTAACCGGCGATGTCTCGCCACGGATCTTCGCCAAAGGCGTCTTTATTGGTGGCAATGCGAAACAGCTTATCCAGGATTCTAGTCACTGCCAACAGGTCACAGTACTGCTCGACGGGTACACCTTCGGGGAACAGCACTTGCAGAATCTTTTCTGATTTTGAAAACGCATCCCCGTAGGCTTCGTTCTTTTCTTCCAACAGGGCTCCAATTTCTCTGGCCGTTTCGATTAGTATTCCTCGTTTCATGGGATAGAAAGTATGGCTAAAATAGTCCCGAGTCAAGCCAATTCGAACCTAGTTTTTCAAATTTGAGTCCCGGTCATCTTTGTTCTCGAGCAACATTCTATCGTGATAAATTGCATCTGGTAATACCCCAGAAAGCATACCAACCATAGCCTTGGCCTCGTCGACATTGAGAATAATCTGACCACGACCGCAAGAGATTATCACGAAGACTCTTGGGGGCCGCATCAGTTTCTTATGGGTGGCCGAATCTTCGAAGACCAGGTGGGCCAACTCGATATTCACCGAAACTTCTTTCCCACGACCGATACGGCCAACGGTCTTGGATTCCGATGAAACAATTCGAATCGTATCTCGTCCCAATAATTTCTGTCCCTGCGGAGGTTGCATGGGATTTTGGATAGGGTTTTGGGTTGCATTTGGCATTCTCATCTTTTGCTCCTGTAAATGAATCTGAATCTTTGCTGATGACCCAGTATGGATCACGGTAGGCATTTCCTGGACGGGTATGTTGTTCAATAGGTCTGGTTTCGAAGTGGGCTCTGGCAGCGACGGCAACTTTCTACTATCGGGTCTTACGGATTTTGAAATCTGTCTGGTTGGGGCTAGTGGATCGATAGTGATCGTTTCGGTCACTCGTTTCTTACGAGAAAAGAAGCGCTCCAAAAATGAGGAAGATGGCAAGTAGTAACCCTCCAAGTATGAAACTAACTAGCATCGTATCTCCCATTGCTTGCATCGGCAAGTGTATTGTCTTCGGTCAGAAGTAATCTCGACCAAATGGAGTTGAGGGTAAAATATCGGTAAGTTTATCCCGTTTTACTTTTTCTTCGTGAACAAAACAAGTAGTAGGTATCTCATGGACTGAATAGAATTGAAGTTTTACAAACTTGATGGTTGGGAACGTCACTTCTAGTTCATGTACAAAAGCCTTGAATATTTTACTCTCGTAATCATCATTGATTGGATTATTAAGAACCAACATTTCAGAAATAAACTCTCCATTGGAAAATTCCCAACGAGTAAATTTGTAAAATCTTTTAGAGAGTTGAATTATTTCACTTGATTCCTCTGTGGTTACCGGCTTGAGTCGTATCTGCTGTTGAAAATAAATTCTCATGTCTTTGGTTTCTCGTCAAGCTTCAATAGTTGAGATAGCAAGTCGGGATCTACAGATACCTCGCAAGTTTCGATAGACTTATCGTCGTGCTCTAGTTTAATACTTGGGTCAGGAACCTGGAGCAAGCTTTCGAACTGCATTTTTATCTTTTGTGGGGATGATAATAGCTGATTCGTGAGCAGACAAAAGGCTTCTTCGAAAAAGTCTTGCAACAAATCATCCATGACTTCTAATGGACAGATACTGAGCATGGCTTGAAAGATAGAAACAGCACAAGCGCTCCCAATTCGTACCTGCGGAACTGCTTCGTTCCTGGGTTGACGCAAGACCTCTGCCAACACCCGAGAGAAGCGGACCTCGAGCTCCTTGCGAAGCTCAAGCTCGGCCTTGGTCACGTCGCTCTGGCGTTTGAGTGGCATCTGGTTTCACCCAATCCGTGGTCTCCACAATCTTATACGTTGTTTTAGGCACAAGTCCAAGTACTTGCGAATTATACCAGGTCTCGAGCTCGCGCAACAATGTTTGGCGTTTCGCAACCAACTCTCGTAGATTTTCGTACAGACTCATGAGTTCTGACCTCTCCTCCGAATTATAGGACTTGTTCATGAGATTTTACCCCTTTTGTTTACTTGGTAAATCGATGGGATCGGGACCACATACTGGGCAATCGTATTTCGAAAATTCTACGCCCACCGGCTTGGGAGGTTCGATATTGGCATGCGAGCGCACACGGATGGTAAACTCGTTGGGCTTGATAGCCCCAGTCGCATGGCAATCTTTGCAGCGAAAGTAGACTCCACCTTCGGCGACGACTTTGTTCCGTTCGTCTTGTTCTTGCTTGCACTTGTTGCACAAATCCCACGGTAGTTTCGTGTATTCCGAGAGTATCTCTTTGAAGACCAGGCGCCCATTGCACTTGTCGACTGGGCATTTGAACTTGGATCGCTTGTCCACCACTGTCGTCCCGCAAGTATCGCACGTGAAAACACTATCGGCCAGCCCCAAAAGGACTACACCGATCGACTCGCCACAATCGCGACAGATAGTCAAACGTGGGTTAAGACCTTTCTTCGGATGCAACAAAATAGAATCGTTTGGCATGGTCTGCTCTTTTCTTTTGTGGGCTTGAAAAACCTACTCGATCCCAGGCGTTTTTTCTTTCTTTTCTTCGGAAGGCCCGAATAGAAGATAGATAGGGACTCAAGGCCCCGGATCATTCCGGAGTTATCTCAAGAGAGCCGTGTCTCATCGAGTAGGACATCACGGAGTCTTTTTGGCAGGTTACTTTCATTTCAAAGCTGGGTCGTGCTACTCTAAGAATAGGAGCGATACCCATGCCCTGGTTCCGAAATTCATTGGATCCTTGGAAGAATTGGCTCGGTTGGGGCTGGGGGCATTTTTCGTTTTTGAATCCATACCGGTTGCGGCGTTCCTTGGAAGACGGTAGGAAGAAAAAGAATGAATGCAAACCCGAGAAAAACAAAGAAAAACAAATTCATACTACACCTCCACCCGGTGAAAAGAAAAACGTTTCTTGATATCACATGCCCGTGACCCCGCCCAACCTAACGAGATCTGCGGTTCGATTGGTATCTGACCAGGAACATTCCTGACCAGACGGGTCGTTCAGTCCACGCGCGGGACCACGGGCAAAACAATCCATCAAACTTGCGATATCTTATACCAGATAATCTAGAGATATTCTAGTTCAAATTTGCGAAATGAACACTTCTTGGACTTGCTGCCCTCGACTCGGTATCATGAAAGTATGGAACTACGAAACTGGCTTACGTGCTGGATTATGCTCTGGTTACTATTCTGTCAGTTGCTTGGGGTATCGTGTGCCAATTGGTATGAGTTACGTACTCCTGAAACCGCAACCCCAACAACCCAAGTAACAAGAGATGCCATTCGAAAAATTCCAGATTTTACGACCGACGATGGAATTCGTGTGTGGCGCAACAAAGCGCCAGTAACCAGAGATATGATGGAAAGCGCCACCGATTTCTTTGCCATTTACATGTTTAACGAAGCTCGTATCCCAATTTATTTCACACTAGATCTCCTCAAGAATTTTACTGTCGAATGGTCTACAGATATTTATTCTCTGGGGAACAAATCCGACGGGATCGTAGGTGGGGATCAAACAGGACGTGCGATTACTATTCTCTGGAATGGCAAAATATCAAGCTCGTCGCTTTTCCACGAATGGCTACACGTCATATTATTTTCTATGAATCAAGACGCTGATATAGACCATAAAGGTACCTGGTGGGACGAGATTCTTCCAGACATGAAAACAAAAGCAGCAATCGACGGCCTCTAAATTAATTCACTGATCCCCCTCTCACCAATGCAATCGGCAATAAATTTACGATAAGCATCAATAGCGTCATACGGGGTTTTGAACTTCAAGCAATCCCCGTGGTGTATATAGGATTCGTAGAACTCGCCCCACAGAATGTCGTGTAGCGCCGAGAAAGCTTTATGAGCGTTAAGATAAATGTCCCGTTCTTCGTGGTCTTGTATTACCAGAACAGCAACAGAACCCGCGACAAATAGGCTATCGATGAGTTCGCGCGCAAGGGCCTTGGTGTCAATCTTGATAGTAACGGGGTTTTCGACACGCGGTGGAGCACCCGGTCCGTATTCTAGATCAATTGGCAGAATCTTGATGTCTGGTTTGTCACGCCACCCCTTGATGAGCTCGTTCAGTTGCGTTCGTTCTTCGTCGGTCAGTTTATCAAAATTGATTTTGAGATCGTCCATGGCTCACCTCCTGAGGCATCTTATGTCAAAGCATAAATATTGAAAAGAAAAAGAAAGGCCACGGTACCCGACGGTACCGTGGCCTAGGTGCCCTACTTTGCACACCTGAAGTAACAGGGGCGCGACGACAGCTGCGAACGCAGCACCCCAAATCTGAAGTCAACAACGAAACCCTCGCTAACCGCTCTCATAGTACCGGTCCAGGTTTCGTCGCCTTCCCGCATCCCCATGAAATCCCCATCAGCAGCAGGATAATACGAGCCCTTGTCGACCAGGCTCTCCTGCTCGGAGGCTGTGGGGAGCCTCCATCCGGTCTCACCATTCCAAGTCAGGGCCGCGCAATACGCGGCGGCTTCTGCTTGCGGCACACGCAGCATGCCACCTGCGCCACAATTCTCTCCGGTGAGTCCGGCGAGGCAGCCCTGATACTTCGTACCAGTCCTGTTGTTCAAGACTGTCGGCTCAGGGCTCGAGCTTCGCTGGAAGCTCGACGCTTCCAGGCTCTGACCGCCGCGCACGCAGCGGACATAACGACCGGACAACTTGTCCGCACCGATGACGCTGCCTGCGTCAAACCGGACGCCCCAAGCGGCGGTCGTCGGAATGACCGCGCTCTCTGAAGCCCAGAACGAGCCTGCAGGGGTGCGAGGGAACTTGACCAAGTCCGCGCAGGGGAACTTGGCGTAGCTGCAGAGGGTTTGCAGCAAATTCGCCGCAGGCACCCGCCAGTCCGAGTATCCCTTCTCACGAAGGGCGGCGCAGCGCTCGAACGCCTGCGCCCAGGTGAACATAGCGGGCTTGCCAGTGAGGCAACCCGTGCCACTGGAACCCTCGGGGCAGGCTTCCCACATCACAGGCTCCTCGGGGAGCTCGACAGGCGGGTCGAGAGCGGGCGGCTCGATAGCGGGCGGCTCGGTAGCCGGCGGGGCGGGGGGATCGACGGGCTCGACGTAGCCCTCGGCGATCACCGAGAACTCGGCGATCGTCGTCTCCAAGGCGCAGGTGACCGAGTACTTGGCCACCTGGGTAATCGTCATGTGAACCATCCGGTTGTCCTTGTTGAAGGACAACGAGACACCATCCATCGGCGCGACCACCCAAACCATCTTCGACTTCAGGTTGTTGGGAACAACCTTACAGCCGAGGGGGGTGGGAACGCCGAGCTTGGCGTTCTCGATCTTCGCGATCGCCGGCTCCTGAACGATCCTGACCTCGGAGGTCAGGAAGGACTCGCTCGAGAGGAGCGCAGTCGTCCCAGGATCGCTGGGCTCGCATCCCATCAGCATCCCCATCGCCATCATCATCACCACGAACAACAAGATGAGCTTCTTCATAGTCTCCTCCTTTGTTGGGGGTGAAAAAGGCTTTTTTTCGGGTCTACTTCTTATACCCTAGATGGGGGGTACTTTTCGATTCGAATAACTACATGTAACAAGAGATCGACTTGGCACTTTTAGGATCTGGAAACACCACACCCTCTTCTTTCAGTTGCCGCCGGGCCTCAGCAATCTGGTCTTTGCAATTCTGGAATCGCTCCAGGAGCTGGGCCCTGGAAAGAAATGGCTCTCTTCGGAGAACCACCTTGATGCGCTCTAACTGCGCAGTGCGCTCTGTGAGCGAACGAATACGGTCACGCATTTTTGTCATCTATCCGCTCTGCAACTGCGTTGATAGAAGACACAATTGCTCCGAGACCCGTACGCATACTTTCAAAGTCAATATTTGGCTTGTCACGAATCAGATCTGCCACACCGTGCACAGCATCGGCTAGACACATTATGGCGTAAGCAATCTGCCGGTGGGAATCGAGGTTGAGTACCGTCGCAGTATCCATATAAGGGGTACCCTTGATGCGCGCTATGGTCGTAATAAAGTCTTGTGCTAAATTACTCATACTGTCCTCCTATTGAATGTTTTCTTTATCAACTTCTTGTCCCGCTTCTTGATCTTCGCGTCTTTTATGTTCCCATTCACTACTGGTGGGTACTTTGCCAGAAAGGCAAAGGCATCGTTTTGCCGACTGCACTCCAGCGTATGTGTGATCTCCTCCTCGGTCACCATCTTCTCCGTGGCCAGGATACCAAGTTCGCACAGGTATATCAGGCACTCAAGGGGCCTCTTTTTACGCGGTAAACAGCAACCGTTGTCTTTCAGGTGCGGGCACTCCAGTGGAAAAGATGGCCCCATGATTTCTTTGGACAATTGCATAAAGGCCACCGACGGCACATCTTTCCAGTAGTCGCAACAGCACCCGCAAGCGACTGGGCAACGGATGTCGAACAGCACTTGACCTTTGTCGTCAGTCAGGACCCTGAGGAAAGTGCCGTCCTCGGTTTGTTCAAGTTTCACGGCTTCTCCTTCTCAGGCAGCTTCCAGTCTTCGTCATTCCAGGGACACTCGCCCCTTCGGATGGCCATCCACTCATCGTTGGTCGGTAAGTAATAACTGCCAACGAGCTCGATACCACCATCGTCCGGGTGTTCATAAGACCCCGGGTACGCGACACTTCGACCCTTCCAGATCCAGATGCCATCTCTTTCCGGATTCTTGAGGCCCAGGTCACCGAAGTCGAGGCATTGCTCCTCCATCTCCATGCGGATGTGGCCGCCCACAGCCCAGAGAACGATGCCGGTGCCGTTTGTAAAGATCCAGTCTTTGCGAAAAGCGATAACGGCTCTGGAGTCTTTGCTGAAGTCGTAGTTGCCCCAGGGTTTCTTGGGCGGTTCGCCGAATTGCATGATGTCTAGAGACATGAGTCACCCTCCAAAGAAAAAGGGTACGCGACGCGATACCCGTAAGGGCCCACTACGCCGCGTACCCTTCGTTATGCCATCCCTGTTAGCTTACCGGCATCGCTCTCCTCAAACTTGTGCGTCTTCCGGTTCCAAGTAAATTCAATTTTACCAAGCAGCTTGATGTCTTTGTTGCTCACTGCACCGAAGCAAATCTCACCATGACTCTTGCCCTGGTACAAGAGCAAAGTTGCACGTATGCCTAGCTCTCTCCAGACGTAATCATAATGGGTTACAGCTTCCCCGCCGAATATCATATGGGATTCTTCAGAGAGACATCGCCGGGGTATGTTCACATGGCTAATAGCACACTGGCCTTTGTCCCAAATTTGGTGGATGAGTGATTCAAGCGTTACGCTTGGCTCTGGGTTTCTTTTTGTCATTGGTGCCCCTTTTCTCCTGGAGTTTCTGCTTTACCTCGTGCTTGACTCTCTCCTGAGCCACGAACTCATAGACATTGCAATACTTGACCTCCTTGGCCGTGATGGCCGCGGCGCCACCACCGAATTCGTCGACTCGTAGCTTTGAGCAGAAATCGGCCCAGGTAACAGAGATAAAGCCCTGGGGGTCGAACTTCTGCAAGTATTCTTGGAGCACCTCAACGAGTTTGTCGAGATCCGGTGCTATCTCGCTGGATAAATAGAGATACCCCCGGTCATCATCAAACTTGTGGTCAATGCCCCAGTTAGACTCTCCGTTGTCATAGACCTCCTGGTCGTATTCGTCACCGGAGAAGTAATTGAGTTTCTCGTCGAGCCACGCGCGGGCTTTCCTCTCGTATTTGATTCCTATTGAGAATTGGGTGAAGTTGTCGGCCATGTCTTCTCCTTGCAACTTGATACGTGAAACTCCGGCTTGGTCTCCCTCTCGACTTCGACCTCGAAGACCTTTCCGTCCGGCCGGGTGACCGTGAATGTCAATGGCCAGGTGGCCTCCCAGGCCCATTCTTGGTGAGCCTTATCAGCAGCTTCTCGAGCTGCGCTGTATATGCCTCCAGCTTCAACCCAGTACATGTAACCGCTTCCATTGGTACAGGAAACAGCATAGATGCCTGGGATCAGTTGATTGAGGGGATTGGTAGAAGGTCCTACTGAGTCGTTCACGGGTCTTCCTCCACCACGTACTCACGAATCACTACCAGACTGGCCACAGTGTTCGTCAGGATGGCTTCTTTGAGAGCCTGCCATTGATCTGGATCGAGCACGATCGTTCCGGCGTTAGCCAGCGTGTAGTCGACACCCTTGCCGACGAAAACTCTTACCCAGATGTGGCCGCCTTGTTTCTTTGCTTGGAATTCCATGTGCATCACGTCACCTCCACGATGGCCTCGGCGCCGCACTCGGCGCAGGTCCAGATATTCGCTGAATCCGGTCCATGGGTCGTCTCCAAGCTGGTTATGACTTCGATGAACTCACCGTGTTCATCCACCTTCCACTCTTCCATGACGTGGGCAGTCGTAATAAACTCTCCGTTTGTACAGCTATGGGGGCAACGGGCAGTAATCACGGTTTTGCTCCTTTCTTCCCAGGCACCGTCCCCTTCCCCTTGCAGGTCGGGCAGGTGACCAAGATTTCTTTTTTGATCAGGGCGTTCTCGAACCGCTTGAAGCTCCAAGCCATGTCACAGGGGCGGCAGATGACTATGTCGTCATCGTCGATGATGATCCCATCACCTCCTCGGCCATTGGTTACCTTGACCCCACACTGAGGACACTTCCAGCATTTGCCGCAGATGCGGGGGCCGCCGTCTTCGTAATCAACAGTAGACAGGGCGTGGCCACAGATGAGACACCTTACTTTGGAATAGGTCATGATTCCTCCTGAGGGTCTTTGTGGGTACTCGTCATGGGAATCCGCGTAAAACGCTCACGGAACATAATAACCAACGACCCACCCGGATCTCGGTCGATGTCGTGAATCTCTCCAGCAAACTCCAGAAGAGGTCGAGTCCAAATAGTACTGTTGTAAGAACCTTCTCGGTAAACTACCATGGGTTGCTGGTCCGACTCCCGCGCGGCAATGCAGACGATTTCGTAGATACCGCCCTTGAAGTGCTTCCAGCGTTGGCCAGCTTCGACTACACAGGTTCTCATGCCTCCTCCCATAGGTCCGCCACCGCCGCGGCTTCTTCGGCGAAGCGGGCCATGGTTTCTTTGTCAGGTGCGCCCTTGCCCTGGCGCATGTGGTCAGTTACTTGGTTGGCGATCATGGTGCCGATGAGCGATGTCCGAATCGCGAATATCCAGTCGTTGAGAGAATTGTCCGTACGAGGGCTGAATCCTTGCTCTGTGGCTTTCATTGGTTCTCCTCACCCTCTGCGTCCCCCTCATCAAAGAGCCAATCGTTGATGTCCGACTCCTTGGCCTTGGAGTTGGGAACCGCGACGATAGACTCATCGAGTTCCCCAGGACTGCGGATAATGGAACTTCGGATATCTTCAAGAAGAGCTATCTTGGCTCTTTCGATCATCTCGTCGTCATCCAGGTCTATTACATACTGCCAATCTAGACGGACGACGCCCAGGCGAATTGGCTTCTTTTTCTTGGTCATGGTCATGGTCCCTTCCCTTGACACTTTGGCACCGGCTCCCTCGTCTTCACCCGGATCCAGCCCTCCCCTCTAAGCCAGTACTCGGTGATCCGCTTGCCGAAGTCGGCGATGCGTTGTCTACGGCGCAGGCCGCAGTGGTCGCACATCTCGCATTGGGTGTCGCCGTGGTAGACCCAGTAGTGTTTCACGGCCTCTGCACCTGTTCCGCAGGGCACTTGCAGCAACTGGCTTTGGGCTCCAACGTCCCCCAGGCAATCGCCAGGATGATCGAGAACCCGATGCCGGCCAGCAGAGGGGCCATCCACCTGGGGTTGTCGGTGTCGTTTGAAAACATGATGCCAGCCATCCCGATCAGGAACAGGCAGAACGAGAAGGCGAATAGGATTTGGACTACGGTGAGAAAGGTCATGGGGTCTCCTTTTCGGTAGAGCATCTCTTGGGCTTTCCATCTTTGTCCCACTTGGGCGCCATGGCCACCCCCATCCCGTGGTGGGTGTTGAATGATCTTGTGTAGTATTCGAAGCCGTCCAGGCATTCGACATTGACCCGCTCGGCAACGGGTTGACTTGGTTCCTTCACCGCGATCCAAACGATAACCACGATACAGGCTACAAGGGCGCCCACCCACCATATAGCCCCTATCAATTCTATATTTTTGGTCATGGCTTCTCCTTTTTGTCTTTGTCCCGAGCTAGCGCCACCAAATGCGGCGATCCAGTCTCCTCTAGAAACTTCTTGGGGTCTTCTGTTGCCTTCTTGAGGATTTTCTCGACAGCTACTGGGTTAAGAATGGTACTGTCTTCGATTTGGCATTTGGCCAACTCCTCCTTCTCCGA
>Ga0315284_10016945_pt1 | contig 10321 bp, 8 predicted proteins | sample YL17G09_16_MG_FD_203696 | JGI IMG/M metagenome (GOLD analysis project Ga0315284, IMG submission 203696) | Sediment microbial communities from Yellowstone Lake, YNP, Wyoming, USA - YL17G09_16 | ecosystem: Environmental > Aquatic > Freshwater > Lake > Sediment | place: USA: Wyoming | collected...
CATCTCCATTTTTAGCTAAGTAGTCCTGTGTGAATTTATCTAATCCCGCCACCCCTCCCCTCGCTGCATCTACCAGAGCTCCGGTGACACTTACGTCTACCCAACTCTCTGGATGTGCCAGCTTAGTTAGCGTTAACTTGATGTTCTCATCAAGTCTGGTCAGGCAACTTTTCGAAAGATAGAATGACAACGTAGCCATGAGGCCCTCATCTGTGAAACGCTTTTTCTACTTTAAGCCGGACCTTCGTCCAAATCCCTCTTACTTTGGAAGCAGAAAACCCCACCTTCTTAGCGATACCTTCAAAGTCGACCTTCTTATTCGCCTTGACCATCCTGGGCTTTCCGTGCTTACCGAATACGTAAGAGTACACGAGCTGTTCTTCTGGGTTCAATTCATAATAGATGTAGTCTAGGATCTCGTCATCGACGGAAGATTCGAACACACCATGTTCCTCAGCTCCCAGGTCCATTGCCATCTCTTTTTGTAGTTCTTTTTGGATGTTAACCACATCCTTTACGCCCCAACTGAGCTTGTCTGCAACCTCCGCAGCAGAGGGCTCCCTACCAAGATCGGACCGCATGTTCTCGTGGATGTTCTGGTAGAGGCCGATCTGCATCGCCCTAGGTTCGGGGATGTGGCCAAGATTCTGGTACAAATAGTTAAGACGTTTTGCCTTCTGGTGGACTGCGTTATAGACATGAGTGTTGAGAGCAGTCCCCATGGTGGGCTTGTATGTCCTAAGCGCGTCGTAGAAGTTCTGCGCTGCCCATATCTGGTGGGCACTTTCGGGCACATTAGATCCATATGAAGCTTTCTTAGCAGCATCGTATATAAGGGGTTTCATAGAAGTATAGAGCTCATGAAACGCCTTTGGTGACTGCGTTTGCTTCCATTCATGGTATAATGTTAGCTCATCTGCCTTGCGGGTATTAACCACGGAACCCCCTCTTCGTCTTAAGAATGTTCCTATATTTTTCTATTACAGATCTTCGATATGAGATGGGGGCCTCATCATGCTTACCTTTTCTTGTAAGGGCATCTCCCACGAACTCTATCCACTTACTAGATTCTACATCTTTTGTTTCGGTTGTGACTCCCATGAACTTATAATAGTCTTTCATCTTTATGTAATCACGGGAAGTCATTTTAGCAATGAACCCCTGTACCTCATGAGTCCCTTTGGCCTTTGTTGATCTATACTCCTGTTGTAACTTCCTCGAAGCCCCAACTACAGTCAGCTCCTTAGTATAGTAATTGGTAAGAGCTGTACTCCCCTTATCTCCTAAAAGAGCCTTGTAAAAATCAGATATCTTAAGAGTGGAAACGTGTGTGACTCCTAGGTTGTTAACCTCGTCCTTAGCTGCGGCGGACTCTGGTGGGCTATCAACTTTCCCAAAGATAGATTCATCAAACCAGGGCGGGATTAGCAACTGCGTACCGTTAGTGGAGGCCGCGTCCTCTTCTGCGATATAGCGGGCGTAGGAGAGGTGGGTGTTAGTGTAGCCACCTTCCGTAGCGTATATTCTGTGTGTCACAGACGTACAATAAGCTATGAGAGTCTGATCTGCTTCGCTGTCATCCACTATAAGAACGGGAAAGCCAGGCACAACAGACAGCTTAAGGTGTGAGGTGATCTGCACCTGGCGGTCTTGAAATCTTTTCTTGTAGAATAGATACTTGGCTATTTTCCTGGTGAAGTCCTCTTTCTTTGCGAAGTCTGTCAGGGAGGCTCGAAACTGTGAAGAAGCTGGCATCATGTTCTCTCTGTAAAGCCAGATCCCCTTCATGTACTCTTCATTAGTAAGGAACGACTGCTGTGTTTTCTGACCATCGTTCACTAAGGCGTAGTCCGTGTTAGTCTCTTTATCCAGACAATGATATGCGCCCGTACCTTTTGGTACTTGAATGCTATCCGGGCCTATGTACTCTTTGTAATCACCCTTCTCATACTTCATAAAGTAGTTAAAACTTGGGGGCTCATAGACATGTGTTAGCATTACTGCATTGGCCCCCTCTCCCCACCGGGACGGGAGTTCGGGCTGATAAATAAGTCTTGTGGGCTCCTTAAAGAAAGTCCTGCTAAATTGAAAACTAGAGTACTCATCTGGGAAGAAAACATTACACATGGGGGGTGGCATCATATAGAGGTTCGGCTTGTACAGGTAACTTCCTATCGTCTTAGTCACTTTGGCTGCAGAGGGCAGTCCTTTGCTCGTTTTGTCGGCGAAGGCCCGTGTTCCAGCAACTGCCGCGGGGAAGGGGGCCGATACGAAGTCGTGGAAGATCAGGTTCATAAGATCATTGATGACCCCGCGCAAGGAGGTATATCCGCTAGTTTTACCGGGGATTCCCGAGAACCACTCCAACCCTTCGGCCTCTGTAATTAGATCCAAAAGTTTGTTGCTGGAATGAAGGACGATCTGATCGCTTATCCTAAGACGCAGATCTGCCATATTGAAGAACTCGTTTACGTAACCCACATACTTGTAAAGCTCCACGAATGCGGCTAAAAAGTCCTTAGATTTGTCCTTCATCGTCTTTTCTAAGAGAATCTTAAACACACTGGCTTCTGGGAAAGTGGTAATGATAACCCTCTCACCCATCCTCTGAACGTCATTGTACTCCAATGCTCCTGATCCTTGTTGGGTCTGTCCAGCACCCATCGATTGCTGTGCATTAAAGTAATATGTTAAGCAGCAATCCCAGTAGCTGCTCGTATCAATGCAGGATAGGGAGAACGTCCTGGAGGCTACGGTCTTACCAAAAGTGTATCCAAAGACTTCCCCTTGCCAAGCTATGACGTATGGAAACGCGTTGCTAACTTTATCAGAAGACTCGTCCAGATAGTTTCTTACAAAGATTTCAACCCGGGTACGGGGTTTGATATTTTGTAATTCCCTATGAGGAACAAGGTCCACATAAGCTATCGAAGCCTGCCCGACGGATGACGTGATCGTCGCCCCAATAAACGGAACTTCCATCCCCTCTAAAAAAAGTTTCGCCCCTAAAGGTCTTCCTAATGCCATGTGTTCATCCTTCTATTATCCAGGCATTCCCATAATATTCTGCCCTAAAAGTTTTGTCCTCTGCCGGATGGGCCGGGGGAGTATCCAGCTGCGGGACCCCCCTTGCAAACATCCTTTGCAGCATTAATCGCATCAGATACTCCTTTGGTAGAAGTCCCCTTACCGGAAGGAGCCGCCACCAATCCGAGGGTTTTTCTGAAAGCACCATCTTCTGTGAGAGTCTGATTGTCTGAGGTATAATAGCCCATGTCTGGGGAGAAGTTAAAGTATTTCCTCTCGAAGACTACCACACTGAACGAGAACCCCACAGCACCTTCTACGGCGGCATTGGTCTGAGATGCGGTATTTAATATTAGACCTTCGATCTGTCGACCACCATAAGTCAATAACACCTTCGCATTACGTTCTACACATCGAGTCCCTCTCAGGTACTCATTGTACATGAACATAAAATCCATCACCCAATTAGCATTCTGACTGTTAATAAGTTGCCCAGTAAAGTTATAGATCGGGGGTCTTTCGCCGAACATGAACACATAAAAATCACCGAAAGTCTCCACAATCTGGGATCTCTCTGTGTGGCTTTCCTGCACTGTCTCTATAATGAATTTGGTGTATGCTGGAATTAAATCTGAAGGCTTATTAGTATCAGACGACTGACCAATAACCCTTATAGATGAGGTGACTTTATCATTCACAATTGGATCGAATTGTTTTGGCATAATTTCGTAGGTCTTCTCGCCCGGAGTGAACTTTCCAAACCTGTAATAGTCCGCTACCATAGTCGTCGCGTCCGGATAGGTTTTCAAGGCAGATCCAGTTGCCACAGTGGGATACAAGTTTTGTTTCTGTATCGTCTTTTTCTTATCAGCTTTGTTAGCAATCTTAAGCAACTCCTTGGCTGCTGCGGGTTGCTTTGTCAGACTACCCGTAGCCGATGCCCCATCTTGTATTCCCAATTTTTCTTCCCCCTGCTTCTGTTCATACGGAGTTGTTACAGAACTCTCGCTCTTGTCCATGCTACTCTGTAATGCGGCGTCTTCTTTCTTCCAGTCGTCTTTCGTATAATTCATCTGTTTTGAAAGAAATGTACTGGACGTAGCACCCTCAGCCTGAGTGTTCTTTGTAGAGTCTACAGCTAATATTGTTTTGGTAGGATCTTCTGGATCCGGAACATAAGCCAAGAACGTAGTCTCTACTAACCAGCCCGAACCTGTTATGTTGGGGGTCATGGTAGTAACTAATTCTCCCTTTTTACCCCCAAGTGTTTTTGGCTCTTTCCTATAGATCTTCTTAGTTAACTCCACTCTTCCTGTATGTACCATATTAGGCTTATTAGGATAAAGGTACCCACCTCTTATCTGTCGAGCATACTGATCCATCAGAGCAGCTCCTCTTCGTTGTTTAGCCAGACAGAGGGGAGCGTCCTAGATGTGGTTGGAGCTGTTGGGTCCACCATCTTCCCAATCATCATCAGTTGGATGGCTCTGCACAGCGATAGCGTCTTATCATGTACGATGTCCTCTACATCATACCCGGTGACGTCCTGCAGATTTACTCTCAGGAATCCCAGATCCGAGCTGACCAGATACGAGGCTTCATTTACAAGTTTACTTACCATCCCCTACCCTCCTCGATGACACGAGCTGTCCAAGTCATCTCATCTATATCGACAGGGGGCTGCGCATTCAGCCTGGCGCATAGCGCCTGAAGCCCTGACAAAGTCTCTTTATTCATATTGCCAATCTCGCCCGGGTCGATAGAGGCTGCAGCGAAACGTTGTGGGCCAAAGAACTTCTATCTAAGTCCCTTCAGCAACCCCTTCTTTGCCTGCCACTTACCCGCAGCTATGTAACTCTGCCCAGGACCTGTATCCCCTCCCCCACGCGCGCCACTTTGAAACAACTCTATTTCAAATTCTCTTCTCTTGACAAGCGCGTCAACAATCTCCAATTCCCCGTTAGGACCCACTCTGGCTTTACGATACTTTCTCATAACGTTGTATGCAGATTCATAGTCCCCACTATTTAGAAAGGGGATTAGAGCCTTGGCAGCCCCAGGACCTGCATTATATGCAAAGGAGGTAAGCGCAGCCAGCTGTGGCGAAGACATCTTCTTTTCAAGCTTACCTATCCAAGGCTCCTGATGCTTTTTAATATCTTCGGCTAAAAGACCCTCTGCCTCTTCCTTGGAAAGAGTGGTATCCCTCAGATACTCCTCACCAGCTTTGATAAAATGGCCGTACCCAATCGAACGACCTTGTGCGTCCTTATAGGAGGTGGCGCTATACCCCTCCTGAGCTTTGATGAGCTCGACGGTCATGGAATCTAAACTGTTAGTCGCCTCTTCTTCCATCTGTCACAGTCTCTTTACTTAGGAAGTGATTTCATGTTATTCGCCAGCGTATTAAGCGCAGACAACACCAGCAAGTTAATATTGGCAGCCACCATCTCCTGCCCCTGCCCCGTACCCTGTTCAGTCCCCTGAGCCTCTCTAGTGCCCTGCGATCCTCCGGGACCCAGCGCGGACTTCTCCGTAGCGAACCCTTGCGCCAAGATGCTGGTAGTACTCTGCTTGGCGTTCTCTAACGTAGTCTCACTATAGTTTTTAAGCAGTCGGTCAGTAGTTTTAGGTTCTAATTTTAACCCGAGTTTGCTGAACTCCTCTTGCGCCAAAACAGATTTGCTCTTCTCACCCTTTTCAACTTTGAAACGCTCCTCTGCCTTCTCTAGAGCCTGATTTACCTGCTCACCTTTCAACAGATAGGCACCGACTTCAGTAGTACCAAACAGCTTCTTCGCCTCTCCCGATAGTGCGCCTGCTCCCCCGATAAGTGTTTTTTCAAAAGCTTCCTGTATCGCCGCCGCATCTTTGGCAAAACGCTCTTCTTTTAGTTGGGCACTAAGCATTCCCTGCAACTTCGTCCCACCAGACTTCGTTGTCAACTCTTCAAGTTCGGCCATATTTTTAGAAAGGCCCGCCAGCTGGGTTGCGGATCTGCCGGTAGTTTCAGGATTGATTATTTCCGTGAAGGTCCTGTGAACTCTCACCCCCGTACCCGCCTCTGCTGCCGGGCTCCTAAAGTACTCAGTCTCAGCTTCAGCTAGGTAGGCTTTACGAGCTGTTTCATATTTTTCTCTTTCTTCTGGGGTTTTAGCCCCCTCAGCCTGTATCGCAGACATCTTTGCTTTGGCAAGATTACCTGCAACGTTGGGTGTGAGCGCTCCCGCTGACAACCCTGTTGACTTGGCCATTTGCTCTGAATCCTGTTTTATTTTTTCTATAAGACCAATACCTCTTGCTATATCTCCGGCGCCCTGCTGACTGACCAGGCTTTCCTTTTTCGCCTCATCTGCAGCTACAAGATCTTGCACTTCGGGCATACCTCTTTTAGCCAGATCTCTTGCCTCCCGCTTCAGATACGCCATTTCTCCTTTTGATAACTGCTCATAGTTCTTATTATAGAGTTGCTGGGATACATTTGTTAACGTAAAGGCGTAGTCTTTAGGTCTCCTGGACACAACAAGATCTTCCAGAGTCTGCTCTTGGGGAGTTATGACTCCTCCCGCAGCCGCTATTTTATCTGCTTCTTCAATGGTCATACCTTTGGTGGTAACTGGAATAACTTTCTCCGCCATGTCCTTCTTGGAAATTACATATGCGGTATTATTTAACGCATCCATCTCCAGAATTTCCTCATCGTCCCCAACCTCGCTTGGATTTTTAGGGCGGATAACACCCTTAAGAGATGGGTGACTTACAGATAACTCTCTTATATCCTTTCGCATCTGCTTACCAACAGATGGCGTCCACGAGGATATCCCCACAGCCACACCAGCTACCGCAAGAGTCCCCGCAGCTACCGCCCACCCCAAGGGGTTACTCGCTATAAGAGCTGATGCTACAAGGCCGGCAGTAGTACCCAATCCTATTCCTGCCGCTTTCGTTTGAGTAGACCACTTCCTGTCCAGATTAGCCGCGTTTACACCTGAAGATGAGGGGGGTACCATATGAGTAAGAACATCAGCAGTCTCCCGCATGCCCCCGAAATTTATTCCTGTAGAATCATATCGTTCAAACCCGACTACGTTCCTCTCGTAAAGATTAATCGCCCCCTCTCGGGTGTTCTGGATGACATCTAATAGTGGTTTAACACGGGGTTCCGCCCAACCCTTAACTTCGTCTTCAGCTCGTCTATAGAGATACCCAAAGCCTACCGTGGACATAGCTGCATCTGCCTTACGCTGCAGCGATGTGCTCTGCGCTGCATCCATACGAGCCCTATACTCTCCTGGGGCGTTTTGAATTCTGGCTAACAGTGCATCTGCTTCCGAGGTGGATTTGTTATGTTTCTTCATCATAATAAGCCGGAAGGCAGCTTCTACGCTGTCCGCAGCCCCATGATCTTTCATCATCTTAGCTTCGGACATAGCAGCTAGGGCCAGTGGAAGATCGGTATCCCCGCCCGTTGCCTTGCCCATCTCGCTCATGAACTTATCTTGATACGCCTCATAGTCTGTTAAGCGCCCGGGCGTCCTTAGGTTTCCCGCACCCCGCGCTACGAGATCGACGTAACTTGATTGGTCGCCGCCCCTAGCATAATTTAAGAATGCATCGCGATTAAAACCCCCAGGCCCCGCTCCTGGAGCAAAGAATGACGCCCCGAAGCCTCTTCCGATGTCAGACTGCATGAACCGTAAGCCCGTTGCAGTCATGCGTTGGGCCAGGGCTTCTTCCCCACCGGCTTGCACAATGGCTTCCTGGGACAAGAGCCCCGCATCCCTGGATGACCGTATCGATGAGAGGTTCATCACATTCGACATGTATCCGAGCTTCATCTCAATCCCGGTACCCCGGTAGAGCTCAGCGCCCTGCATGCCAAGACCAACCACTTCTTGTGTAGTCCTACCGGATATCTTCCCGGCGGCCTCTGCCTGAAACATCATAGTACCCATTTGGCCGGGCATGACGTTGATGCTTCGAAAATCTCTCATCACTTGCAGACCTTCCTGCAAGGAGGTCCCCAGCGTTTTGGAGACTATCTTCACACCGTCCACGATCTCTTTGAACTTTGCCTTGAAGTCTTCAATGTCACGGGTTCCTGTGAACATCCCCCCAGTAGTGGCTCCCTGGAGTATCCCGGACAAGTCCTCAGTGGTCAGGTTGGGGTCGCGGATATCCATCTTCCTCATAAAGTCCGTGACCTGTCTTCTTGCCGTGGTACTCATTCCGCTACCAAGACGAGGATCCGCCATGGGACTGCCGGCCCCTACATAGCGGAAGCTGCTGGATTCCAGGAAGGAGTCAATCTGCCTACGCTGCGCGACGATATCCGAGACGGTATCGACTCCAGAATACGCCAATATGCTTCCTGCGATCGTACCCACCGCACTACCCGCCATCATCCCAAGCGGACCAAAGGGGGTTCCCAATGCGCCCCCTATCATCCCTCCGAGTGATCCTCCTGGTATAGAGGCGGCTATCCCTGCGCCGGCTACGCCCGCTGCAGCTATCCCGCCGCCGACTCTTTCCCCGATGTCCGCAGCGTTGTAGTATCCATAACGGTATTGTTGTGATCCGACGGGGGGCCTTCGCAATCCAGCTAGGCCAGCAAGACCACGAAGAAACCCTGTCTCCTGTTGATACTGACCATAGTATCCAGTCACGACTCGAGCAGGTGGGACGTACCTCGCCGGCATCACCCGAGACCCCAGCTGGCCCATCATTGAAGAGGCACCACTCATCGCCCCCGACCCTGCCGCGCCGACATAGCTCACTCCCGTCATCATCATGGCAGGGATGTCACCGTAAGATGCGCGTGCAGAGGACAGGTCGGCTTCGTAGTTCCCATATCCTGCCGGGGTGGGAGGCCCCGGGGTATAGCCTTGAGCCTGCGCTTCTAATTCGGCTTGCATCTGGTAGACATCAAGGTTCGGTTGGTTCGGGTCCATTAAGCTTACTCCGATTCCTGGTGATCTTTCCACGGGCCTTTCTAGAGCTGCTCATCGATCTTACTTTCAATGGACCTTTTGCTGCTTCTTCTGTCAATACCTTAAGAGCCCGCTCAGCCTGAGACTCTTTTCTTTGTACGTCTTCAGGCAGCAGGACCTCTCTTAAGGAGTCCAATGTCTTTTTCAGACCGTCGGAGTTTCCAGCGGAACCTCCGGAGACAACAGCCGCGATAGAGTTGCCTATGTGTATGATAGCATTAACAATCGCCAAGGTCGTCATAAACTGTATGTTCTGATTTCTAAAAAAGGCGGACATGGCGAGAGCTTCCTTAGGACTTTCCAGGGGATAATTCAGTCCTCTGAAGAGAAACTCTGCCCGCGCTACGCCCCGCGGGGAGGCTAGGGCTTTTTTAGATAGTCCGCCTGGGGGTCTTCGATGATGTAGTTGATGGCTACAGTCAGTTGGCTGTGAATTCTCATCAGCCTAGTTAGCACTGCGGCATTTAACTTGGCAATTACATCACGCTTTTTGCGGGTTGTGGCTTTTACGTCAAGTTCTTTTTTGCCTCCCACCTCATGATACTCGGAGTTACATAGTGGCTTACCTTGGATCCTTGTGATCCCCGCCGTCAGTATCCACATCCCCCTCCGGAGGCTAAACCCCTCGTTAGTCATCCGAAGATCCCTAACGTCCTCTGCGAGGAGTTCATCTACAAGGTCATACTCTTCCCCATTCAGACTTCTGAAGGTTACCACCAGCGGCTTTGATCCCCGTATGGAAGGGACTGCAATCACATCCTTCTCCAGGTATCCTTTGAAGACGATCTTGTGAAAATCCTCATCCTCCAGTTTTATATCGAACTCGTCCTCCAATTCTTTCAGGGGGTCGGTGATCTTCTGCGAGGATGACTCCGGCACATAGTCGGTATCCTCTACCGCTGCGGGATCTCTGAATTCCTCGGGTAATTCCGCCTCCTCACCTTCTAGCGATGGTCTCTTCTCCCCCGCATCACGCTTTTTAGCGAACTCCTCCGCCGCCGCCTTCATCGCTGGGGGGATACTGAAGGATCCTTGTGCATTTGTATTAGCGCCTATTTTCATAAAATATTAAGCTCCTTCTGGTATAAGAGTTATGAATAAAATCTATAGGAGTCATTATGGTTAATATCTCGACCCCCAAGTACTGCCCGTACTGTAAAGAACCACTTTTTAAAGAGTCAGATGATACAGGATTTGTCGTCCCATTTGCACTACGAGATCGTTGTCCTCACTGTTACAAGATCCTCCAAAACCCTGACAACAAACATTTTGAGACGCCTGACTACATCTTCCATCAGAAAAAC